>Ga0123352_10022060_pt1 | contig 10150 bp, 2 predicted proteins | sample TergutLab28metaG_FD_89700 | JGI IMG/M metagenome (GOLD analysis project Ga0123352, IMG submission 89700) | Labiotermes labralis P1 segment gut microbial communities from Petit-Saut dam, French Guiana - Lab288 P1 | ecosystem: Host-associated > Arthropoda: Insects > Digestive system > Gut ...
ACACACACACACTCACACACACACACCACACTCACACACACCACACACACACCACACACACACACACCACACACACACCACACCCACGCCCACCCACACACACAACCACACACCCACACACACCCCACACACACACACACACACACCCCCACACACACACACCACACACACACACTCACACACCACACACACACACACTCACACACCACACACAAAAGATTGTTTTGCCTGTGTATCTTAGTAGATGCAGTTTTGGGAACATGTTTATTTAAAAATACGTACTATTTAAACGATTTACATAACAACAATACGCTGTCAGTATAGTGTGCACACTGTACATAACAGCAATGCGCTGTCAGTACAGTGTGCACGCCGGCACACTTTCTTCATTCCCGTGTGTTTTATGTCCGTGTTAATGCAAAGAGAATCACACAAAATACATATCAAGTTTATTATTTTACATATTCGAAATTTCGTATTCTGAAAATTGATAAACTGGAAGTAAGTTGGGAAATTTCGATGCAGTAGCCGGACGGGCAAGAGAAATAATCAAAATGTTTTACGAAGTGTGAAGAGAGAGAAACCAACGAGACGCAACCAATCGGACGTTTATTATCAAACTTCTATCTGAACATGTTTCGGACATCATTATGCCCATCATCAGGAGAACAAGACCGTGTACTACCGCATGTGGTGTTCTGCACTGATTGTGCTGGCTGAGCTAGTACACACCAGTGCAGAACACCACATGCAGTAGTACACGATCTTGCTCTCCTGATGATGGGCACAATGATGTCCGAAACATGTTGAGATAGAAGTTTGATAATAAACGTCTGATTGGTTGCGTCTCGTTGGTTTCTCTCTCTTCACACTATGTTCATGATTCACGGTCACAGGAACCTAAAACTGCTTTACGAAAATGGAGACGGAGCTGCATTCTGGACTCTGCCGTGACAGCACGGACGATACACCCGAGAGAGATAACTATGTTCAGAAAGAGAAATAAAAACAGCAGAGTAAAAGGCAGAGATAGAGAGGGAGATGGAGACTTGTTTGGATAATTCTCGGCAGAAAACCTTGACAGAGTGCCAAAATGTTGTGTTCAGACATGCAGTAGCAGTGTGACGCGCCAACACTTGCCACTAGGAATGCGCATAGCGACAGTGAAGCGGCATACTGTTTGCTTCTTTTTTTTTCACGTAACTCCTTCGAAAAATGCCTTGTCATGTGCATATGGCCACATACTGGGGGACCCTTATGTATTGCAGGATAACCCTGTTTTTAGCGATTTCACCTCAACATGCAAATATTCTGTTTCTACGTCAAAGCAAGGTTACATCATCACGAATAACAAGACATGTAGACGATTTCAAATGTACGAGACTTGATTTTCCAATTTGGGCGTTGCTGAAGATTCTCTGGGACGTTTGGCTTGCCCACAGGAATTGCTGAAACCGCCATTTTTATAGAAAACCTGTCATTGTGTTTGTGTACTAATAACGGCCATTCAGTACCTTTCCCGGTCCCCAGTGACCGCGCTGTCAAAGGCGTAGGTCTGCGGCCGCTCGCCTGCTGAGATAGTGGTTTCGAATCCCAACAGGGTCATGAATGTTTGTCTATTGTGAGTGTTGTGTGTTGTCAGGAAAAGGTCTCCGCGACGAGCTGATCACTCGTCCAGAGGAGTTCTACCGACTGTCGTACGTCATTGTGTGTGATTTAGAAAACTCGTGAAATAGAAGGCCCTGGCCCAGTGGGGGCTGTCGCGCCAAAAACAAACAAATTCACTACCTGTAATACATATTTTTATTGTTACATCGTGCATGTTGTCGAGTTACTCAATTATTACATCAGCCACTGCACATATATAAAATATATAAAATTTACACATTAAAACATTAAAAACGCTCCGAAATGTTTCGGTCCTAAGACCATCATCAGGGAGCTATATATTCCTTGCTAAAGTCACAATAGAAATAGTCACATATTAATTGGGTGTTGTGGCAGCATGCTGCCACAACACCCAATTAAACATTTCGGAGCGTTTTTAATGTTTTAATGTGTAAATTTTATAAATTTTATATATGTGCAGTGGTTGGTGTAATAATTAAGTAACCTGTAATACAATTATGCATGCATTACAAAATATGAAGCTGCATGTTTCAGTCACAGATGGCCATCATCAGACTAATATAAATAGCTTCTTGCAGGCAAGAAAACAAAACCCAAATGCCAATTACACTTTATGTGAGAGCTCACAATTTTGTTCTTAATGCATTTTTTTAATTGTAGTATGTTTTGCCTTCGCACTTATAAGATCTTCCTTTTTACTCCTTACATTTGGAATCTGTGTTACGTTTTGCTGCTGATTCCAGTGGCTGTGCGTGCTAAGGCGTGGATCTACGGCCGCTCGCTAGCTGGGATTGCCGTGGGCGTGGATGTCTGTCTCCTGCGTTTGTTGTGTTTTGTCAGGTGGAGGTCTCTGCATCGAGCTGATCGCTCGTCCAGAGGAGTTCTACTGACTGTGGTGTGTCTAAATGAGTGTGATCCACAAACCTCATATTGAAGGCCTGAGATCACAATGGCTGTCGGGCCACGAGAGAAAAAATTATATTATCTTACCCGTAAGAAGTCCTTTGTACTAGCCTGATGATGGCCGTCCGTGACTGGAACATGTAGCTGTGTATTACACAACACAAATACATAGTTGTGTAGCCGGTACTGAACAATTATTACTCTTGAACAACTGCGGAATTCACACCAATATGTACATAACATTTGGTACTTTCTATCGCTCTTTACATATGTCAAAAAATTTTCGGCCCATATAAAGATAACTGGGTTCTCCCATACCTTGTGTACATAGATTATATTAATTCAGCAAATGATTAATGAGGTGATCTTTACCTTGACCGTAAGCTTGCCTATTTTTATAAAAAAAAGTCTATATTTATAGCTCCAATTACACATTTTAATCACTTTTCGATTGAGGGATAAAAGGAAGCCCAAAGGCTATACATGCTGCAGTTTTAATGTTTTGTTGAGCTGCATCTCGATATATCTCGATATATCTCGATATATCTCGATATATCCTTGTAACATGAACCAACAAGATGCACTATTTTCTATTAATTTATTTCAATAGTAAGCCTCTACATGTTTCGAACAGCCTTGCTGCTCATCATCACGACGTACTTGTCTGTATATACAGCAATTGGTATAGTCATGCGTTGTGTTGACTGGCTGCTGGCAGAATCCTTCCAAAAGCTTAATATTGAAATAAATTAATAGAAAATAGCGCTTCTTGTTGGTTCATATTATACGGATTCTGCAGTAGTTTACAAACACATAAACTGCACATATTCCAAACGTCCGGTATCGTACGTAACTCCGGAAACTGTATTCAGAGAGGCTAGTGTCACTCTTATCTCAAAATATTTTTAGTTGGCCACCTTATTATTAGCGGTTACAGAAAACTAAAAATTATGAAGTTCAAGTTTTCTCCGTCATACTGCTCGTAACAAATAAGAAAATAGTTCGTTCCGTTCAATATTCAAAAGGAATACCCAGTGGTAACACTGCAAGTAATCACTTTCATTCTCAGGTAAGAAAGCAGGTATTTCGAATTGCTGCAGCTAACGGCCAATAGTTTTGTCAGTGAGGGGCAGAACCACCCCATGCTTTTAGGCGAATCACTCTTTTCCATTGGGGTTAATGGACATGCTGAAATTGTAACGACATGTGTATTATTTTCAGAGGTATGTGTAGAGGGGCTACTGTAGGTAGCGCTGCTGTGCACTGTGACCGATGCGTAAACTGTGTTATCCCACACAGTACATAATTAACGCCAAGTTTGTCCAATTGCCATGTAACTGGAACTGCTGTAATTCCTCCGTCCCTAATGCACGAATCAAACGCATATAGAGGAGGTCGTGATGTACGTTTCATTCAAATTATCACCTTCGATTCTACGAAACGAATTACGATTAAATTTGCTACAGACAACGATCTATACTTAGAGGCATAGGACTTCAATTTTGTTTTGTGTTGACCCAACAGAATACCAAATTTACATTGTTACGTGCTGTGGGTCTTTAACACAAGAAACAGTGTAACCAACTTTTGCTTTGAAAAATTCTTATTCTGAAAAATGTTATTGAAAGGTAAAAAAAAGGTCCCGTTACAGGCCTGAACAGGCCCTGAGGGTTCCAGGAGGTTGAGGTTCCCAGATTTCAAGAGAATCGGCACATGAAGGTGGTAAGGTTATCAGCTCTACGCACCGGCCGCCTTTACTCCCAGGAAATATTCCTGGTACTCATTTCTCTTAGAGGTTCAGTCGACTCCAGGGCCATGGGGCGGCCGGAAGGATTTTGTTAATGAAAAATTCCAATGACACCATCGGGAATCGAACCCGCGACCTTCCGACTTGTAGAGCAGTGCCTCAACCAACTGCGCCACCGCGTATCCCGATAAAGCTTATTACAAATAAAAAATTGTGTGACAAAAGCCGGAAACTTGTCATCTTGATCAGCTTATCAACAAATCATTTAATGATCGAAGAAATAATGTTGAGGTTTAGAATGCCTGGAGCTTTGGCTCCACATTCTCTCCATGCTTTCATAACATGATAATGGTTCCAGCTGCAAGAGTTATGAGGTTTGCACAACTATGAACGTTTGGTTGGCGCTATGGCGCTGTATGTAACGCCATATATAGACACAGAGACTCACAATCCAGCAGACAGAAATCTAAAATTGCCCTGTGCCAACAAGGAAGGCACTTCAAATTGCTGCGTACCTACAGGACAGTTGACAGAATCTCAGTGTCTGTCCACCCCTGCTCATCTAGATTCCAGTAGAAAATTTTGTACTCTTCTGTTAAATATTTCGTATTTTAAACGCGTGTCCGTGTTCCCAGAATTTGTTTAAACGTGGGTTTGTTACCGAACACTGCTCACCATAAAATAATCATGCGTAGCAGTTACATAATGACTGAAGAAGGAATTCAATAAATTGAATCGAACATTTTAAAGCAACTGAACAAAGGGGACACATTAGTATACTTTTGTGTTTAGATTTCCAAAATTTGTAGAGCATTGGTAAATGGTACGAGGGGTCTAACAATGGGATAGAGTGTAACAGTCTAATTTAATGTAGGCCCATATATATATATATTTTATATATATATATATATATATATATATATATATACATATATTTCCTGTGGCGCTGCGGCCCAACGCTCGCCATGGCCTCCTCAATCTTGAGGTCTCTAGATCACACACAACGACACACCACAATCGGTAGGACTCCTCTGGACGAGTGGTCAGCTCTTCGCAAAGACTTCTAACAGCGCAATCACAACAGAAAAGCATCCACGCTACCGGTGGGATTCGAACCCATAATCTCAGCAAGCGAGGAGCCGCAGACCTACGCCTTAGACCGCGCGGCCACTGGGAACAACGTAGGCCTACCTTCCGATTTCTCTACGACAGGTGAATTCTCTCGTTACGTATTGCTGACACATACATTTTAAAGAAGCTAATTAAGCTACGCTGTTACAACATATGTAACACTTCCTTAAAAACATCCTTGTTGGAAAATTTTCTACATGACTATATAATTGCAGATCTTGTTTAAAAATAAAGCAGCTCCTTTTACGGTAAGTGAACTATATCTTTCGATAAAGTGTGGTTAGACAATATTCAGTTTCAGTATCATACAGGTGTGATATTTACCCCGTATTTAAACGATATAAAGCAAAAATATATTTTTCTAAAAACATTTAGCCTGAGCTTAAAATGTCAATTTAAACGGAACCCATAAAATAGTTTGTGGGAAGAAATATCTGGACACATGAAAGGACAGAAAAGACCCCTCAATAGGGCCACCACCACCACTTTCGGAGCGGGGGGGGGGGTGCTTCACAACAATCACAAAACCTAATAGAAGGAGGCACAGAAATACTACAAATAAAGGAAATAATAATAATAATAATGTGACAAGAATGATGTGAGTGTTGTGGTGTTAGTGGTGGTAATTGTTAGTAGTAGTAGTAGTAGTAGTAGTAACAGCAGCAGCAGCAGCAGTAGTAGTAGTAGTAGTAGTAGCAGTAGTGGTAGGAGTAGTAGTAATAGTAGAAGGAGCAGTAGTAGTAGCAGCAGTAGTAGTAGCAGCAGTAGTGGTAGTAGTAGTAGCAATAGTGGTAGGAGTAGTAGCAGCAGCGGCAGTAGTAGTGATAGTAGCAGTAGTAATATTAGTAGTATTAGTAGTAGTAGCAGCAGTAGTAGTACTAACAGCAGTAGTAATAGTATTAGTAGCAGTAGTAGTAGCAGCAATAGTAGTATTAATAGTAGTAGCAGCAGAGCAGTAGTAGTAGTAACAGCAGTAGTAATAGTAGTAGCAGCAGTAGTAATAATAGTAGTAGTAGTAGCAATAGCAGCAGTAGTAGTAGTAGTTGTTGTAGTAGTAGTAGTAGTAGTTTAGTAGTAGTAGTAGTAGCAGTAGCAACAAGAGCAGTAGTAGTAGTAGTATTGTCCCTTCTGCCACTAATTGCTAGCGAACACTTTCGGTCTCAGTGCAACAATTCAGAACACTCGTTGCTGCCCACAGATGTTGCTGTGGACGTCTTGATGGGAGTATCGGTAGGTTGCTTTGTGCTGACCGCCCGCATCAATATGCACACCGGAACACACTCGAAAGGCAGCAAGATGACTGCCAAAGGGGGTTTTTAAAATTCGAACTGAGAACAATGCATTACACACGTGTGTGTGTACATATGTGTGTATGCATGTAAGTAGGTATGTATTGCGTGCTTGTACGTACGAATTACTTGTATGTACGCGTGTATGTATTTATATATGCATGTCGTTATATATGTCTGTACACACCCACCACGACCACAAGACTACGTCCTGAGCGACACCACAGCTGGAACCCCGTATCTCGCAAATATTGACTGCACAGAGCAAATTACTCTGACAAAGTCAAATTGATCCTCAGTCAAGGCATCTTCCGCAATTAAACGGAAACCGAGTGTTCAATAAGGTGCTTACCACAGCCAGCCAATCTTCTTTGTCCAATTTCAGACAACTTCTTTTTAAATATTAAGCCCATTTGCTTCCTTAAATGTGTTTAAATTGCATTTCCTGTGCCCTCTTCACAAACTGAAGAACGCTTTCGAATTTCCAGAAATCTGAAGACATATTGCAAATCACTCTACAGGCATCTGCTGTCCACTGGTTTAAGAAGATGGTGCACCCACATCCCCTCCAAAAAAAATACTGCTTCTTCTTTTCTTTGGGGGGCGGGTGTGACTCTGAAGGGTAAGTTGGGAGTCTGCTGTACGAAGATGGGGGCATTACCACATCATCAAACACCTGCTCTTACTGCGGCGAGAGGCGGTGGCCTCGTCCTCAGATCAGCCTACGCTAACCAGCAACAAACAACAGACGTTGCCAAGTCTATCGTACTGAAAATCATCACATAAATCTGTGACAATGACCTCATAGCGAATAAAACATTTGTTTACAAACAAAGACCTTTTCAAATCCATTCAGTGCACAACCGCACACCAAGTATTATACACAACGAACCGCATTTACAGTACACATACTAACTTTAGCTGGTGATCGAAATACGAAATGTCTGCTACCTTAAAGAAAACGCAGTTGACCCTAGCAGTGCGGCTACAGGCCCCTAACCCTCGCGACGACAGTCGGGGGAAACACAAAGTTTCGGCCAGAAACGTAACTCTCTTAGCACTGCAGGACTTTCTTTCCACTAGTGGCGCCATTTATTAAGTGTCTCTTTCATGACTACCCTCAAGGGAAATATGCACGGATGCACAGTTCTGACCACACATAACACTACAGAATATAAGTGTATTATTTCAAACGCAAACAACACGACTGTAATTTAGTGTAACGTATTTTGGAATACCTCGATTAGTGGCTACAAGCAAGGGACTGATGGCATTCCCCAGCGCAAATCACTGCCAAGGTCGAATGCAAACTCCGCAGTTACTGTCTTTAGGAGTATGATTAATTGATTATAAACAACATTTAAATTTATTAGGAAAAATATAATTATTGTTAGTAATGTAACAACAATGTTTCTTTAAATTATTGCGATTAGTAACACTTCTCTGGCTTTGATATCCTTCGCTGTATCACAAAATTAATCGGTGTATCATACTATCATTTTTAATGATTACCTATACTACGAGATTTAAAGAAAGGGTCGTTAGAAGGCAGTTCCAAAGCCAGTAGATGCTTAACATCGTCAACCGTAAAACAGAAATATATCGTACATAATGTTTTTATTTATTTTTACTGCATTTTATGTTGTAAAATAAGAGTCGAACGCTTTGAAGCTAAGAAAAAACGTGATAAAATAATTTGGTGGCGGTGGTGGGGTGGGGGCGGGTGTTAATGAGAAACACCACACTTTTTAGAAAGGAACTGCAGGAAAATGTAATGGTTCTGTAAGTCTGCAGGCAGTGTTAGCTCGCTCATCTTATAGATAGAGAAAACCTGAACTTGTCCTTGGACAAGTCATGAATGCTTATGAGGGAGGGTAACTATAGGTCTAATAAGTTCAGCATCGACACGAGTAGGTCCCGTCTGTTAAAGGTAGGTTAGAGTCAAGACAAAGCGATGGGAAGTAGATAAGGTAAGGTAATTCGAAGGGTACCGCTTATTATATGCAGCTAGCACATGACAGCAGCAAACCGTTTACAATATTGGGCTTAAATTTTGATATTAGCATGGGGAGAGATGAATTATGCAGAAATGTTCATAATAAAATTTGAAAGACTAGATTAGTGCCGATTGGTTTCGTGAGCAAACTCAGGGTTGCGTGAGAAACGTGCAGTGCAACCTGGGATAATGTAACCTTAACATTACTTAACCTAAGAATCATTAGCGCATGTTTGTGGCTGTCAAGATTCGAACAGAGCAAGTATTTAAAAATCCGACACGTTATCACTTGAGCTAACCGGCTCGTTCTAAAGGACGGGAATGTCTAGCTTGAAGCTTGAAGTCATTAGCCCCTTAATATTTATGTTAGACAGCAACACAGGTTTAAAAACGACATTCGTAATTCATGAAAATATTTTCAATCTTCTACAGCAAATGTAAGTGTTGGTAATGCAACGATTAGGACTGTTGTTGCAGAGAATAATTACAAACAAGCTTCTGTAAGTGTCTCATTAAAACTGAAAACTGAAAACTCAGCATGACGCTAAAATAATTGTAACTGATTAGCAAAATTAAAACAAATATAAATAATTTGCCTATGAGAAATTTTTCAGGCATTCAGAAAAATAAATTATAAAAAAACAATGTGTCATGGTGTTGATTTATTGGGAATATATTCGTAGAATGTTCAAGTAAGGCAGGTGAAACATTTTTTCAATAGAATTCACAATTAATACAACAATTCACAACATTGTGAACGACCACCATGGAGACACAAATAATTTCTCCGCAAGTAAAAAATTTCCCGCATTTTATGGAACCGTAAGTTCCTCTACCGTGTTCAAAAAACCATGCCAGGTTTATCTTCTCTTGAGCCACATAAATCTGGTCCATATCTTGCCATTCTCCTTCTTTAAGATTCATTTTAATATTACTCTCTCTTCTAGTCCTATATATTGCGGGGGGATTTCTGTCCGTCATTTACACCAATTCGTTACGTGCTGGTCTTTTTACGGACAGGAATTTTTTTTTTGCCCTTCCACAACAGCTAAGCTGAAGGAACACTCCTATTCCGTCGTTCAGTACTTCTTAAATATACTCGTAGATGATCTCCATTTTTGGAGTCCGTCTTCGTATGTGCACTGTATTCCGTAATATAAAGTTCATTAGCTAACAGACTATGTAAGTACCTACATAATTATACAAAAATTTTAACGGGCCGTTTACCTAGAAAATGTACTGATTTTAAAATATTGCAGTTACAAATGTGACGTTCATAGGTCCGTGCATCGTAATATTATTTCTATAGCAAAACCAACTAGATGCACCAATGTATCAAATTTATTTTATTTTGGAATAGCACTCTACATGTTTCAGACGGTCTTTCCGTCCATCATCGGGAGTTCAGGACTGTACATACAGCAACAGGCAAAGGCCTGTTGCTGTATGTACAGT
>Ga0123352_10022061_pt1 | contig 10149 bp, 5 predicted proteins | sample TergutLab28metaG_FD_89700 | JGI IMG/M metagenome (GOLD analysis project Ga0123352, IMG submission 89700) | Labiotermes labralis P1 segment gut microbial communities from Petit-Saut dam, French Guiana - Lab288 P1 | ecosystem: Host-associated > Arthropoda: Insects > Digestive system > Gut ...
CGGTCGGCGAAGTTAGTGCCAACTTTTGCGGATAGAGGGGTGTCACGTGGTCAGCGCAACGGGTCCCCACAGCCGTTAATCTCTGTTTTCTAGACCTGGAGCTGCTACTTTTTTTCATTCAAGTAGCTCCTCAATTAACCTCACGAGGCTGAGTGGACCCCATTCCAGACCCACTACTACTCAGAAAATCTGGTAGCGCTGGGGATCGAACCCGGGACCTCTGTATCTGTAGCCAGAAACTCTGACCACTAGACCACAGAGGTGGTCCATGATATCACAAGACAGTAATTTTTATATTGATTTCCACGAGAACTTCAGATTTTGCATGACAGTGTAGTTTACAAAATATGCTATACCAGGTGTTTGCTTCATATTTACTTTTAAAAATTAAATATTTCAGGACCTGCACGTTTGTTTTAATGAAATTGCAATGCAAATACCATTCAGATTTTTTTTTCATCTTGCTTTATCCAAAGAACTATATTGCTGGGATAATATTTTGATTAATTAGTTCTGAAACTTGGTTGTGAAGACTGAGGCAGTTAATTTCCGTTCTTAACATTAACCACTTACCATCTGCCAAATCCTATATAGAGTTTTATTTTCTTTTTACTTGTATGCATTAAATTTGGTCCATGTCATATCATCAGGGGTATGCAGGAGCTGTTCATATTGGGTCAGCCAGTTTTGGTACCTAACAATTTAAAGCAGGTGAATAAATGCCCTGGAAGCAAACCTAGCATTATTAGACACTACACAGCAAGTACACCACACAGTGAAGAAGTTATAAGTGCATTTCCCCTTCTGGAAGTGGAATACAAATAGATTGGCAGTGGAAAATTGAATATGCATACTGGTAGTTACAAATTTGTCAGTACACCTCTGCACATTATCAGTAATTACTGCAGTCTCTTTATTACAAAATTCTGCATTAGAGCAGCAGTAGAATCCCTTTAATCTAACACCCATGGGACCAGACAGGTACCAGCTTATTGCATATTCTGGATTATCAGATAGTACTGAAACTTTGTAGCAAGACCACAGAGAATGTGCACTTGTCATTTATTTTCATTATAAAAAGTATAGCTTTTTCAGTTATCACAGGAATTTCTTGAAAACCATAGTTTCATGCCTGTGTCAAAAGTTCCTAATATCCTGTGTGGGCATGATCATGTTACACATAACATTTACTGATATATTCTCTGTTTTATTGTCTCTGTTACTCTGTATGGTAATCAGTATATTTTAAAATTCCATTGTGCATTGTCATAATCTAAAATCCACTTTTTTGAGCAAGTGTTTAGTCATTGAGTCTGCTGCTTTAGATGTTTCAGAATGTGCCTTGATAGACTGTGCAAGATGAGGTTCTCATAGTGATGACTTGAAAATTATTGTTGTTTGGGGTGTGAAACTATAATCTGTTAGCCATTTACAGACAGTGTGGAATAACTTGCTGCCTCAATTTCTGGGGTTACCAGTCTGCAAAATGTTATGTCTAAGAAAACACTAATCTGTTTATAGTGTATTTTTATTGCTGTCTCACTAATTCCGCATCACTCAGCAGTTTCTCTTTCATAATTTTTACACCCCCATTGTGCAAGTCAGTCTATATATTTATTAACTATACTCATGCAGCAACACCTTTAATAATTTACAGTGGTAAATAGTTTCGCCCCTCTGCTCAGGCCATCATCAGACCATGCATCATTTTGAATTAAAGAAAAACCAAACATATTTAATAGAAAGTGGGAACAGATGGTGTTGTTGCATGTTGGTATATTTAATAAATATAGTTTCTCTTTCATCTACAGGTCATCTGGTAATATCTGGACATTCTGCCAGCAATATGTTCTTGCCCTTCCTACAAATGTACATGTTCTTGAAGATGCTGACTGGCCAGATCAGTTATTTACACACACACTCATGCACTCGTGTTCATGCTTGCGCACACACACTTGTGGTTACACGTCTTCTCACTGGTGGGGCTTGAGATGTCTCTTGTTGTGAGCTCTTCCAAGCGAGTTAAAAGATATCGCTGAGTGGTTGGGAAGCCACCCAAGATTACTTTGTTCCAGGCCTATGAGTGGAGGGAAATGTTGAATGTAAGCTTAACTGTACAAAATTAATTGGAAAAAAGATTTTCATTTAATTTTAAACTTTAAGCAGCACTAACATTACAGAGACACCTTGCCCCTGCCTATTTCCATAAATTTGCAGCAATTTGTGAATTTCAAAATTTTCCACCATTTGCACTAAAATTTCAGAACCTGGTTTTCTAGTCTAAGGTTCATGACAAAGAAACAAAACAGTGCTTCAGTAAAACACTTAACTGCCCCTGCAAAGAAATTAAGTCCAAATGATAAAATTACAAAATACCTAGGTCTCTTGCAGTCACATGTTCAAACATGTACTACTTTACTAGTCCTGCCAGCTGTCTTGACAGAGTAGTCAGTCTGTTCACTTTATTATAAATGTTTGTATATTTGCATAATTTGTCAGATAAAGTATCTAGTTACAGAAGTGCACATGTCATATAAAGTAAACTGAACACATTGTATAGTGCCTTCAGACAAGTCTGTGAGGATTGTTGGCTTTGCTATATTAAGTGACAGCCACTTACGCAAATACAGTTCACTTTTCAGGGAACTATATGCAGTATAAAATATTTACCTTCATGATTTCTGTGGACATTGAAGAATTTTTAAGCCAGACACATATTTGAATGAGATATTTTAAGGCAGCCATTTAGCCATTCAAATGAAGTTCCTGCCTTAGTTGGTTAGCCAACTCACAGTACGCATACCATTACATGGTTTTAGTACAAAGTTACAGGATAAGCATAGTGTAAACCTGCTCATATGGTTGGTGCATTTGTATAGATGGATGAATAAATGGGGTTAAAGACATAATCTCTTGATTTTTCCATTGAGGTAGGTTGTCTTCTGAGAGAGTTTTCTGTTCTTGACTACCCTCTTGTCAGCATTCCTCTTGTATATGGACCCAGTTTTTCTCAATTTTATTTTGTCTGTTTTCCCTCATTTCATCCCTCTTCATACATATCATCTGTCCATCATCTTGGCGGTTAAAGGTGTTGCTATATAAGATGTTAGGATTGTGAATGATATAGTTACCTAACATCCTTGGTAGCAATTAAAGAGAAATAGAAAATAGGCCATGAGAATTTTTTGGTAGGGGTCAAAGTATCTTGTGGCACAGATGTAATTTGGATACACCCCTTAAATTTGTGATTGAACATGTCTGAATGAAAACAGGACAGTCCTGATTGCCTTGCTAATGATGTCCCATATGTGTTGTGGATGGGTTGATGTGTGAACACACTGTTTTCTGTTTTCTCCCCTCATGCGGTGCAGCTTTACATGCAAGAACTCAATAAGCAAAGGGAGATGCTCTACACTGTGGAATTGGTATGTCACGCACTGTCACTTATTCACTCTTCACTTCACTTTTTGTACACTGATGTTGACCACAACATGACTCCATATTTGTGTTGTATCGACTGTTGTGATGTGTGTCTAGTGATGCAAACGTTCTTTGGTGGGCAGCTTTTCAGTGTTTATTATTTTAATTGAATCCATCCTGTTGTGCTGCAGTGTATTACTATTGGCATATATATTACCATCCAACACAACAAACTTTTCAAAATATCATCAATTAATGGTACATATTTCAGCCCTTAAAGTTCAAAACATATAGTATTGATTGATGATGTTATTAAAAGTTTCTTGTATGTGATGGTATAAATATGCCAGGATTAATATTTTTCAGTGATTGTTTTCTTTGTCTCACATTTAAAATGACTAAATGTAATTTCCAAACTCAAGTCACCATACTGATTTCAGATGTCATGGAAACACTCTTACAGTAATGGTGAAGTTAATACTATATCTGAACACAATGTTGTCTTGGCATATAGGGGAAAGGAATGCAGCATAGGTCCTGCAGCAAATGGGTAGATTCACTTCCTGGCTGTCTTTATCCTCAGGGAAGACATTTCTGGTGTTTGTTAAATAGAAGGATGCATAAACATAAAGTTGGCCCTGTGCATTATATAAAGGTGTATAGAAGGTGAAGGTATAACTTGATTCTTACTTTAACCCAGGTACTAGTTGGAGGTGAATGGTCAGCTTCATGCCCTGGCACATCTACCTCCAAAGGAAAGAGCCTTCATTACTCATTAAATAGAAAACTGGGTGGATATCATTGCCAGTCTGGGCACTTTGATGAAAAGAATAATTTCTTTCTCATGCTGGGAATGATACTATGATTCCTCACTTGCCCATCCTGTGGTATAGTCACTATACCAACTACGGTAACCTAGTTCATTGGAGGCCAAGTGGCCAACAGAATCTCTGGATAAGTTGGGGAAGAGGAATGCTCATTCTGGGGCCGCAACCATGGCTAACCAGCTGCATAGCCAGTCTTTAATGTCGTAACATAAACAGTTTTAATGGGAGAATATTTAGCTTTGTATTGACCCTCCTATGGAATGTTGGCACTTTGTAAAAGGAGACTGTGTTGCCAACATTGTGAAGGTACAGGGTGTCTTCATTTTCATTGTTGAAGTGCGTACAATGACGATGTGAGCACATAAAGACTTGGATCCATGGGTTGGTGGGAGGGGGAGCTAGGGCTTGATGTGAGCCATTAAGACTGATGCATGGGAATTTTGAGAAAATTGCCCTTTGAGGTCCACTGCATATTGTTGCCGCTCAGTTTCTGTACATTTTCCTTGCTTTATCCGTTGGACTTTAAGTGGTCTGATCTTACATTATGATTTTTGCCACCAAAGTCCTATTTTTGTGTGCATCTCGAATGTATTTATTTTGTTGTTTGTGCAAGAATGTTTACCTGCACTTATAAATAATCTGGAATGAGATGAAGAAATGGTTACAGAATTTTGTAATTTAAAGTATCATTATTTTGTGTCTATCAGATATGATCGTGATGAATAACATTAAATGTATTAGTAGGTAATTTTAACATTTGTGTTATAAACAATGATTGTTCGGAATTTTGTGAGGTACTGAAACTGACGTGGGAGCTATGGTAGCATACTGTGTATAGTGAATGCACTGTGAACTGACGAACAAGGAATCATGATTCATTTCCCGGCAGAGGGAAGAGATTTGGGCCCACCTAGCCATCTGTTTAATGGGTGCTAGTGCTACAGCAGCTTTGGTGTGAACCTGACTGTTCACCCCATCTAATTTAAGAAGTTAAGAATGATTGGAGTTAGACCTTCACTCCCCCCTCACCTACATGGTCTACAGAGAAAGGGCCATTACTGACAACTGACATACACAGCTAGGATACTCACACCATGTTACTATTGTTATTTCAGTCAGCAGTTGATGGTTTAGCAATAAAGAAAGCAGAAACGTGACAATGTGTATTAGATTATCTGCCTATTTGAAGACTGTAAATTAGTCTTCTAGATTTATAATAAGGGAAAAGAAAGTTGTTTTATTTTCACATTAGGTACTGAAGTTATGATTATTTGTTGTGGTCAGCATCCCTGTACTTTCTGAAATTAAAATGAAATGTAAATGTTGCACAGGTCACTCCAAATAGCAAATTAAATTGAATAATTTTTGTATTGTGTATAATATCTTATGTTACTGTGAAGGATGTGCTAGTCTGTCTCCACATGACATCACCAATATACACTACAAATTCTTAGTCTGTCAGCATGTTCACAGTTCAGTTTCTTGTTGTACAATTGCAGTTTCATATATATATATATATATATATATATATATATATATATGCAGGAATATCATATTTATAGCCTTCATAGCTTTTATTGTGGTTCGTAGGTTGGGCCTCTGAACTCTGGTAATTAGATACTTTTACTAGAATCATATTTTTGAAAGAGAAATTCTGTGAAATGTTTGTTTGCTTTCTTCCATGCATTTTACATAAATTCTGTATAACTTGAGGTCTTTGTGGTATCATGTTCTCTATTTATGGTCCGGGTGTGTGACACCATGACTTGTAAGTGGGCACAAGAATTTCAGAGGAACATGATGCCTTGTGTCTTCTACCATGAAGATGGAGGTAGGGTATTCTTCTGAAACATTATATGCACTGATTACATGTCATTACAACCCAGGAGATCACAATGCGAATGAATTTTCTACAAATGTTGTACCCACCCTCATGTGTTGGTGAATACAGGCTGTAAAGAGACAGTTACATGGTGTATGATTATTTACTTTTATATTTAGTGGTGGACAGCCACACCATATGCTGTTCAAGAAACCAGTTTGTTAAAGTAGGAGCAGTATTTTGTGACCAATGTTGGTAGAATTTGCATTAAGTATAAAATCCATTGCCTTGCCAAATTTATACATATTCTGTGCCCTGCCAAATTTATACATATTCTGTCCCAGAACTCCATGAAATTAGTTACAAAGTGCTATAATGTGCATGCTGTAGCTTTATACTTTTTTATTGAAATAAAAACTTTTTGATCTTGTAGGTTATGAAACTTGTTTATTAGGTTATTCAGTACACACAAAGACTGTGAACAAGTTTTAAGTCAGTATATTAAACCTTGACGAATGCTATAAAATATAGTTTTACAGAGGTGAGAGTCTTCTTTTAAATAGTAAGTATGAACACACACACACACACACACACACACACACACACACACACACACGTACATGTACACGTGCGTACATTTTCTTTGACCGGATTTCGTTACTACAAATTAAGTGCTTTTATTACAGTAGTGTATATAAGGTAGCTGTGTGTATAGACTTGCTTGTGTATGTAATCTGTATCATTTTTCTATTGTGGTGAAAGCAGAAACTTTGGAGTGATCTTGCATTATGTTTATATGTTACACAGTGCTTTCTTTGTTGTCAGCAGCTAAGTGGTTGGTACTTTGCTTTTAACTGTTTGTAAATATTATTTTTGGCATCTTTCTATAATTCTTATCTGCTGGTGTAGTTTCCTTTTCAAAGTCAATTGTTGATTTTCTTGCTAAATTAATTCCATATTGAAGTGTTAAAACTTTACAAATAGTATGAAATTATTCTTTTTATTCTTCAAGCAAAGATAAAAGTGTCTTTTTAGTGACTTTCGAAAGATTGTCATATTTTTTATCAATGCACATTATTACATCTGCCACTTCCATGTGGAACTTAAATTCACGTTATTTCAAACCTTGGGTTTTCATTGTATGCGTATTCATTGCAGAATCTCATGGAAGTAGCACGATTATGAAATGTTAAAACTTACTTTTATTTCAAAAGAACCATGATATCTCATGAAAACTGTTTAGAGCACCGTCTTTAAATATAGTGAATACAGAACCTAATATTAACTGCAGTGCATTAAATTAAAACATGTTGACCCAGACTCAGAGGAAATTGGAAAAGTGACATTTGCTACCCTGCCTGCCATCAAGTGAAATGACTGCATAGTCAGATGAAATAATGTCCCTGCAGACCCTACAGGACATGTCAAGAGTAATACCAATAAACAGTCTGTTGAGGATCTACTAGCTAGGAATTTTAATTCATTCATTGTAAAATTATTTCTTGTATTGTAGATTTGAACATGGGTACAAGGTAGAGTACATGTTTTTCATAAGAAAACAGTGAAAGTTGATTTGATGAATATGTTTCCCAGTGGCTGTACCTGGTCAGGATTACTATGGGTGTGGTGTAAACCCACATATTTAAGGAAGACAAATGGGAACTAAATGTCTCAAAACATGAAAAAGTTTATAATTCTACAGCACTAAAGTTTCCACAGTTTTAGAATTGTGTTTTTGGATGGGCTATATGTGTTGTGTGTAGAGGTGGTTGAATGCATTGTTGTGCATAGGAACGTGAACGTAGAAGGCAACATATGGTGCTTGTGAAGGCACTGGAAGCACGTAAACGCCTGGAGGAACGAGAACGTAAACGCCAGGAGGTGAGAGCTGAAAAGATGGCTAGTAAAGAGCGTAGGATGGAACAGCGCCGCATTGAACTGGAACTGGTCAGAGAGCTGAGGAAGCCAGTTGAGGACATGGAGATTTCGGGTGAGAAAAAATAGAAAAAATTTACCTGTCTCTTAAATGTACATTTGTTTTTGGAGCTCTGTAAGTACAGTGGAGTGTAATATTCTTTGATCAGATAGTTCCAAACATAAGTTCCCTTTGTTTTGTGGTCCTTGAATATGTAGTTACTTATGAACGAAATGTTTCAGTTTCTGGCTGACTGTCTATATTCCTAATTAACAAATTAATGAAGGTGTAATGGTATATGATATCATAGGTCTTTAATATATAGCAGTTTGCTTGCATGCATATTTGATTAATGTGCATGTTATATGAATGTGTGCTGCTGGCTGTATGAAGCCTGTTAACACATAGTAACATGTAGAAATGAGGAAATTGCTTGCAGGTCTGTTGGCACAGTTACATTTGTATGACATTATGTAGTGTGGTTGAACTAGCTAGATTTTCAGTTAAATATTGGAAAAATATTTCAACATGAAGGCAGGCCATTTTGTAGGGACAGTTCATCAGTCATGTTTCACAACATTATTTATGTAGTTTGTGACTGTGTTATGAATAGGCCAACAAAGGCTATAGAGGTTGATCATTAATATCATCATTACCTGGTTTTGTGACAAATTATGCCATGAAGTGTAGTTGCAGTTGACTGTGGTTGTTTCATCTGTCAGGCTAAATTGATTGAGGTAGGAGTGAAGTTTCCAGATCAGTTGTTAACATTTTCCTATCTGTATTTTGTGTACCCATGTGCACAGAGTGTGGTTGATGTTTGGTAATGGTTAAACACCCATTTAGATCCAAAGGGGATAATTAAGTGGGATTTGTAATGTGACAAATCCCACAGATTCTCAAGAGTAAGAGGCACTTGGCATGTGATGATGTTTTGTTAAAATTTGGTTTTGTCTTATCAAAGCTGCGTAGGAGAATTATAAGTACAGGTTTCTCACTTTACTACACCATGCACTGTAATGTGCTGGTTCTGATATTTCAGAGGACATTAGACAAGCACATTACACTACATGTTGTAAGACCCAAAAGACCTTCATTTGAATAACATCTGCTGTGAAAACTTGAAAACTTGTAACTACAGAGTTGCTTTGTGGAGGGTTGGTGGCACCACACACGCTCTCAGGCAGTATGAAACTGGCTAAGGGCAGTTCTGTAGACTGTAATCCTAGGTCAGAACAAGACCACACTGTTGTAATATGTAATATTGTGACAGTGATGTTTACACACTTTAGGCAAATTAATTCTGGAACTGGTGATTCTCAGCAGGAGGCTTTGCAGTGAGGTGAAAAAGGGTATACATCTCTAACCACTGAAGGGGGTACACAGGTGGGAGCAGTAGCTGGTGAGGTAAAGTGAGGAGGAATGGGCCCTTAGTAGGCTTGTCTAATAATTAGCACTAATTCACCACTTTCATCACGTAGCGGTCTCTTTGTGCATAAAACTATTACAAAGTAACAAAATAACCATGAACAGACTGCAGTATCCACTTTAGCACATACATCAAATGATTTTATGCTATGTTCTTGTGACAAGAATGACAGGAACATATACAGGGTGTCCCAGGAGTAATGTGCCAGACTTCGGGAGGGTGTTCCTTATGTTAAAGTATACCGATATAACCCAAAACACCAATGTCCAAAGTTGGACGGTTACAGAGATAATGGCCAGAGAAGTTTGAAACTTTGACAGCTGTTACACACTTATTGATTACCAAATACATATTAAAACTGGCAAAAATATGTCGTTTTCTGTAATGTTAATATCTGTACCTAACATCGAACTAACTTGTGAGTGACATAAAGCCATTAAATTGAACTACGAAAACACTTGCACTCATATCATAGTTGTCCTTAGGGTTACAAGCACTATACATGAGAAAGCCCCGCGGTGATGGCTGACTGCGCAAAGCGTCATGCAGGCACAGTGAACACTGCATTCCCCTCTCAAGGTCGCTAGCATTGTCACGTGACGTATCAGCTGTACAGGTTGCAGTATTTGGAACCGCAAGAAGCCCCCACTTTTCTCTGGCCATTATCTCCGCAACCGTTCAACTTTGGATATAGGTGTTTTGGGTTATATCGGTATACTTTAACATAAGGAACACC
>Ga0123352_10022063_pt1 | contig 10149 bp, 7 predicted proteins | sample TergutLab28metaG_FD_89700 | JGI IMG/M metagenome (GOLD analysis project Ga0123352, IMG submission 89700) | Labiotermes labralis P1 segment gut microbial communities from Petit-Saut dam, French Guiana - Lab288 P1 | ecosystem: Host-associated > Arthropoda: Insects > Digestive system > Gut ...
TGAGTGGACCCCGTTCCAGACCCACTACTACTCAGAAAATCTGGTAGCGCCGGGGATCGAACCCGGGACCTCTGTATCTGTAGCCAGAAACTCTGACCACTAGACCACAGAGGCGGTCAGTATCCACTACTATTCATATTTATTCAGGCAGTTGCATAAACGTAAGATTTCATCGCAGAATAGCCAGTGATGTTTTACATACTGAAATTCTGAAACTGGGCGATCTTTCACCAAACAGGAAATAAGTCCATCCGTGTTGACACATCGCAACGGACTGTCCTACGCGTCAAGATGAACACGTGGAATGGATTACGAAGATTTCAGAAAAATGCAGTATCACATAGTGGAAATATTAAGAGGGTCCACATTAGCCACCGGGTCCACAGTCACCAGCCCTGCTGTACTTTATTAATTCTGAATAGAAGTGGGCTGGGGAAAGAAGTGGCACACGTGTACGCTGTAAAAGGGATATATAACACACGCGGATTCGAGTGTTGCGTGATATTGACTGTGTAGCGGGTAATTTGGATGTTAATTTTGCGCTTTATAGCGTGAGATGCCAGAAGACAAGAATCCTGGAATTTTACCGTTTTGGAAACCTGAAATGTAGGATATAAGACATTCTGTTGTTTTTGTTGTTTGCAGTAGTTGCATTCCGCTCGGTCGCAATGCTGTTCTTTTGATAAAGCTTTTAATGACCGTTGGGCATATGTTGTGGCATTTTTAGACACCTAACGGGGCACGAGAAAATAGACAAATAGATGGAACGAGACAGGGCGTGACACATCCTGGCTTCCATTGCTTTGGCAGAAATAATTCGCAAGGACCGTGACGCTGTAGGCTATGCATGTGTGGATGATGTCAAGCTACACAAAACATGATTGGTACTAACACTGTGGCATGTTTAGTCTGTACTTTTACGCAATACAAAATGTTGTGTACCTACACTTAGTGGTCGATCACTTTAAGATATCTAAATAGACACACATTCTTCGTGAAAGTTGCACGACCTTCGAAGATATTCCGATGCATCGAAAGACAGAAGCCGAAATTCGAACTTGGGCTACTGTAATGCGAATATTTTAGTAACTTGGGCTTCGTAGTACTTTTCTGGTCTTCCAGATAAATATCAGAATCTGCGTTGTATAGGACAGGCGCTTTCTCCTGTGTCAGGCACATTTATCTTATTTTATTTGGTGCTGCAAAACCTTGTCAGTTGATACATCTTAGCAGAGTGACCAAACGAACACACATACTTGGGTGCTGATAAGTCCTTAGCCCGACCAGGAAGGAAACAACCTCGGAAGCATGTCAGGGACGCGCGCGATTTCAGCAACATCGAGACGCGAGTTGTCATCAATTTTTTCCCCTGCAAGACAAGGCGCCGAAGGAAATTCGCGCCATTCTGACAGAAACATTACTAATGTTTCCTTCCTGGTCGGGCTAAGGACTTATCAGCACCCGTGTACTTGAACACGGCGACATTCGATGTAAAGTTTAATGTGCTGTTCGGTACATTTGCTGTTGAATTAATGTGCAAAAGTTATTGTAATACATTATTTCAATGTTATATATTTAATGGTATGCTTCTTCATGTCTTCTTATTATTGCAGCTATTGGCAGAGTCTGGGCGGCCTAGCAGCCCGGCATGCCATTGGAGCAGGTCACCGCCGTGACCCGCAGGTCAAGAGGGCTGTCTGATATCGCTCCCCAATATGTAGCCAAGGTAAGGTATTTAAGCATGTTTCTCAAAGCTATACATCGGTGCAGTGGTTCTTGTACTCTGTCGTTAAGTAGAATGTGTAGAGAATCACGCTTCCATACAGTCTGTATTCACATGTTGGTCCAAAATGATCTGTTAGTCAGGCCTGGATTTATTTATATCATAGATATAATGCACCTAACTTTTCGTTGTCTCATGTTCTGGAAAAAAATTGGCTTGACAATAGTTAGGTCTTCCGCTGCGCAGTACCGCCATACCATGCTTTTGATTTGAGGATTCTGTATCAAGTTGCGATGATGTGTCTCGCATCACAGGTTAGTGCTCCTGTCATGTTGTTGTTACCGACTGTAGGAAACAGAAACGTACGTAAAAGTGTAGGTGACGTCATTTGATGTAACATTCACATAAAATGTTACGAAAATAAGTTAATTGGTTCAGAAGTTGGCTGTAGGGATGTGAGCGGACACACACACACACACACACACTCGGTTACGTACGCGGACTTCATGGTGAGCCCATAAGCTATTGCCTTCTTTCCATAAGAGAGTAGGATTAATCTGTGTAGTGGGAAACTGTTTGTATGCAGTATTATTTGAAGCATGGGCATCCAACCTCTTCATGGTAAACGACCACGCCCGTTGTTTTGGTCTGGTCCGCGGGCAGCACGGAAGAAAACAATAACTGGTGTACCTAAGTGCTTAAATTACGTATAATTTTTGTAGTATGTACTGTACGTATTTTAAAACGTGGCGGCGCGTTGGACATCCTTGACTTAAAGTTAGATTTACTAAAAGAGTGTCACTGATTGTACTTTTTATTTATACGTTTTATATATTAACGTTTTTTGGTAGCTTCCGGTTATGTAATTGAGATACGTGTGTACTGTAGCTTCGTTTCAGTTGGGAAACAATTTGGGTAACAGCGCGTAAACCAGGGGCGTTTTCTCCAGGTGTGGTAGGTGTGCGGCGCACACCCGATTTAAATTCGTGCCCAATATGTGTCTACAAACCCCTGATTTAATTGCGCGGGCGAGTTGATATCTCCATGTCTTTCGTTCTGTAATGCTTCCGCTCACTGTCGATGCACCAGCACTCGAAGAGTTGGCCTTGCTGTTAGGTGCTTATGGAACAGTGTGGGTTGAAGGGAGACCGCAGTCTAACGTACGGTAAACCGTGATGTATACCCAGCACTGCTCGACCAGTATTCGAGATTGTTGTAGAAGGTTCGTGAGTGTCGCTCCACGAAAGCTTTTTCGTGTTATCTTTGTATTATTTCCTACTGTTTTTAATTTTGAGGTCGTCATCCCCGTTGTGTTCAATAACGACAATTTTTTTTTGTGTATTACACATACAGTCGAACACAACTATATTTCACCTAGTGGTACAGTAGGTATACAACTACATGTTTCGGCCCTATATGTTGGCCATCTTCAGGTTGTGATTTAACTTACAGGGCAGCTATACAAGATGTGTGGGGTGTTCTTTTAGGGTCATGGTACCCACTATTGAAACAGTGCGAGCACTGTGAAGGTTACTGTTCGACATTAACCTTCACAGTGCGAGCACCCTACAACACAGCGACCCACAACCGCTACCAACCACATCCAGCAGAACCAGCGCAGCACACCACGTGCAGTAACACACGTCTTGCTCTCCTGAAGATGGGCATAATGATGCCCGAAACATGTTGAGAAATTGTTGATAATAAACATCTAACTGTTGCATCTTGTTGGTTTTCTCTCTCACTTAACAATTTGCTCACGATGCACGGTCACATAAACCTAAAGCTTACAAATTAGTTGTTCGTTTCATTAAAAATGCCATTCTCAAATTCAAATGATTGTAAAAAATTGCATGAAATACAGACAATACTCTTTGCTTATTTATGTTAATGAGTTCTGTACTTAATCATTATGTTTATGAGTAACTAATACCAAGTTAGGCCACATTGCTAAAATGGAGTTTGTCGATTACGTTTTTAAAATTTTTTAACCAGAATTAACCTAATGCTAACAGATAGATGCTAGTAAAACATTTTATTATCCAACATATGCACAAATATAAAATTCGTAGATACAATTAGAATTGTTATAAAACATTTAAAATTGCTCCAACATGTTTCGGATCACAAGGGATCCATCATCAGGGAGTTTTATACAGTGCTTGGCTAAAATTACAGTAATGGTTCTGTCGTGTCCGTTGATATGGACGTAGTCGGTGTTATGGTGTTATGCTGCCATAACACCGACGACGTCCATATCAACGGACACAATAGAACCATTACTGTAATTTTAGCCAAGCACTGTATAAAGTTCCCTGATGATGGATCCCTTGTGATCCGAAACATGTTGGAGCAATTTTAAATATTTTATAATAATTCTAATTGTATCTACGAATTGTATATTTGTGCGTCTCTTGGATAATAAAGTGTTTTAATCGTCATTGATGCACGGTACAAACATGAAGATAGCACACTCTTGTTTTGTACTCAGCATATTCTTGAAACCTCTCTCTTTATTGTCGGAAACTTGGTTCGTAAAAGGATAGTCATTATGTATGGTTTATTGAACGATGCTGACAGTCACCCAGACTACTCGTATATAGTTGCGAATGATAGGATGATTTGTGAAAAATGAATTGGAAAGAGTATCGAAGGATGTATTCGTGACCTAATTTAAGGCATTATCCTGACTTCTGCCTGGCGGACTGAGGAAGCTCACGACAATCCTGTCAGAATAGCTGGTCTCCGGCCGAGATTGTAACCCGTTATTTCTTGACCACGAAATAGAAGTGGTAGACATTCGACAGCGACTTTTAAGGGTGGCTTTTCCTGTGGTGAATTTTCTTGAGTGTTGAGGGATGGAAGGCATATGAAGGAATCTGGAGTTACGATTGTACAATGAATGTGGCTTGATCTTGGCTTTTACCGTCTCGTCCATTCACTAGTGAATGACGCATGGAGAATTCACGCTGTAATGTGAGGGGAACCTGCAGGGTCTCATACTGTCGCCTTGTGCTTGTTACCTTGTGCCTGGTGTCTAGGGCTTACCGTCCCAGTATCAACTTCTTGGGTGGATTTTCAGTATCTGAATTATGTGTCGACTCATGTCAGACTTAAGAATTATCATATCGAGCAAATCACTACATCGCTCTTCGTATGAAAGCTGTGTCAATCCCCCCTCCCCGTATTTCGGATATCTGTTCTGTTCCCATCATTGGGGCGGATGTCCATCAATTACTGTTTGATAAAGGAACCCCATTTGCCTAAACATCAGTCCATAAAAATGTATGGTGAAGTGGAGATACAGCTTCACACATTAACTTCTACGCTAGATGGGGGTGGGTGGTCAGCTTCACGTTCTGGTCGCTTTACCCTCGATAAAGAGCTCTGGGTACTTACTGGATACAATGTATGGTGGGGCCCAGAGGTGATGTAGACGGACGTGGTAGAAAATGGACTGTCTCTGCTCTGATTTAGAATCGATCTCCGGTCATTACTGTGAGTGACATGCAGGAGGCGTATAGTGGAGCTCAGTGCATCCGACGACTTGGGCTCTAGATTGAGGGACGTTGTGGACTCCGTGCTTCGCTGTTTGTTTTGGGTCATGCAAGGACGTCTGTCAGTTGCAGTTGATGTTGTAGGTGAGAGGGCACATGAGGTCAGGGTAAGCGGTCGTGGTTTCTTTTCAAGGTACTGATGCGGCATTCACTTGGAAATACTCGTAATAAATATGACAGCACTCAGGATACCCATGCTGTGTCGAAAGTGTAGCCTGCCCCCTTCCCTCCCACCCGAACACAGTGCAGAATTCCGACAACTTTGCTGCGACGTTTGGTTTCCGCCAACCACCAAACCGATGGGGCAGAGCCGGTTAGCTTACTAGTCTAGTATTTAAAGGTCGCGGGTCCAGTCCCATCTGTCATCACTTATACTGAATTAAAAGCAGTGAAATTCCTTCAGTATGATTATACTTAATCACTTGATGGCGGTAACAAACTCCTAAAATCTAACTCAGATATTTACACTTAAATTGTTTTTCAGTACTACAGAAAAACAGGTTCTCGTATTGGCCCTGTTGATGAGAAACTTATTTTGTGTTTTTAAGGCTGATGGAAACTTCTCTTTTTTAAAGAGAAAAAGAATTTTGAAGTCTATGAATATGTTCTTTTATCTAAACGGTAGAACTTGGATTTGATTTTTAAAAAACACGAATTTGGTTGTTTTGAAACTATCGTTGGGATTTTAAGACAGTTCGACATATATGGTGGTAGTTTTGTTTGTACCGAATAATCTCTCTGATGCTGTTCTTCATTGCTTTTCAAACTCTTTATTGTTTGCATGAAATATAAAAGCTGCCTTTTGCAGAATGTGTACTAAAATGTTTGATAGGGTTTAGGCGGTAAAGTAAGGAAGGCCGTGACAGGATGAGCAGTATAAAGTTGCTGTGAACTGCAATTTTTAAACGGGTTTTTACTTTGGGGTAAATATGAAGACTATTATTACTAATAAACGGAAAACATGTATAAAGCGCGGTATTGTAGCTGTTATTTACGCAATAATGTCTTAAGGTATTCTTGATTTTTATGGTAACAGTCGAACTCGAAGTGACTTGCATACTTGCATAATTAATTACTTACTCCATGGAGCAGAGAACCTAACTGGTTCTCAGCTAGTCAAGAAATTCCCCACATTTAATGGAACCCTGAAGTTCATTACCGCGTTTACAATTGCCCGCCACCTGTCCCTCTCCTGAGCCAGATCAATCCAGTCCATGCTCTCCATCCCACTTTCTGAAGGTCCATCTTAATATAATCCAACCATCTACGCCTGGGTCTTCAAGCGGCCTCTTTCCCTCAGTTTTCCCCACCAGAACCCTGTATGCACCTCTCCTCTCCCCCATACCTGCTTCTTGGCTCACCCATCTCATTCTTCTAGATTTTATCACCCGAACAATGTTTGGTGAGGAGTACAGAAAAATAAGCTCCTCATTATGTAGTTTTGTCCGCTCCCCTATTACCTCGTCCTTCTTGAGCCCAAATATTCTCCTCAGCACCCCATTCTCAAAAGCGCTCACCCGTCATTCCTCCATCAATGTGAGCGACCATATTTCACACCTATACAAAGCAACAGGCAAATTATAGTTCTGCATGACTTAATCTGTGTTTTTTTGGATAGCAAAGTGGAAGACAAAAGATTCTTTACCGAATGGTAGCAAGCATTCCCTGACTTCAGTCTGCTCTTAATTTCTTTCTGAATAAAATTTTGATTCGTAAAGTTTGTTCCCAAATATTTGAACTGCTCCACCCTTTCATGGGAACTATCATCAGTCTTTATATTGTGACTTCGTCCTGTATTCTGATCTCGCGACATGACCATGTACTTAATTATGTCATCATTTACTTATAGTCCAATCTCCTTACTAACAGCTACTAAAGCTTCTGTTATGTATGTAACGTAAATCAACAAATGCACACTTTTTAAATTAATGTTTTAATTCAGTTCTTGGTGTCTTCTTCATGTTTCGAACATCATGTGTTCATTATGAAGAAGACCATTTGTACATGCAGTTTTGTATGATTTGTTTTTCATACGTTTATGCAAGAAGTCTACCAGGAGGAAGGAACACATCCTTCCGCCTGGTAAACGTAAAACCATTCAACTCATTTCTTGCAATATATACAGACTCTTAACAAAAGGGTTTTTAATTTATTTCAACATAATCATAATTCTTTGACGTTTGTGACTTCCAAAACTCCGGTATTAATAACAGCAGCAGAATACACACTACAATTAATTTCAATAAATAATTTTTACATACTATTGTCTAATTTTGCATATTAAAATTTTATTCTAATACGAATATTGGGATGTGAGATCCCACAAAAAAGTAAACTAAATTGTAATGCAATATTATGGGTTGCATTTAACTTGCAATTTAAAGCTGTATTTAGCCCCATGATGGATTACGTAATTTAAAAAATGTAGCGGTTTTCTGAGAGTATATAATTGCGCTGGACTGATGATGATGTGTTGTTTTAAAAAATAGTGGGTAAAGGTAATGGTGAAGTTGAGAGTGTTCCTGTGCACACCATGAAGGCATACGGAGAGAGTAGGAGCTTAACTCCATTCATTCGTAACCCCGGCAGTAGGTGGAAGTAAGTGGTCACGCCTAGGCTATTTTGTGCACTACGAAATCATACCCGATACTCGCTGTATAGAAGATTGGGTGGGTCTCAGAGCCGGTCTCTATGTTTTAAAGAGGCAAGAACTATTTGTTTTGATCAGGAATCGAACCACGATTCCTCGGGTTTTCAACGTGTGGCCAAGTTCCTACACCGTATACGCTCTGCCGGCCCGTAACAATATGGGATGAATGCTGAATCGCCAGTGGTGTGTGAGAGAGCGGTGTTTGCCTATTTTGCGTCGTTCGCATGTAAAGAATGAGGCGTATCAGTTTAGGTCAGAAAGCCTGTTCCCTGCGAGTATTCAAACCCGGTACTCCCCGAATGAGATCAGGAGCGATATCTTCATCATACCTCAGTTTTTGTAGTACATCACCATTCGCAAGCCGTGACCTAGATTGACTGGGTTCAGGCGCCGTCATGTCCCATGCGATTTCTGCAGGCGTCTGTCGGCTGTGCTGCCGGGTACTGTTAGTGGTCTTCGTCAGTTATTTTTTCCCGTGAGCCCTTCTCTGTCAATTGAACGGGTTGGTGAGGTAACGCCGTAGGTTGCTGTTCTGGAGTTCCTGTCCCATTTACGGCTATCCTGACAATTACATCGTGGTTTACATCACTGACCCCAAGTGCATGCCGGTGCGACACTTTGAAGTAGGCTGGTGTCGCTTTCAAAAACCCTGCCTATCCATCTCGACGCCTTCGCTGAATGTTGCTATACCAGGGTAGATTTATGCAACAAAAGGAATGCCGCGTGGAGAGAAGGAATCACCTTTTATACATTTAATTCTTCGTTTTTAAGGTCTGAACTTTTTGTGTCGTCGTAATTCTGGTTGTTTGGATCTTCTGTCGAATATTGGCCGTATATAGTCGTCGGTGCCGAAATGCCTCCTGGCCCACCGTCCCCCAGCGTCATACGGAAGTACATATGTGCATCAGTACACACACACACACACACACACACACACACAAACACAGAACACGGAAAAAAAACAAGGAATTTAAGATAGAATTCATATAAAGCCAACCCTCTTATTGTATAGATTTCTTATCTTACACGACCTGCACGTTCATTAATGTTCGTTATTTTTCCTTAATTTTGTGAAGCGCTTAAATAGTAGATATTTTGTATGGCCTGTGCTATACAGAGTGCCCTGTATAAGACGCAACACAAAGAGCGGACATGTAAAGATAATGGAACAAGCACATAATAAGCTGCGCCCTCCATTCCCCCGCTGTAGGTCTCCTCTTTAAACATTTGTTGAGTCATTCATCACAAGTTCTCTGTCTTGCTTCCGTTTTGTCTGTTACCAGTCGCGCGGTAGTTCAGCAATCGACAGTTTCTTGTTACTCAGCACAAGAACATGTGTACATTCTTTGGATTTTTTTTTGTAACTGCATCTTTTGCTGCAGTTCGTGAAGCATTTGGCCATGTGCAGTCCGATGAAGAAGTTCAAAAAATAAGACAAAATTCAGACCATTGGAAAAATTGAAGGAAACTGGGAGTGCTTGCAACGTGAAACATTTGTCGTATGCTTTCTTCTGGGTAATTCCCCGGCGTCTGAATTTTATATGCCAACGTTTCGGAACACACTGTCTCTTCCATCTTCATAGGCGGGTAGGTATGAAGAATGACTGGGGTTGAGAAGATGGAACAGTGTACCGAAACGTCGGGATATAAAATTCAGACGCCGGGGAATTACCCAGAAGAAAGCACACAACATTCAGAACACGGCGAACTTTTGAAATCAAGAATGAAACATGTTATTTCTTTGACGGTTTCATCACACAATACGGCACGCATTGTTGAGAAACGCTAACAAGATAGCCATCCGAATGTAATATATATGTATATATATATATATACATACATATATATATATATATATACATATATATATATTTACTGCAGTTGGGTTCTTACCCGGTGGCAGTGGTTATTTTACATGTTCGAGAACACTGTCAAGGAAACTTTGTCTATTTAAGTCAAGGTGTCCTCGAGCAACCAGAAAGCTAAAGTTACTGGAGACTGGATTGCAGTCAGTGCTTCACCTGTAAGCTGATGAATTCAATAATTCGGTATTGTCATCGTTTCGTGGTTTAGTGCGTGAATGGGTATATGTGTTTTACAGGTTTCCCTACCTCTCCCCCCCATCCCCCCCCCCCCCCCCCCCACACCCACCTTCCCCCCTTCTCACCCCTCCTAAAACAACAACCAACAGAAACAGGCGACTCAAAACAACACCACAA
>Ga0123352_10022064_pt1 | contig 10149 bp, 7 predicted proteins | sample TergutLab28metaG_FD_89700 | JGI IMG/M metagenome (GOLD analysis project Ga0123352, IMG submission 89700) | Labiotermes labralis P1 segment gut microbial communities from Petit-Saut dam, French Guiana - Lab288 P1 | ecosystem: Host-associated > Arthropoda: Insects > Digestive system > Gut ...
TCTTACGCCTAGAATTTAGAGGTAGCTCCTAGATTTTCGCAATATGTTTACACCCCTGAGTCTGTATATATATATATATATATATATATATATATATATATATTCTATATGGGTCTTTGTTTGTATATTATTATATACAGATTTTTTTGAGAACGTAAAATACTCGAACCTAACAAAAATGGGAAGAAGAAATCAAGACATGCAATGTAATCGTAACCTGACACTGAGGCGCGTTCGCGTAACCATTGTTGCCGTGGAGAAGCAATTCCGAGTGTGTGTCTGTAGCCTTGGTTGCCCAGCACGCAACGCGCATGCGCCGTGCTATATTGTCATATGTGGCCTGACTGGCTGTAGCATGTTTTTACACATGATCTGATAAATGGCACTGTTTTCGGGAGGGGGGGGTGGTAGTTATTGAACTTAAAATGTGTATTTTGATTATCTCTATACCTTTTGTTTGAAATATTTCTGATTCTAAGAATAACTGAGCGAGATATGGTCCAAACTGTATGTTGGTCTTCATGTGAAGTACCCGTTCTTCTTGTCAGATTTTAACCCTATAAACGCCAAGTTAAATCCCATCTGCCACTTGCTGGCATTGTTAGGAGCTCACCATATTCTTCACTTGAGCAATATAAGGGTTAAGATAACTTGAAATTTCTCGAGAGGTAAAAAGATACTTACATATCACATTTCATGAAAATTCGTCCAGTAGGAGTCGAGTTGTTCCAGGCGGACGAGCAGACACGACGAAGCTAATAGTCGCCTTTGCACTATTGCGAATACGCTTAAAATATCATTTTGAATGAAGTCATTCCGTTGTGTATCTATATATTCACTTTATTACTATATATTGCCGTCAACACAACTGTAATAGAATATAATATTAATGCAACATGTTTCGACTTACAATAGTCATCTTCAGGCTAAGCTAAGAACCGTAATTGCTTTACAGGGTGGTTGTAAGTCGAAACATGTTGCATTAATATTATATTCTATTATAGTTTTGTTGACGGCAATATATAGTAATAATGTGATTAAAATATCATATTCAGGCGCTTCGGTGTGTTATTAGGGTAATTGAAACTAAGGAGAGTGGGAAGTGGTGGGGGTGTGGCTACATATCTTGCACAAATTGGAGGACGATAAATTCGTATCGATCTACAATTTTAGTCATAAAACCTCAATGGAAAGATGCTGAGATTTATATGAAAGGTAATATTAAAATGGGTCTTAGATAGGGTGTGGAAACATGCACTCAAAGTAGCAAGCTTTACTAGTGTTTTCAACATTTACCATCTGGGGTGTCTACGTAGGGCGTCGTTTCAAAAATGGGGTCTGTTTTTTTTCTGCAGGTGGAAATGGAACGGCATGTAATCTCTGGATATGTTTGAAAGAGCTAGCCTGTTACACTGAACAGTAATACAGACTCTTTCAAAGGGGCCCACCAGAGAATTAAACTGCAGAACACTAGTTTCTACTTTCGTGAATACACATACTCTTACCCAAACACGGCTTTTTAATTTTTGTTTTTATTATTTTGCACACCTCACTGCCATTTGTGTTCGTTCATTGCACACAGACTACAGCTGTGTAATTAACATACCAAGCACACTGTAACACTGGTTACACTGTACTGGGTCAGGGGTTTCATGCAATTCTGCAGCGTGCGGAGCTGCAGTTTTATTATATCATTAACCTGAATTATTATTTAAAGAGTCAGTTCGTACCGCACAGTAAACATTTCCGTCTCGGTTATAAAAACCATAGTTTTAATGCTACAGAGGGAAGTAATCGCCTTCTGTTTTGAGAATCATACCAAACAAACACGGGCAGATCGTAGAATTTTTTTTTATTTTAGACCTGGTGGTATATATAGTAACTGCTACGCTTTAAGTGCATAATGTTAGAATTTTATAGCGGGATTTCTGTCTGTCCGTACTGAAGAGGTTTCTAATAAACGTTGTAGACGCGAAATTTCAGATTATCGCAGCGATCCGGGTGAAGTCTAGTGCCTTCGAAACGGTAGTAACTATTTACCAGCCGGCAGGATGTAGAATCGCAGAGGTCATGAACCTTCAAACGTTGCATATGTTTATGACAGTCATATTTCATGTGCCGTACTACTTATTTTTAGATGTAGTGAAGGTAAAGTTGTTCGTGTTCACTCCACGAAGGCGTATAGGGGGAGCATGGATAGAGCTCCACCTATCCTTAGCCTAGGAGGTAGATGGAAGTCAGTGAAAAGCATAAACCCTCTGCAACTTTATCCCCGGAAAATATCCCCGGTACCCATTGAATAGGGGGGCTTGTTGAGCCTCAGGGCTGGTCTGGAAGTTTGGTAGAAAAGAAAAATCGACTACTTGAACCGAGAATCGAATACCAGACCGTCCAGCCCGTGGCCTAGTCGCTATACCGACTATACATGTCTGTGGAAATAAAGTCAGCTTAGGCAGTTGAGTTGGAAGGAAGGAGTCATTTTGAACCGACATAAATAGAGTATTACATTTATCCAGAACACTTCGTGTAGGTGCGTAAGACCAAACGAAACGATGTGTCAGTTGTATGTGGTGGCGAAACACACTATCGGACAGACGGCCACACGTTTCTTTTATCTTGTGCTCAGAACGCACAACAGTTTATAAGGAGTTCCTTCTTATGTGCTGTGTATTAATTGTACTGTACCTCTACAGTTAATAGCGTGGCACTACAATTCCGTGCAACAGATAGAAGATACTGAAATTAACATGGGGTTTTCCTGGTCCAGAAGTAGTTGGTTGTAAATGAGACGGAACCTAGGCCTTGAAAGAGAAGGAGAAGACTGCGTCCACTTCATTACCCAGGTAAATTGAACCTGAGTTATCGGTCGCTACACAGCACTGGTTGTGGAGCCACCTCCTGGCGAGAGGGGTCGGAACTGATGAGCATCCTCAAACTTTAATCCATTTCCACTGAGACTATTTGGATACTGGAAATTACTGTAGTTTCACTCAGGTACTGATACGTTTGTATTTAGATTATTATTTGTTGCTGGGAGTTGTGGTAATCAGTGCCGTTTTACAGCCTGTGTGGTCGTATTTTTTATCACGTGGACAGCCGAGCTTGGAAACCATAAGGTATTTTATCTAGTAAAAGAAATTGGGTCGTAGTTTGTCCTTGAATTTTAAGCTCATGGTTCCGTGCATCATAATTCAATATTAATAAAAATTCAATTAGATTCAACAGTATGCAGTCTGATTTATTTTACTGCAAGTTCACTCTACGTGTTTCGGGTGTCCACCGCACCCATCATCAGGAGTACTAAAAACCGTAACCGCAGCCTCCGGTACAGGTCATAATACTGGTACAACTACTTCCCTCCAACGTGGCCACGTTGGAGGGAAGTAGCTGTACTGTAGCGGTTACAGTTTTTAGTACTCCTAATGATGGGTGCGGTGGACACCCGAAACATGTAGAGCGATTTTGCAGTAAAATAAATCAGACTGAATGCTGTTGCATCTACTTGGATTTTTATTAATACTTGTCCTTGAAATTAGTGTCCAGAGAAGGCAGTGGTAACGATTAGTTGCAAAATACCTCTGAAGTATGGATTTTAGGGCACCGAATTGGAAAATGTGTAAAATTACTTTCGTATTTGTAAGTGTGTATACAGAATCAGGCAAGGCTGTATGAATTATTTTATTTATCTTCCGGCAGCATTCTGAACATTGGAACACAGCACAGCAGTATTTCTTAACCGTCTGTATGTGACGGCATAATACAAAATAATTCAGGATTTCGCGGCTGGAGAACGTTACTGCTACCAGGGATTGCCGTGTGTATCGTCTGTACCTGTTGTTATGTGTTCTTGTACAGATATATTGGTAAAGGTAAAGGTAAGGCAGTCCTATTACAGGCCTGGACAGGCCCAGAGGGTTCTAGGCAGTTAAGGTTCCCAGATTTCGTGACAGCGGCACAGGATGGTGGTAGGTTGTCGGCCTTACACACCGGCCGCCTTTACCCCCAGGAAATACTCCTGGTAATCATTTCTGTTAAGAGGCTGAGTCGACCCCAGGGCCATATAGTGCTATCGGAAGAATTTTATGTCAATAAAAAATTCACTGACACCAGCTGGGATTGAACCAGCCACCTTCCGGTTTTTAGCACAGTACCTTAACCATTGTGCTACCGCGGTACAGATATATCAGGGCGTAACGAATTGCTCGGTTGGTACCCATTGCTCAGTGCCACTACAGGTTTCTATATAATTCTCTAGTGTTGTTTCGTCTAATACTTCACAGTGTGCTGCAGGCTGTCGATGCAGGCCCGCTGTTTTTATCATATGCATATCTCTATAATTGCATTGCTGCAATCGTTCGACGTGTTCTCATCACCATCAGTAGGTGTGTTCCAGATTCTCCACCCTGCACTGGTCGCTGTACGTAATGAAGCAGGACTGTGGCAGTGCAGTCTGTGTGTGGTGTCATGCTATTGTCCACAGTAAGCATATGCAACTTTTATAGCCCTGTCTTCTGTAATGATCTTCAAGACAGATTTTCTGCGGGTTATTAGGTTTCCTTTTCGAGGCTTTGCGCTGTTATTATTATTATTATTATTATTAGTAGTAGTAGTAGTAGTAGTAGTAGTAGTAGTAGTATAATTTCCTTAAAATATTACAAAATTCTGTTCGGTAATTAAAAAGAATTAATTCCGCACATATTGTTAAGAGAATACATGAACTTTTGTGTTTTTATCTACGACACTGCCAGTATCTCTTCCACTATAGCGTCGATGGCAGCAAAGGTGACTAACGAATGATGAACTCGGAATGATTTAGAAGGCAGTAAACTTGGCCTCAGCTAGGTGTCAGTTGTGCACTGGCCTGGAGGACCAGAGAAAAACCACAAACAATTCGGTTTGAATAGCTGATTGTAGGTCGAGATATGAATTGCGTACCTGTGACGTTGTTGTTGATTTTTGTTGTTGTTGCTGCTGCCGCCGCCGCCACCGTTTTCGTCGTCGTTATAATTGTCACTGTTAATATCGGATGTTATCAGTAATAATTTCCTTGTCACAGGTTCAGTGCGTTTTCTTCGTGCTGTTTGTACAGTTAACTCTCAACTTGCAGGTCAAAACTCATAATCTGATCAAAAGCCCGAACTTATCTGGATACGAAGACGGGGCAGGTTTTCTGAAGTCAGGGGGCTGCAATACTGTCACTGCGGTAATTATTTGAACCTGAAGATGGGAGGCGTTAAGCTTCTTCGAAAATTTCGCATCTGCCTACATTTCTACGCGGTGTCCGGATCCAGAAAATCACATGTAGCACCGCCTCTTAACCCTGAGGCTTTACGTATTTTTAACAGTTCGCACTAACCTGGCCTGGTGTCAGTTACCCCTGCCTTACAAAATATTGCCTACATGTGTATGGGCCATTATATCAAGTTCCAGAAATAATATTCTATTAACGAGGGATGTAAATGCTCACATTACTGTGTTCTGTGTGTATCAGCCAGGTAGGACAGTGAGTTCTTCCCGATGTTTCGGAGGAACGTGCTGCCTCCTTGTTCGTGGTGCATAATTATCGACCTTAATCAAATTCAGTCACACTGTCGATGGAGGCAGTGTTTCTTCCGAAACGTCGCGAGAAACTTATTATATTCCGCGGTTTAACAGGCCTAACCCAGAAGACTATGATACGTATTGTTGTTATTATTATCATAATCATCATTATCATCATCATCATCATCATCACCACCACCACCACCACCATCACCATCATCTCTGTGAACATTAACGTGCTTATTGTACCACATAGTCCATGCATTTCTAGACCCTCATCGCAAAATAAACGCGGCAGACTGAGGCCCACAGTACGCTGTCACATCTGCCTTATGAAGGAAGATATTCCGTTAGTTTCCACCCGAATCAAAATTATTCGGTCTGAAGACGCAGGTCAGGATGTTTCCGTCGTCGGACGTATTTATCAGCCTACACTGTGTAATGACCGGGATGACTGCCATTTGAGCCTCCTATTTCCTTAACAATTGCACACTTAAAATAGTAAGGGAATCGGGCTTGTTTTCTAGTTTTTATGTTAATCTGTGCACGAGTTTGGGAAGCACGCCGGCCATATTGATATCCTGCACAATGACATGGGATTCAGTTAAATTTGTGGATAATCAACAACACTTTTATGAATCTTTTGTGTGCAGGCTCCTATTTCTGGTGATCTATACAGTTCAAATCATGCTGTGAGTAGTGAAAACGCAGGCAGTTGTAGGCAGTTCTTAGCAGTGTGTGCTTTGTTGGAATTGGGGGTTAGAATCACTTTTCAAGCCCCCTTAACAGACTACATGCTGTTGTAAGGGATGGCCGCCAGGTGGTGTCCGACCTTGTCTGAGCAGTAAAGTAAACAGACGGTGTGGAATGAAGAGGTTGAAGTTTCACTTCGGAAAGATGTCACAATAAAACCTCTTGCAAGACGGAACGGGGCTCGAAGTATATCTTTTCTGAAATTTCAACACAGCGTCTTGTGTTATGAATTTTATAAACATCCGGCTCGACGTAAATATTACCAAAACTGTCACGACACGGTGTGTGGCCTATAATAGCAAATTTGGGAGGACTTGTTTATAGGAAACAAGAAGTTTAAGAGAATGGCGACTTGGCCCACTCAGTTCTCACTCGTAAGTTTTGGGTTCTTTCCCACACAAGAGAGCATTTCCTGCGCCAGGCTTATATATCCTTCCTCATTCTGTCCACACGAACTGTAGGCATGAATGACCATTGTTTCAGGTGCCTAATTTATGTGACATCGTATGGTGATTTGTCTTGGGAAGATCCATTTCAAATGATTTGGAAACAAGTGGTGGTGGCCTATTCTAAGGTGGAATGTATCCAAGGATTTGCCTTGAGGGGAAAAGAGTAAATGAACGAGAAGTCATGATAGCCGGTTTACGCGTCCGGGATTCAAATCTTGGACCTCACGAATTCTGAGAATTGTTATGGTTAAGGATTTTGACTCAAGACATTAGGCGAGCAGTAACATAAACACTACAAACGACTGCATTTAGACTGACTGATAGTACATTCTGGGTTGTTTTCAATGTTGTGTAGTTGTACGACTTAAACAATGAAAGATGGACATGAGATTTGGTACCTGGAATGTTAGGAGCCTTTACATGACAGGTTCACTTACAGCAGCGGTCAGGGAGTTTGCAAGATATAAATTAGATCTAGTGGGTGTACAGGAGGTTAGGTGGGACAGTGGGGCACCATAAGAACAGGGAATTATATATTTTTTTCTATGGGAAAGATCTACAGGAAGTGGGATGTAGGGAATGAATTGGATCGAGCTGGCTCAGGATAGGGATAGGTGACGGGAAATTTTGAATGCGGTAATGAACATTCGGGTCCCATAAAATGCGGGGAATTTCTTGACTAGCTGAAAACCAGTCAGCTTCTCAAGAAGGACTCTGCTCCATGGAGTAAGTAAGTAGGTTGTGTAGTTGGTTGTAAGTGAAGAATTGGAAAAGTTAACGCATTTGGGGTGGGCTAGATTGGACCCAGAAATTGTTTATAAGCTGAGGAAAACCACAAAACCCTCAGTCATAATAGTGTATCTCTGAGCCGGTATATGACCCAGGGATCCAAGAGTCCAAGGAAGGAATACGAACCGCTTGACCGTGTTTATGTTTGTGAAACATTAAGAAAAAGCGCGCTGAAATTTCAGAGAAAAATTAGGTCTACTGGGGAGACAATTGCCGTACACGTGCACTTCATTTCCGATAATATCCGTCAAAAAAAATGGTTACCTCCAGTAAAGTAGTTTGTAATCCATTTCAATATGTCACAAGTTTTGTGCCATACGTATACGCTAAGTAGCTGAACTTACACATTGTCTACGACTCACCTATACATTCCGGTGCCGTGTATTTCTGTCCTCTGTTTTCATACGTAACTGCTAACATGCGTGCCATCTTGTGCCACCAACTCGTAGACAGACAGCGAGTGAACAACAAGCCTTTGTTGTCATTTTAGGTTCTGTTTCTTTCCGTTCCATTCTAACCGACCTACATAGCTACAGAACATACACAATAGCAGAATAGCAACTTCAGAGATCTCCTGGTTCTTTTTCCCATTTGCTAGCTAACGTAGACCTACATAGCTAAGGAACATCCACAAAGGCAGACTAGCAACTTTAGTGACATCTGGTTGTATTCCCAATTGCTAGCTGGCATAGGCCTACGTAGCTACAGGACACACAGGACAGCGGAGTAGCAACTTCAGTGACATCTTCTGGTCTTTCCCAATTTGATAGCTGACATAGGTCTACATAGCTACAGGACATAGAGCACAGCGGAGTAGCAACTTCAGTGACATCTTCTGGTCTTTCCCAATTTGATACCTGACATAGGTCTAGATAGCTACAGGACACACAGGACAGCGGAGTAACAGCTTCAGTGACATCTTCTGGTCTTTCCCAATTTGATAGCTGACATAGGTCTACATAGCTACAGGACAAACAGGACAGCGGAGTAGCAACTTCAGTGACATCTTCTGGTCTTTCCCAATTTGATAGCTGACATAGGTCTACATAGCTACAGGACACACAGGACAGCGGAGTAGCAACCTCAGTGACATCTTCTGGTCTTTCCCAATTTGATAGCTGACATAGGTCTACATAGCTACAGGACACACAGGACAGCGGAGTAGCAACTTCAGTGACATCTTCTGGTCTTTCCCAATTTGATACCTGATATAGGTCAACGTAGCTACAGGACATACAGCACAGCGGACTAGCAACTTCAGTGACATCTTCTGGTCTTTCCCAATTTGATAGCTGACATAGGTCTACATAGCTACAGGACATACAGCACAGCGGAGTAGCAACTTCAGTGACATCTTCTGGTCTCTCCCAATTTGGTAGCTGACATATGCCTACAAAGTGCGGAACGTAACGTAACGGAAGATTAGCGTCCTTTGCTAACATCTTCAGGTTCTGTTCGTAACTTTTTGCCACGTGTGCCCTCATAACTACAGAAGAAACATTAACGATAAGGAAGTTTTACCGTTCTGTGTGTGTGATACGTAGGGATAACGCATGTCTTGGCTTGCTAACTCAGATTGTCAGCACAAGTCTGTTCGTTGTTATTTCATAGTTCACAGTGTAATGAGAACCAGCCACCGCACAAACTGTGCATTAAGATTTGTTTCTCTCTAATGCTGAAATTATAATTTCAGTGGAAGTGCTGCTGCTGTTGTGAAGAAACAAGAGACGCACACACACACACACAAACACACACATTGCACATGAGCGGTCTCTTCGACGAAACAAAACAGCACCTTTTGCCTCAGCATTTCTCCTGTTTACTCATATGTAATTTCACTGGAATTATTATTATTATACGGCGAATGTATAACGAAATGCTTTAATTTAAACCATTAAGTAGGGCGAAATTAAATTATCCGTTACAAATCAGGGCCTTTCTTTCTGTTTCCTTTAATAGAGGTTTCTTATCCAAAATTGATTGCCAATATGAGTCAAATTTTTTTATTTTTATTGTTACACCGTGCATGTTGTCGAGTTACTTAATTATTATACCAACCACTGCACATATACAAAATTTATAAAATTGGGTGTTGTGGTAGCATGCTGCCACAAAACCCATCTTGTACAACAAAATTAATCTGTGACTATTTCTAGTGTGACTTTAGCAAGGAATATGTAGCTACCTGATGATGGTCCTAGGATCGAAACATGTCGGAGCGTTTTAAATGTTTTAATTTTATATATGTGCAGTGGTTGGTGTAATAATTGAGTAATGAGTCAGATTGTTAATAAGACTTGTTAAGAAAGAAATGAGAAAGAATTTACACATTCTACAAGTACTTGTTCCCAAGCAATAAAATACTTGCCAGAGACAGGGCCTGTTAACTGAGTAGTGTCGGGGTTTGTCAGACCAAACAGGCCTATGCTTCTGAGACCCCGTAGTATATGACTTTGCCCCATCCATGATATCACCGTACGCGCACAGATAAACTAACTCCGTGGCCTTAGTCCGCACGCGAACTATACCGACAGAGCGGCCGCCGCCGGTCGGCGAAGTTAGTGCCAACTTTTGCGGATAGAGGGGTGTTACGTGGTCAGCGCAACGGGTCCCCACA
>Ga0123352_10022067_pt1 | contig 10148 bp, 5 predicted proteins | sample TergutLab28metaG_FD_89700 | JGI IMG/M metagenome (GOLD analysis project Ga0123352, IMG submission 89700) | Labiotermes labralis P1 segment gut microbial communities from Petit-Saut dam, French Guiana - Lab288 P1 | ecosystem: Host-associated > Arthropoda: Insects > Digestive system > Gut ...
ATAACTCAACAAATAAGTCGCAAGCTCCTGAGGATAGATGTATTAACATCCGAAACATGTTGAGCATTAAATAATGAAATAATAAAGCAAGTGACATCAAGTTGGTCTCTCTTTATTCAACTATCAAGATGATGCACGGTCCCATAAACATAAGATACGTAATATATTTTATAAACACACAGGGTGACTCAAATTATGTAAAGAATGAAAATATATAACGCTAAACAGTAGAAGCCTGAGGATGTGAGGCAAAACACGTGTTATTAGTACAAAGTTACAGTTTTTATATTTCCCAGTTCGGTTTTCAACACCTTCTGATAATGGCGCTGGGTAATCGCAGAGCATAAATGTCGCATTTCACGCGCAGTGAGCATAGGGCCCGCGTGCTGTGGTGTGGTAAAACGTTCGGGCGCAACAGCTCTGCAACGTGGCTTGAGGACAGAACACTATGAACAGTGTCCCGTGCGTTAAGTCAGCGTGTCGTGGCGTGCATGTTCTGCTGCAACTGGGGCCTTTGTGCAACCTCAACCTGACCAACACCGACAGTCTGTTGCCACGCAACTGTAGCCGCAAGTGTGCGGAAAGTTTAAAAAAATGTCAAAACAATTCCATGTGTCATGCAAGCAAGCAACTTGAGATACATCAAGCAAAGTTGTGACGTATCTTGCACATATTCCAGATGCTGCAAGCAATGTCGAAAGACGTATGCCACAGCAATGAGCTGGAAGACATTTTTCTAGATGGGAATGTTTTTGCGATAAAACAAAAATATGCATTGAGTGACACAGGCACTTAGCGCAGTATCTGTATCTAGGTAAAAAAAAATTACGGGACACAAATGTCAAAGTGAATGTGTTCTGTGCCAAAAAGCAAAATGAAAATTTAAGGGGCGTCTATCTTTATGAGAAGACTGTAATTTGTGCTAGAGTAGATTACTGATCTCCATGAGACAGAACTCACCTACCAGCAAGATGAAATGCCACCCGCCTCGGTCTGTCATTTGGTGGAGGACGTTTGTCATCACAAATTTCCCTAACGCTTTAATCGATTGAGCAGATCCGATAGCATGGTCCCCATCGTCTTACATTGGCTGAAAAGGTCCAACAGCATGGTCTCCATAATTTCCTTTTTTTTCTGTACGACTACAGCGCAATATAAGATGCATCTAGCCCCTTGGCCGACCCCCAGATAGCCACGATTTTTGCAACTCTTGACGCAGACGACGATATTACCCACGTGCGGGACGAAATCTGATAAAGGTGGACATTCGTTGCTGTACTTGGGCAGCCGTACTGAGCACTTCTAAAAACATGCTAATTGCAAGAGCCTTAAATTTCCACCGATTTAATGTGTTTTTTTATATCTTTTACTTTCTACACATCAGATTTACAATCTTTTCTTAAATTGGGCCCTAATTTTGACAAAACCTAAATATCCCTCCCCGTCGTAATCAATGTGGGCTCGGCCCAAAATTCATTAAATTTCAAGCAGGATAATCGTCTTCCACAAAGTTACAGGCTGTACTTTCGGATAAACCACATTCACCGAAGTTTAGTTTTTCCAAGTTCTGCACTTGACGTTTTAAAATTTTTAGTGAACATTTACTGGCATCTGCATCTAGTCGGGGCAACCGACGCCAGTTTATAGACACGTTTTGTAAACAGGATTTTTTTTTAGTTTGAATGAGTCCTCTTTTAATTAATTCGTTGTAAACTGTAAAACTCTGACATCGGAATTTAATTTTCTACCATACAAACCCCAATATTACATATTTTCAATCAACGAAATATTAAACACTTGTACCTACAAATAAGGCAGTTACGATTGTCCGTTTCAGCCTGCCATTTCATACAATTCTGTAAAAAATTCATAAACAAAGAGTAATACAACAACTTCCGAGCAGACCATGTTTGGAAATTCTCCATCAGATAAACTTAAAAAGCAGCATAAGTTACACCATAACACCATCTTTTATAACACACGTATTAACTAATAAATGGAAAATGGTGCTTACCGACTGGGTATATCCCACCAGGTCTCCTGTTCCACCTCTGGCCCACAGCACGGGAATCCCCGCAGTTCCAGCCGCCAGCGCCACAGCAAAACCAGCGGGACTTCCACCAATTATCAGCACAACTACTACGTGTTTCCCTTCCAGCAGTGTGCATGTTTTCTCTAAAATGGTGTCAGAGAACTGTTGGTTTTCCGGGAGAGTAATGATGAGTGGCGACAGTGTGATATTGTGCTGGTGGTAATTCTCCATGAAGAGCCTTGTGATGTTGATCATGGTTCTGTTGAATGCGCGGGAAAATGTTTGAGTTTGCGTTTCAGTAAATGCGACGGCAATGTACATGCTCCATTCCTGAGGCGGTAAATCTGTTTCTTTCTGCGCTTCCCTCACCGCAGTATGCAGGGATAGGGACAGGATTGCTGGCAACAACAGCGCTAGGATTACTGAGTGTTTGAAGACGGGTTGGTATTTCAGCTGGATCAATGAAATGTAATTAGTTTTACAAGTACTCGATGTCATGGTTAGGCACGGTGGATACTGTATTGGCTAACTATTAAGCTAGTAGAGGTTATCTTTAATTGGATTTTGTGGATTACGTTTAAACTAGCTTAAATGTATAGCCGTCTTGCCCTACCCATTAGGATATTTTAAGATGAAAATCATAGTCTTTCTATCATCTCACGCCGTTCATTACAGTAATATTGGAAATTGCAGAGAAAATGTAATTAAATATACTGATATGAAAGCGTCGTCTTCTATGAAAGTACGTCTGTGAATCAAAATGTGCTTTATAAGAGAATTTAGATTATTTGGAATTTGGAATCAAACTTACCTAGAAATTTATTTTTCTTTGGGATTTCTTTTCCTTCAGTTTTATTATGAAGTATTATTAGTAACTTTGTCTGTAAACGATCCTAACTATTGCTAACAATTTATTATTAAAATAAAATGCATCCCTTCACGCAAGTGAAGGTCACTACCTAATGCACACCCTTTTATCGTATTTTGTAGAGATGTCAAATAGAAACTCATAAAAGTTTCATAGCATATAAATTCCAACCGTGGGTCCAGTTTTAATACGGGGGAGTTAAAAAAGGTGTATTGGAATCCTAATGGGGAGTTATCCTTAAAGGACCGAGAAGCAGGTAGTTATTATATCTTTAGTGTTGGAATGTGATAGGTGACCATGAGAAGCCCGGCACCCAGCTGAGTCACTGCGCGTCATGACTCGTTCCCTGGAACAAAAGAAAAAAGACTATTATTGCACCACCCCTCATTGTTCTAAAATCCAAACTGTGAAGGTGAAAACGCAGTAAACGACAATCACTTTAAAAAATTCACTTAAGTATTCGGCCTTGAATTGTGTTGCAAAAACATTTCTCAAATTCAGTCCTGCAAAAGTAATACATTTTATTCGAAATCAGTGCAATTATAGGAAAAAAAATGTTATAAATTCTGCTCTTCTGAACCTTACAATCATACCTCGGTTTTGTGTAGAGTTCTACAAATCTCTATCAAACACAAAAGATAAATATAAATTATTCCGTCTTTCTCAAGATGCTTCATTATAAATGGAACTGCAGTCCTCGTGTTGTTCTATTTTGTTACTGCACAAAGGCACACAATAAACAACTTCAATTCATTTAAAAATTTACCTTTGATTTTTCCATATTTAAAACCAAAAAAATATTTTTTTTTCAATGGTATTAGATCAAACAATTGGTTAAAGCCGTAACTCCAGGCGTTTATTCGCAAGGGTCGTGTCTAGACACTCACCAGAGACACTAAGTCCACTCACCACTTGCACGTGGTTTTAAGCTCTCGAGACAAATATCGGTTGTGTAACTTTAAGTAGGCCACGAACCCTTCCTTCTGAATCCTTTCCGATTTCATATTCCCTGTCATCCCAGTTATTCGATGCCGTATATTCTAAGAACCTGGCAGCGTCGTTAAACATTACTACAAATAAACAGAAAAAAGCAGGCATATTTTTGGAGCAGCTATGTAGTATAGAAAAACAAGATACGACTTGGAACAGGCAATCAGTGGGAAAGTTAAAAGCAAACAATCTGAGTAATAATTTATCATTTCATATATAGGTTCGGTTCTGAAATAATCTTGACTCCTTTTCGACCTCAAAAAAATGCATTATTTTATGTTAAAATATAAAAATATCCAAGTTATATACTGTAACAAAATAAATTTATAGAACGCACGAAAACTCATGAAGTGCAATAAAACAGATGTAATGTATAATAATATTATATGAAGGTAGGGCTATATAGTTTATATTGAGGCAACCGGTTTAAACGACTCCCGTTAAGCATTTCAATACCAGTTCTATACGGAATTCGTTGAGAATAAATTTCGACACTGAACAATTTCACGTTTCGTAACAAGTTCTAAAGATCTCCACGATCTTACCAGCTTTCCACAATAAATATAGAACAGGTCATACATGCGGATATTCAGATCTTGTGGGATTTTACGCCGTGTCCAATGCTCAATGGACACACTGACGCTCAGAAGGCTCGTATTGGTATTATCTTCAGGGTGAAACGGTCGTTTTTGTACTGCCTGCCCCTGAGGAAATCAAGAATCTTCAGCAACACGGCTGTGACAAACAGGGACATCGCAAGCCACAGATCCATTAACAGATTTATTTTTTATATGTTCATTACAGTGATAACTATGAACTGAACTCGTTACACAATAAAACTGGGTGCATTTATGTTTTGTTGACCGTGCATCCCTGTATAATCTTTTTCAAATGAAGCCAACTAGGTGCACACTACTTATTAGTTTATTTATTTCAACTTCTGTACATGTTTCGGGCAACTATGTGCCCATCATCAGGAGAACTTACTGTATCTATGCGACACTGGTATTTTTCACTCTGAATGTATGGCTGTCTGGTCTTCAAACCAGACAGCCATACATATAATATACCTCCTGAATTTTATGTCCTTTTATAGAAGGTCTGAGTGACAAAATTTACTGACTTTAAAACGTGTTCCCTACTATAATTAGCTTTGATATGTAGCACAATGCTTCACACTTACACATTCTTTATAAAGCATAAAAAATAAAGTAGACACACCAAACCGGAAACATAGATAATACATAAAATATTACACTGTATTGGGTGTGGGGGCGTTGTGTTCCACGCTATACGAATTTTGTAGTGGCTAAAACATTGCCACAGTTCAGTCATATGAAACTTCCATAGCGTAACTAAAATTGTGAAGCGAATGAAAGTGCACTGTGCAGTAAATGTTACAAAAGATATTATCATATAGTAAATCTCATTTAACTTCTCCTACCTAATGCATTCACTGTGCTGATGTTCGTCCATGTTGAGTGCATACTACCAAATATCGCCGCGTATGTTTCACTCTACATAACCATTCATTCATTACCTATACCTGCCATGTCATGAAGATACTCTGCCTTTTGACACACGGCGTAGTTATGTGTTTCGATGGTCCTTACAATAAACAGAAATTATTCTCCAAATTATCGTCCCAAACTACACGTTTTAGCACTAGCCAGTAATTCAAAATTCCGAAAACCTCATCTCCAGCCACTACGTCTCACGAAGTAAACGTCTCCATTTTCATATTACTGCTGTCATAAGGACGAGAAGGCGAGGGCTTGGAACCTTCTAATAAAATGGTTCTCACCCCTCCCTTTGGAAATAAAGTGTATCTCAATTCCCCAAGATTTCCCCTTCCGTTACTCTTTGCTGCTTTCTTACGTCTCTGTACCCCTCTACAGCGTATGGCGTTGCGGCAGGGCGAGAGACACAGACACAACTGCACGTAGCCTCCTGGCTACAGGGACAGGGTATAATGCTACAGATATGACGTTCAGGTGACCATGCATCGTCATAAATTCTTATAATAAAACCAACTAGGTGCTATAATTTCCCAAATTCACTTTTTGGGAATAAAACTCTACATACTAAAATACTAATTATTATACGTCAAGCACAACAATTTTATTATACGAGGCTACATGTTTCGGCCTTTTAACGGTCATCATCACGCCTTCTAACAGATCGAGTCAAAAGATGCTGTGTACGTTGGGATCCCACTATGTTAAAACATAGTGGGGTCCCAACGTTCACAGCATCTGTTGACTCGATCTGTTAGAAGGCGTGATGATGACCGTTAAAAGGTCGAAACATGTAGCCTAGTATAATAAAATAGTTGTGCTTGACGTATATTAATTAGTGTTTTAGTATATATTCCCAGCACATCGTGATGCCTTCCATCAAAACTCTACATATTTCGGACAGTTCGTCTGTCCATTATCAGGAGTTTCTCACTGTACAAACAGTAATGGAATATGTCATACAGGTTTGCTGACAGGTTAAATCTGGCTGCAAATCTGTATGGCATACACCATTGCTGTGTTTACAGTGAAAAACTCCTGATGATGGACAGAGGGTCTCTCCGAAACATGTACGGTTTTATTCCAAAAAATAAATTTGAGAAACTTGTGCATCTAGTTGGTTTTATTATAAGAAATAATTCTAGGGCAAAATTTTACACGATAAGTCTAAATTATTGTAGTTATTAATAATATGATAACGAGCAAAATAGATAGCCATCAAGACAAGAACTTTACTGCTGCAGACATGTTAATTATTTTGATATTCACATATTTGCAGGTCAGATATATCTTAAAACATTCCTGATTAAAAAATTATTAGCACTAGGTCTGAGACCCTTCCTTTCGTGTCTTTATACTGGTAGCTCCTAACAGCTTGCCCAGAGATAATTTTTGTCACCCGATTGCCAGCAACACAGTTAGCTGTGTTGGTGGCAATTTATTTTCCTTGTTATTGTATCTATCACAACAGGACGATAAACCTAAAAAATGATAAAACTGATGTGATGAAAATAATGATGATGATGTTAACGATAGCAAGAAGAAATCTGATTTATTTTTCTTAGATACTAAATATTTTTAGGCTAAGCAATGAAGGCCAAATCTAAGTAAGACCTCACGATACTGTATGTCTTAGACTCCAAATGTTCCTGAGAGACAACCCCTCAGAAAAGTCTCTCCTATCTATAAGGAAAATATATTAAACATTTAGAGTGAGAGCAATGTGTACAAAAGCCAAGGTACAGCAATCGCTGTACAGGTCTGGACAGGCCGTGAGGGTTCTAGGAGGTTGACAATCGGTACATGAAGGTGGCAAAGTTGTCAGCCCCACACACCGGCCGCCTTTACTCACGGATCTATATGTAGTTTGTGGTCACCATCATGGCCCATCGGCTGTACTCCCAGAAAAAAGGCACCGACTGTACCAAATGGATGAAATTTAAATAAAGAAGTACTTAATTATGCATTAATATATGCGAGTGTAAGGTGAGTCTTTTAGTGTAAATAGAATAAAGACCATCCAAACTTTGCTGTCGCTTGTTTCCAAACCCTACATATTCTGTGTCGTTTGAAACAAAAAATGCGAAGCGATTTTACTTCAATAATTGCACATTAATTCTTGGCATGCGTACGGATTCAGTCACATTTCTTCATTAATAGATAAAATATTTGGTTTAGATGTGACTATAAAAGCAAACTGAACTCGTAATTTATTATTAAACTTGTTGATATGATTGCACACCGCCACGTAATACGAAGCACAACACTATTTACGAGTAGGTCGTGTGTGTTATGTCCAGTGCACTCAGGATTAAAACCATAAAATTTTATTTTGTCTCCAAAAACAGATTTTTATTACTGATAGCCCGATCATTGTTGAGAATATGTAACGTGATTGACGACAAGAATCGGAGTTCAATTCCTAGCAGGAATATGCATTTTTTTTTCCTTCCACAGCATCCACATCGGTTATGTCCTCCCCAATTCTCGAAGCCTTCTTTTCGATATGCATTGGGAATTATTTCACCGCTTCAAGCTGCAAGGGGTCAAACTGACTCTCCAATATCCCCCGCCCACTAACCCCCTCCCCAAACCTAGCCAACGACCTTAGCCCACTCATATTAGGCATTGAATGTCCGTAACAAAAAAACATGCTCGAAAACACCAGCCAAAATATGCGAAAGTGAATGATACAAACTTAGTGATAACATTAAAATACGTGATCAAGGTAAAACTTAATAAAATTTATAAACTGCTAGACGTACAAAACTGCTCAAATCTATTCAAATGTAAGTAATTTTATGTAAATCTTATGTATATTAGGCCGTGCATCATTGTGATAGTTCAAGAATAAGAGACCAATTTGTTATCACTAGTTATTAAGTTTTATTTCACTTCTTCTACGCTCAACATGTTTCGGACATTAATACATCCATCATAAGAAGCCTGCGACTTTTCTATTGTATCACCACATTGGTCGTGTTTTCTTGTTTCGATATGTGTTGGGGTTTCGTTGTGGCTGGGTTGGGGTGGTTTCCGTGTAGCAGGCTGAAGCCTGCTACACGGATTAATATACAGCTGCGATTATCCAATCACATATAATCTTATACTTTAATCCCCACTAGTTTATTATTCGTACACTAAATATTATGCGTGCTATACGCTTTATACACAACACTGTGAAATCCGAGATCTCCGACCAAAATTGCAATTGTATTTATGATTACAAGACAGCAGCCGAAACACGCAGATGACTGTTAAATATTAAAGTTGTTTATCTCAGTAATTAACCAACTTGATACACAAAATTTTTGATTTACAATAAGTTTATTTCATCCCTCTACATGTTTCGAGCACATGTGCTCAACACCAGGAGGTCAAAATTGCATTACACAGCCTCTGGTATCATCACACCTATAGGTGGCCGTCTCGTGCACAGGTTCCTCTCTCAACCTGTGCACGAGCCAACCATATATAGGTGTGATGATACCAGAGGCTGTGTAATGCAATTTAGACCTCCTGGTGATGAGCACATGTGCTCGAAACATGTAGAGAAATGAAATAAACTTATTGTAAAACAAAAATTTTGTCCATCAAGTTGGTTAATTACTGAGATAAATATACTGAGATGCACGGTCAGCAAAACGTCAAAAAAGAAATATTAAAGTTGTGTTTTGACTAAAAAACCTGAATTTCTAAGATAACGATACATAAGATACACAGACACGCACATTTACTTCAGAGGTATGTGCAACATCTCGTGTTTCATTTTGCCAGCACTGTTTGACTGGATCCTTCATTTCGACCCAGAATGTTTAGTGTTTAATTTTAGAGAATAATGGAGAAATTCGCAACCCAATGATAAAGACAGCTTTAACATGAGAGCATAGAACGCTAACTACGGTGCAGTTTGCAGGTACTGGAGTGTGAAAGAGCGCCCGATTACAGGGCTGTGAACGTCATACACGAAAGCAGGATGATAATTTTAATTGGAATTTTTAAGGCAGCTTTAAACATTCCGTTGCATGAAACTTTCTGGTCTTTGCATATTTCATATTCTGTTTTCGGTACTGCATTCTGTTACACTGACACATGTGAGGAAAGAAACACGATCTGCTAAATCATAACAAGATAACATAAGGTGACCATATATAACGCGATCTCATAACATGACCATTTGAACACGAATTCATGTAACAAAAGATGCTCTCGTATAAAACGATGAAGTTAACACAAACTGATGTAACATGATCACATAATACTACGTCACATAAGATGGTCTCATATAACATGGTCCCATAAAACAAGATCTCATACAAATGAAGAGTTACATCTTAAAATATATGAATATTCGGTATATAGATCATGTAAAAATTCATGAACCTTTAGTTTTACAGCTGCTCCGTGTTCGAAATGTTATAGACTGGACGTGTTACTGACTAAACTAATGCTTAACAACCAGTGGTCCACTGACCGCGGCTGTTTACCCGCAGGTATAAGTAAGACTTACACTACGTGCTACGAACACCTCAATGGGCACACTACCTGCTAACCGGTTCTGACAGCCTTCCTGCAGCCACGGCACAACACCAACACGTGGTGATAACACTACGCAGTCGTCAGCTCCTGAAGATGGGCACATAGTTGCCCGAAACATGTTGAGCAACTTGTAAAGGAGAAATAAAGGATAACACAAAAGTGACATCTAGTTGGTTTCTTATACATACTAACAAGTGTGTAT
>Ga0123352_10022070_pt1 | contig 10147 bp, 8 predicted proteins | sample TergutLab28metaG_FD_89700 | JGI IMG/M metagenome (GOLD analysis project Ga0123352, IMG submission 89700) | Labiotermes labralis P1 segment gut microbial communities from Petit-Saut dam, French Guiana - Lab288 P1 | ecosystem: Host-associated > Arthropoda: Insects > Digestive system > Gut ...
TAATTTTAGCACACCCTGTATATAAAATGTGAATAATACAGGAACCAAATATGTTAGAATTATGAAACAAACTGCATTTTGAAGAGAAAAAGACGGAGAGTATACACCATGTTTAAAATATTCAGTACCTGTATTTGTTGAATAAATATATAAAATGCAACGTTTAAAGGTTAGCGGTGCGGTACGATCACTATAGTTGACATTAGGCGTCTAAACGTTAATTGCAAAACTCGTGTCTCTGCTGAAGATATTGATCCTGTTACAAATACCTGCAAAAGTACTCTATATTGTTTCTTGGAAAGGAGTCGAATGGAGCCTAGAATTATTTTTAGAATGTTCTTTCAGTTCTTAAAATTGAATTGATTCTCAGAAATATTGGCGGGGAATGGAGCTGTTGTGAGCGTAAGGATTTGACGGACACACAGAATGGTAAAACACACAACAGACTTAGGTGTAGGCGGTGAACACAATGAACAGTGAGAAATCTTCCACCAGGGGAAGTAGGCTGTGTGAGACACCAGCTCAATTACTTATTTGTTTTTGTGGTTTTTTACTTCCACAACTGGAAACTAAATCCGCACAGTTAGGCTTCAGGCTGAATCGTAGACCGAAACATCTCGACCAGCTCGTAATAGAGGCCTACCTAAAGTCCGTAATGGAGAAAGCAGATTTGGGGATATCTCCATCGGAATTCTGTAGTTTATTTGTCTTATTCCGAATACTTAATCAGTTTTCACATAATTATAATCTAAATTTAACTTTGACATTCATAGGTCCGTGCATCGTTATATATTCGCAGAGTACAACCAACAAGATGCAACGTTTCACAATTTGAATAAAGGTAGACCAACTAGATGACACTTACTTTATTATCTACTGCTCAACATGTTTCAGACGTTTATACGTACATCTTCAGGAGCTAGCGAGTACTTGTTGCGTTGTGTAGGCTGACTTGAGGCGTGCTGGTGTTATGTAGCGGGATTGTCTGTTGGTGATGTGGTATCCGAGTTCAGCCTGCACTCGGATACCACATCACCAACAGACAATCCCGCACCAGCACGCCTCAAGTCAGCCTACACAACGCAACAAGTAGTCGCAAGATCCTGAAGATGTACGTATAAACGTCTGAAACATGTTGAGCAGTAGATAATAAAGCAAGTGTCATCTAGTTGGCCTACCTTTATTCAAATATCAAGATGATGTACGGTCCAATACGCATAAGTTTCACAATTTATATATTTCTGTAAGACGCTGTACATGTTTCGGACGGTTTTTCCTTCCATCATCAGGAGCTCAAACGTTCATATACAGCGTCAGGTATTTGTCAGACCGTTACTGCTACCTGCTTCTAACCTGGCCAGACTTGCAGCAGGTAGCAGTATTGGTCTGACAAATACCTGAGGCTGTACGTGTTGTGGCTATAAAATAACAGGACTTATTTTTTTTCGCTTCCTTGGAAACTTGGCAACAGCGAGTTGTGTGTGTTATTGGCTTGTGCTCTCCCCTCCATTCACGGTTACAATTTCAAGGTTGTGCGACAAACAGTCTGGCAGTAGCCATTGCTTGAAGTGGTTCATGTTCTTGTTCTCCGTCAGAATCATGTTAAGTGTTAACTTAGAGCTACGCGTCAATGTGAAATTCTGTGTGAAACTTGGAAAATCCGCTACATAGACGTACGGTTTCTGTGTGCAGTTTTGAGCTCCTGATGATGGACGGAAAATCTGTCTGAAATATGTAGAGCGTCTTACAGAAACAAGAAATTTTGAAACGTTGCATCTTATTGGTTGTAATCTACGAATATATAAGCTAAGCTTTAAATACTATTCCAGACTGCTAGTTGATAAATTGTTTTAAGCAACAAACAAACAAACAAATCAGTTAATATAAAGTGACGCACGTTAAGGTATACTAAAGTAGAGATGCCGAACGACAGAACAGGTTTGGAACGCGACCACTTAACTCCTGTGAAAGACAAACATTTTGAAACGAATGTGTCTGCAGACATGTCGAATACTGAACCATACCCCTGGGACGAGACTGAATGCAAGCTGGACTGTCCTGTCAATTGAAGGAATTGAATTGGCTAGCAAGTTACTTTTATACGAGACCAAAACCCTGGAAATCGATACTGATCGAAAGCTACTTTTCCAGTATCTGGTGAGATAAAAATGTGTGATTGCGGGATTATTCTGCCGGGGCTTACCGACCCCCTCAAAATACCTATATTATGGAAATATTACAGGCAGTTGGTGAGTCCCAGGATCTCCTTGCCTGGTTCTTTCCCCTAATGCTGACGTTGGCTTGGAAATTAGGAAGGGCTTTACTGCGTGAAAACTTTGTGTTTCATGTTATATTCATTACATTCACAAACCGCGTCTGTTTATTTAGCAGTCCTCGAAAAATTGAAAAATGTGTTCTGTTACCATACAGTTAAAATTTATTGAATAAATTTATCAGGCCAAGGTGTGTAGTTCAAATCACGGACTGGGTTTGTAAAATTCAGAAGAAAAATTGTCAATTTGACATTTATCTTTGAATAAAGGTGGACCAACTTTGATGACACTTGCTTTATTATGTAGTGGTTCAGTCTGCACTCGGATACCAAATCACCAACAGCCAATCCCGCTACACAACACCAACACGCCTCAAGTCAGCACAATACAGCCTACACAATAACGCACCAAGTAGTCGAAAGCTCCTGAAGATGGATGTATTAACATCCGAAACATGTTGAGCAGTAAATTGACATAATAAAGCAAGTGTCATCAAAGTTGGTCCACCTTTATTCAATATCAAGATGATGCACGGTCCAATACGCATAAGATTGACATTTATCTGTTTTACATTATAACATAAACAGACAGGCAGTGTACTTGTGACGTAACTTGGAGGCAGTTCACCTAACCATTGTCGCCGTGGAGAAAGTACTGAGTGTGACATATTCTGAGTGTGTATCTATGGCATTAGTTATCCAGCATGCAGTGCGCATGCGCTGTATTACATTGTCATCTGTGGCCTGTCCGGCTGTACAATATTTTTCCACATAATCTCATAAATGGTACGATATTCGGGGAAAGGCTTATTGAAAATCAAAAGTGTCTTTTGATTTTCTCTACTACATTTGTGTGAAACATTTCTTGTTCTAAGAAGATATGAGCGACATATTATAAATGTTCATGGGTGTTCAAACGGAACCGTTGGCCGCACGGTCTAAGGTGTCGGTCTGCGGCCGCTCAAGTGCTGAGATTGTGGGTTCGTATCCCGCCGGTGGCAGGGATGTTTTCTGTTATGAGTGCTGTGTGTTGCCAAGTAGAGGTCTCTGCGAGGGGCTGATCACTCGTCCAGGGGTCATACCAACTGTGGTGTTTCGTTGTGTGTGGTCGAGAAACCTCAAGAATGAGTTCATGACCCACTTTGGGGCGCAGCCCAACAAGAAATAATAATAATAATAATAATAACATGGGTGTTTATGTAAAGTTCCCTTTATTGGCTTACTTTAATAGAGTTTAAATTTCTTGACAGATTTTCGAAAAATCCTCAACTCAAGTTTCATGAAAATTCGTCCATTGGGAGAAGAGTTATTCCGTGAGGGCAGGCGGACTGATAGACATGACGAAACTAATAGTCGCCTTTCACATTTCTTACAAACGCGCTTAGAAATGAAATCATAATATAATTTTTGGCCATTAGGTTAGGTGTGGCATTCCCCGGTTGGTATTCGTCTTCTATTTTCGTTGTGCACATTAAATTTCTTCGCCCATTTTCCCCTTCCGAGTCCTGCACGCACCACTTACGCTATTGACTCGCGTCACGTTCCCTGAGAACCAATCACTACCCACACCATTCCATATATATGGCTGCGTTCCTGAGTATTCGCGGCATTGATACGCCTGAAAAACCGGCTGCGGATGCAGTGGGAGATCACCAGGCACCCCGCTCTGAAGGTCGAGGTCAACCGCCTGCAGAGGTCGGTGACCCGCCGGCTCAACGAGTGGAGAAACGACCAGTGGAGGGCTACACTCGAATCCCTCGATCCTGAAGACCAATCGCTGTGGAGGATGACAAAGCGGGTGATGAGATTTCCTACTCCACACACCCACCCCTGATCGCCTCAGGGGGAATCGCTCTCTCAGACTCTGAGAAAGCCGAAGCACTTGCAGACAATCTGGAGGCTCAGTTTCAGCCGGTGACCGATCCTTCGGTCCCGGCAGTTATTTAGACGGTTGACGTGGCGCTGAGGTCTTACTTCTTAAGCCCTGCCAGCGAACACCAGTCAAACATCCTGACGAGGTTCACGAAGCCATCATGGTTATCAAGGTCAGCCAGGCTCCGGGCCCGAATGATATACTGAAGAGAACATTGAAGCACCTTCCCAAGCGAGCGGTTTCCCTCCTCGCCCGTATCTTCAACGTGATTCTCCGTACCCATCACTTTCCCAAAACGTGGAAGCACGCCCGAGTGATCTATATCCTTAAACCGGGGAAGGATCCAGCACTGCCCTCTTCCTATCGGCCCATTAGTCTCTTGGACACGATTGGTAAATTATTTGAAAAGATCCTACTAGCTAGGATCTTACATGTAGTGAACGAATGCGGACTGCTGCGAGACGAGCAGTTTGGGTTCAGACCCAGACATAGCACGTCCTTGCAGCTGGCACGACTCGTTGAAAGAATAACCAGGAATTTCGGCGAAATAAGGTTCACTGGCGCAAATTTCCTCGACGTGGCCAAAGCCTTCGATACCGTCTGGATCGATGGCCTCCTCTACAAGCTAACGCTACTCAACTTCCCGTCTTACGTAGTCCATACAATCTCATCCTACCTCAGGGATCGGACGTTCAGAGCGTCCTTCCAGACGACCACGTCATTTCGTCGAGGCATGCGGGCTGGGATAGCTCAGGGGGGATTGATCTCCCCTGTCCTCTTCAGTCTCTATGTCACCTATATGACCCCACCCTCACACCACGTCGAGTTAACCCTCTACGCGGACGACACAGTCATCATAGCCACGTTCCGCAAGTCGACGCTGCTTGTCAGCTACCTGGAGTCATATCTCAACGACCTTCAAAGGTGGTTGAGTGAATGGAGAATCTCCATCAATGTATGTAAGAGCACCGCGATAATCTTCGCGCGTGCCGGACGGCGCGTTATACAGCCCCGACTAGTAACACTCTTCGGGGAACCAATCGAATGGGTCGACACAACTCGTTATCTGGGGGTGACCCTGGACACACGACTCGCCTGGTCGCCTCACATCGACCAGGTCAGGAAGAGGACTGCTCGAAGGATGGGTATGCTGGGCCCCCTCCTGAATAGGAAGAGTGGTCTATCCATCAGGAACGGAGTCCTACTATATAAGCAACTCATCCGGCCACTGATGGACTGTGCTTGCCCCGCGTGGAGTCCGCTGCCCGCTCGCATATCCGGAGGTTACAGGTGTTACAATCCGAGTGTCTTCGCCTCGCTACTGGTGCCCCTTGGGTACGTAAGTAACAGGCATATACACGAGAACCTTGGCGTTCCGCTGTTTGCCGACCATATCAGAGCCCTGACCAAGAGCTTTGACTCAAAGTTAGCTGATGTGGGGAAGCCCCTAGTACGGCAACTCGGCAGATACCTTAGCTTACCGAGGGTTAGCCCCGTCACCTGACGCGAAAGACAAGGGCGGCAGGGGACAGCAGGCCAGTCGAGGCCATCGCCCGTTATGGCCAAGTCGACTAAACGAATCGCGTTCGGCGCTGATCAGCCGAGCGCCCTTCGGTTTTCCGTGATTTTCCACAGTTGTAAGGCAAATGCCAGGGTATTCGATGCAAAGCCGGGGCACGGCCAATAATCCCCTCCCCCAGCCGCGGCGGCTTCACCTAAGCGTCTGACAAACGTCGCATAACTCCAGTTTGCGACAGAGCCAGTCTGGGCTCGGAACCCAGACAGCCAACCAACCAAAGTTTATCCCTCCCATACTTAGTCCAGGGCAACCTAGACCCTAGCATTTGGCATAATAAGTCAAGGCCCTCAGCCTGACTTCCAAATCGTTAGCGTAAGCATATTCCCCTGTTAGAGATTAGGTGTCTGTTACAGAGCCAAGCAATACGTTCAAACGCAGGAATGGCTAACAGACAGGGGGACGTCGACTTGCGCTTCCCCAAGTTAACACTTTGGCTTGGCTTGGCTATTCGCGGCATTGTTCTTGCAGTGCTTGACCTCTGGAGATGGGGACCGTAAGGCTGTCCATACACGCCGGTGAAAAACTACGCTGCGTAACGTCCCAGAAGAGCGAAGATCTCATTTACGACGCAGTAGAAGCCTGAATTCACGCAGCCTTCTGTAGGTCGCCACGTACATTTTTGCGTTGTTGGTGATGCTGAATACAGTTACAAATATTGTATGTTAAAATTTCAAAGACTTATGTAAAATAGTGTAGGGGTTTCAGGAAAATCATTATTAATAACAGGCTGTAAAATGTATAATCCTGGACCAGTAACTGGTGTGCTGATAAGTCCTTAGCCCGACCAGGGAGGAAACAAGCTCGGAAGCATGTCAGGGACGCGCGCGATTTCAACAACATCGAGACGCGAGCTGTCATCAAGCTTTTTTCTTTCTGCAAGGCAAGGCGCCGAAGAAAATTCACGCAATTCTGACAGAAACATTAGTTTGTTTCCTTCCTGGTCGGGCTAAGGACTTATCAGCACCCCTGTATATAATATTTTAGAAAAATCCTTTTTCAAAGGGGCTGTTGTTTCTTTAGAATTTGTGTTTTCGCCTTCGGGTTAATAACTGTGAAATTCTGCAGGAAATAAGTAGGTAAACAAACTTTATAATCCTTTGTGTGGCGACTGTACCAAAGCAAAGCCGAGAGCTAACCTTTGAACTTGGGTGTAGAGTAAATGGAAACCAGCCTCCAGCAGGACGATCCGCGTCAGATCTACCTGTTTATTTAAAGCTAATTCCCCCTTTTTCCCTTCCGTGAGTGTGATTTCATACTGAACGTGTTTGAAATGCAAATCGGTCATGTCTATACTTCCATTACCGCGAGAGTAGCGAGCCATTGTTCTGATTCAGTTTTTTTCCCCCGAATAGTTCGGCGAACAGACATTTCCAAAGGTACATTAAGAGATTTGTGGCTTTAATCGAGTTACAGATACTATAATCGGAGGGAGAGGACTACGCACAATGTACCGCTTAATTTTATTAACTTTAACACAAGTTTTTCTACTTGCCTTTTCTGGGTTTCAGAAGACGTTATTTTCGCCTGGGGTGTGCTTGCCAATACGTGATCTGACTTCCTAATTACAGCACCCGCGAACTAGCTCTGCTTCACAAAACACAGTAAACCCTGGGCCAAAGCAGAGAAGACCTTCATGAAAAGGTCACGTTCAGAGCTTCTTCGTTGAAGAAACTGAGAGTTGAATCACGAATGGGGATGATAGAACGCAGCCGTGGGAATTGAAAATAAATAAACAATAAAATCATGAATGCGCTCCAGTATTTTTTTTATGAATATGTAATTGGTTGAGACGAAGGGGGCAGAATTTAAGAGGGGGGAGGAAGAAATCTAGTGGGTTTATTGCCATGGAAAATGTAGACTGTCGAGTATGTTGGATGAAACAAACTGAGATGGTTTTAAAACTAAACATTAAAAAAAAAAAATGAATATAACTAGTGATTAGCTTTTTCAACATTACTGCCAATTATTCAGGCGGTACTGCAGCGTGCTTGGCTGACCGCGTTTAATCGAATTTTTCGCTTTCACTGAATAATTGGACGCATCATTTTCGTAGCGTGAAATTAACTTCGTTGTGCACAAATCCGCGCTGGAAGACGGTTTGCTTTGAAACCAAGCGTGAATTAGCGTGAGTGCTCGTATATGTGGTGGGCCGAGATGGCTCAGTCGGTATAGTGACTCGCAACGACATGGACAGTCAGAGGATCGAATTCCGGTGAGTTGTAAAATTTTCCTCACCCTTCGGGACAGGCCCATTCGGCCCACCCAGCCTTCTTTACAGTGGGTACCGGCCCTTTCCCGGGGGTGAAACGGCCAGGGCGTGGCGTTGACCACCTACCCCCATCTAGCGCCGAGGTTAAAGAAAGAGTAGAGCTATAACTTACTCCTCCCCTGGGCCTTCGTGGCCTGTTCTAGGTGAACTTTTTTTTGGGCGAAGCAGCCCCCAGTGGGCCATGGCCTCCTCATTCACGAGGTTTCTAGATCACACAGAACGACGCATCAATCGGTAGGACTTCTCTGGACGAGTGATCAGCACGTCGCAGTGACCTCTACATGACAACACACAAACCTACGCCTTAGACCGCGCGGTCACTGGGACCGACAGGGTCAAAGCTTACCTTTCCATTTTCTCTCATTAATATGATTACGTCGAAGATGTTATTTCCTGTTGACAGCTCACAACAAGTTTATAGTCTTGAGTAAGTTATAGCTTGTATAGGATTATTATTTAAATATGCACCTTTCTGCATACTGTAACATACGATATATTCACCTTGCATTACCGTAACCTTAAAACACTGTATCACATATAATTAGCACACCAACCAATGCACATACATAAAATTTCACATTAAAACACCTAAAATCGCTCCAACATGTCTCGATGTTTTTTTAAAAATGTGACTTTAGCAAGGAACAGTATAGCTCCCTGAAGATGATCTTAGGATCGAAACATGTTGGAGCGATTTTAGGTGTTTTAATGTGAAATTTTATGTATGTGCATTGGTTTGATGTGCTAATTAAATGACTCTACAAAATGCACGGTGCAACGATAAAGACTGTGTCACATAATTAACCTACCGTGGACAGCAACAGAAATACACGTAGAGCTGTTGTGTAAATGCTGTGTAATTGAGGTAAAGTTGGTGTACGAATTTACAGACACGACTCTTCTTAGTGTCTGTAAGGTGGAATTGTCCACATTTAGCTTCATGAATTGTGTTCGGTTTAATTTAAAGTAGAGTGGAGATGTCTACACTCTACAACAAAGACAAATTGCGAAATAGTACGAAAAAAAGGGGGAGCCTAAATTGTTTTTTTAATGTTTGGTTCACCGTGCATCCCTGTATAATCTTTTTTCAAATGAAGCCAAATAGGTGCACGATACTTCTTAGTGTATTTATTTCAATTCTCTACATGTTTCGGGAAAATATGTGCCCATCATCAGGAAAACTTACTATATCTATACGGCACTGGTATTTTTCACTTTGTATGGGTGGCTGTCTGGTCTGCTGCAGCACACCAGACAGCCACCCATACAGAATGAAAAATACCAGTGTCGTATAGATACAGTTAAGTTCTCCTGATGATGGGTACATAATTGCCCGAAACATGTACAGAAGTTGAAATAAATACACTAAGAATCATTGTGCACCTAGTTGGCTTCATTTGAAAAAGGCATAAATTGGAACTTCAACTCAATATGACCGTTGTCCTACCAATTTTGTGTGTCGAAGTGTGACACAATCACACCAATTGTTAATCGCTCGCTTCCCGTGATGGAGTCCTGTGGTCACTATTAAAGCCTCTAGGGTGGGTTTTTATATCTTCCGGAGCCTCATAATGTCTCGCTGTGATGACGAACTGTCCGTAACAGGTCTTTTGTCCTGCCACTAGGCAGATGATGGCGTATTATAGTCTGTATGTCCTCTGATCTGGACGCTTTCAGAATCAGACGCCATCAACAGGATATATAAAGAATGAGACGCAGTGAATGTAGCCTTTGTTGTCGGCATAATCGCCAGCACAAAGTGTTAGCAATATACGTGACTACAGTCACAATATACGTGACTGCAGTCACAATAGCTCTTTTGTCTGGCCGACTTGGTCAATGACGCTTCGCCTTCCTTTCAGACCACACAGATGATGAATTATGAATTGAAAACGCTTCATGCGGAGAAAAAGACTGTATAAATCTTGAACATTTGTGTCGTACTACCTTTTCCTGCCAAACGACGTTGCTAGTTGAGAAGCATCCTTAAAGATTCCACGAAATAATGAGTTGTACTTACGTTTCCTAAACACACACACACACACCACACACACACACACACACACACCACACACACACACACACACACCACACACCACACACACACACACAGACACACACCACACAGCAGGCACATACACACACACACACGGA
>Ga0123352_10022071_pt1 | contig 10147 bp, 5 predicted proteins | sample TergutLab28metaG_FD_89700 | JGI IMG/M metagenome (GOLD analysis project Ga0123352, IMG submission 89700) | Labiotermes labralis P1 segment gut microbial communities from Petit-Saut dam, French Guiana - Lab288 P1 | ecosystem: Host-associated > Arthropoda: Insects > Digestive system > Gut ...
ACCATAAGCTGCAACTCAACATCTAATGCTCCTGATGATGGGCGTATGTACCCGAAACATGTCGAGTTAAGAATACATCAATAAAATTACCTAGTTGCATCAATTTGGCATTTCACATTACTTCATGATGAAGATGCACGGTCAAACAACCCTCAAAAAGGAAAGTTAATTACGAATTATTATTTAAAGCTGTAATTGGTGAAATAGACGGGACCAAACAACAATTCGTGCAAAGAACTAGTATTTTTTTTTCGCAGAGTCAACAACCGCAACCTGAAATCCTGTCATTTCAACCTTTCGCCTAAAACAAACATTAGCCTTGCCAGTAGACTTCTGTACTGCTACTGCGTGGTAATACTTGATTTTAAACTTAAACAATAATTATTTATATAAGCGTAGCGGTTGTCTGGTATGTAACTTCACGCATTAGGGTAGATAGATAACACTGCTGCATAAGATACAGTTGCCGCCATCTTCAGTCCATATTGCTATGATAATGGAGGAAATAAGTTTTTTTTTAATTCTAATAGGTATCTGCCAAATTACACGAGATCAAATACGCCGTACAATCAATGAATAATTTATCTCTGCTATTAGCACAAAGCAAAAGTGATTCCGTTACAGGTCCGGTGTGGCCCAGATGGTGGGTAGAGGTATAGCTCTACTCTTCTATGACCGCGGCACTAGAAGGGGGTGAGTGGTCAGCAGCAAGCCCCGGCCACACTTTACTCCCGAGAAAGACCCGGTACCCATTTTACATGAGGTTGGGTGGGGCCCAGGGCCGGTCTGGACAGAAGGAAAATCTCGTCCGTACCGGGATTCGATTCTGGACCATCTAGCCCGTAGTCAGTCGCTACACCGACTGAGCTACCCGGCTCACGCTATTAGCACAAACAAACTGTAAATAATATTTACTTATGATTTGTACTAATCTAATTGAGGCAGACAACATCGGTACTGAGTGTTGATTATCTTAATGGAAAATATTTCTGCAGGAAGTATACAGTCTTCACGGTTGTAAAGCAAAGTCTTTTGTATTACGGTGTTTGTCGAAGTTTCGGAAACACATGTTGCCTTATTCCTTAAGGCAAAAAATATATCCTGAAAAAAGAGGCAGAAATTTCCTTCCAAACAGAGTTATATATTTACCACGCTACACGGGACACTGTCGTCACTGTCAAGAAATTCAGCCTTCAAATTTGAAACATGGGTTTCTGCTCGAACTTGCTCCTTCGAGGCTCTACACTACATATTCATCCATTACAAATTCCACTGTACCTTCCTGTTGCAGTAACAGCAGATCTTTCCAAGAAAACTCAGATTTATTGAACGTTTTGTACAGTAAAATCAACATCGCTTGTTGGCTTATAACTTCGTAAATATTCTAGCTTTGATACAATAATTTACATCAAACTCGTAAAATTTGTCGAATCAAGTTATGTCGTCACTGACAAGGTTTCTATAAACTATGCAACGTATGCGAACAAAAAATGTCGGGGCTGCAGTGTGTTCCCGGCGCCTGTATATAGGCATACCCCAATACGTGATTCTGTTACTTGTTCACGCTGTGTCGCTCATTATATTATTTTTTTAATTCAGCCACTACTTATAAAATCTGGAAACATAATTTATGCCAAAAGCACGGAAATATAACTTTAAAATACGAAATTATCTTAATTCAGCGTCGTCACATGTAGATTTACAGTTGTTGACGCTACAAACTACTGTACACTCATTAACAGCATATGGAATAATCCAAGCGATTGAACAGATTCCACGTACTTATATTGCACATAAATACGTGAAACTACAGGTATAGAAACATTTAAGAATCAGAGCTTTTTATCAGTCCATGCCATCGAAGAAATTGTTTGTGTAGCACCCTGTGAATGTTTAAATGTCTGATCATTTAGGTGAGGACTTTACAAATGTTTTAATTAAGGTTTATTTACTATTTATTTATTCAGTAACAGGCAACGTGATATTTAACTGAAAGTGTAAAGCACGCTGTAATTAATTCACACAAGACTGAAATATAAACTGGAATATAAACTCTTTTTTTACGGGGAAAAATACTTGGTCTCCGACTCTACCAGATAAATACAAAATGGATTTAAATTTTCCGGATTCGTTATCCCACTGTATATTCGGTTAATCGATTACTGCGAACATTATTGCTGAATAAAGGGTGAGTATTTTCCAGACCAACCAAGTGACTAAAAGCTTCTTTAGTAGAAATCCACCTTTTCGTGTCATTTGTTGTTTCACGAAAAACCTGGAATTTATAGTAAAGTGGAGACGTTGATATGATAAATGCGTATTAACAAAATTTCCATTCACAGCTGCTAACAAGATTCTACACAGGCAGACTAAACATGTGCATGCGTGCATGTACAGTCCATTTCATTTTAGGTTTATCACGTTGAATCAGCATAGATCGTGACAATGTCGATTTGACGCGCCATTACCAACATTTAATCTTTATAAAATTAATGTTCATTTCGTAATTTCGAGATATCAAATATATCTTGAACTCAGAAATACTTTAACCTCTGCATGAATTTTCAAGAATAAAAACATCTCATTTGTATTTCAAGTAAAGAAATTTCAGTCTACACAAGTTTATTTACGTACATGCTGGTGACCAGGTGAGGTGAAACCTCAACCTGGTCACCAGGAGGCAGCATCGTCGGTGCATTATACCACAAGCTGTAAAAACAGTCTAGTGCTCCTGAGAATGGGCGGAATTATCGTCCGGAACATGTTGAGTTGATTGAAGTTATCAATAAAATTATTATTGTTGCATCTAGTTACCTGTTTATATTATTGTATCAATGATGCACGGTCACACAAACATCAGATTCGAGTGCTGTGTTTGTCTCGTTTCAAATAGCTACTCTCTTTTAATATTTACGACACTAAAACGGTATAACAATAAAATATATTTCTTGTTCCATTTTCTTGGATTATTTTATTACTTAAAATAATTCCTAGGGATAACAAAGCCCAAGAAATCATTGTTTAAGAATAGACATTAATTATCCGATGGTTTCTTTTTGTTGTTATGTGTGTGTGTGCGTGCGTGCGTGCAGATAATTGGAACAAACAAACGAAAGAAATTTCTACACCAGTGGCTTTTTGTTTCGATGCCCTCCTTTCATCTCGTTCCTTTCTGTTGTTCTCTGCAAGCACTGTATAAAAATCGCAGACTTTGTTATGGTGTAGAGGTAAATTAAGCTTACAAGTCTGTGTGGACGTGTGTTTTGGTTTCTGTGAAGAAAAGAGAAAATTAAAACCCATTACTCCTCGGTCAGTTATTCATTATGCGGAAGAATTGTTCCGCTTTACGTTTCGGTAGTCATTCAGTGTTTCGGTTAAAGCGGTACACGTTAAATTATTCGTCTCTCACTAGACGAGGAAGTTGATGTTGAGAAATTACACATTCCCTGTGTAAACGCGTATGAAAGAGCCGCGGTGTTGAAATAAAACATGATAATAAAATTATGGAAATGAGTGTTACGCTACATATGCGACATCCCTGAAAATATTCCTGAAAAAAAAACAAATTATTACACTTGGTAAGCAATATTACGTAGCATATTTCTACAGTTATAAAACTCAGAGAGTAGATAAAACAATATGTAACTACATATCTGCACGTAAATTTGCAATTACGTTAACTTTGAATGTACTGAGTGAGATGTTTGTGCAAATAATAAGATACAAACCGATCTACCTTAAAAATCTTGTATATTAGAAAATTCCGCTTGAGTCTTTGTTAAAACGTTTGAGTGAATGAATTACAAAGCAACGTGGATTTCTGTTGAACATGGTGTTATCACACAGGCACAACAGGGTGATAGATCTGATGACTAATAAAAATCATCAACGCTGTGTAACATTCCAGAAGAACGAAGATATAATTTACACCGCGAAGAAAGCCTAAAATCACATTTAAATTATTTTCCTAACACACTGCATATTTTGGATTCCTCTGATCTCTTGAAACTTACAAAACCCAATTCCTATGTGTGTCCAGTTTTCACAGGGCTGTACATAAATCATAATCCAGAAGGCTGTAGTCGTTAATAAATTTAAACTTGGCCGGAATATTCAGCGACGCAGACTCTAAGAAAGTCGCGGACTTTGCCTGAGAGGCTAAAACTGTGTATGCGCTAAAATATGCATGGATTCGCAGTGCCTGAGATTATTATTATTATTATCCTTTGCGATGGCCTGTAAATTTTAACGTTATAATAATTTCACGGAATGCTTTGCTGGCTCACGACTGCAATATCGAATTTTGCAGACGAGTTTTAATTTGTATTAAAAAAAAGAAACATCTGCAGTGAATGTGACATGTGTTTGTAGTAATCGTGCATTCCGGTACCCATCTGTTGGGAAGCAGTACAAATCAGTGTTTACTGACACAAAATTGTTTTATGCGCCAATAATATCTGCAACAGATACTGTACATATTAATATAAAAAACATCCCCCTTACAGGCCTGGAGGGCCCAGAAGGTTCCAGGAAGTTAAGATTCTCAGATTTCATGACAATGGCACAGGATGGTGGTAAGGTTGTCAGCCTTACGCACCGGCCGCTTTTACCTTCATGAAATGCTCCTGGTACTCATTTCTGTTAGAGGCTGATTCGACCCCAGGGCCACAGTACGATCGGAAGGATTTTATGTCAATGAAAAATTCCAACGACACCATTTGGAATCGAACCAGCGACCTTTCGATTTTTAGCACAGCACCTTAACGACTTTATTACCGCGGTCCCCAACTTATATATATACATTTCCTGTTGCAATTGTTGACCATGGACGAAACCTGGTTATATCACTATGACCCGGAGACAAACCAACAATCAATGGAGTGGCGGCATAGCGGTTCACCCCGCCCCAAAAAATTCCGAGTGCAAAAATCCGCTGGAAATTTCTTGCCTCAATTGTTTGGGATCAAGACGGCATCCTCTTTATTGATTAACTTCCAAAGGGTCAAACTATCAACGCGGAGTATTACTCATCTCTGCCGGTGCAATTGAAGGACATTTTGAAGGAAAAACGCCGCGGGAATGTCGCCAAGGGGGTCTTGTTATTGTACGACAGTGCCCCGGCTCACTGGGCACTTGCAACCGAGAAGAAACTAGCCTACCTGGGCTTCCATTGTCTTGATCACCCACCCTATTCTCCGAATCTGGCCCCGTCGGACTACTACCTGTTTCGTGGACTGAAAAAACAATTGAAAGTTCGCCATTTTTCGTCCGACGCGGAGGACATTGTTGCCGCGGAGATCTGGTTCGAAGGACAACCTTCTGATTTTTTTTGAATGGCTTGCACAAGTTAGAGCAACGGGCTAAGAAGTGTATTGAGCTTCGTGGGGAGTATGTTGAATAAATCCCGATTTTGGTCGCTGTAACTTGTTTCAGTCTTGGTCGGGCTAAGGACTTATCAGCACCCCCTCGTACATAACACATGAGAAGACGTTCCGTTGATTATTACATAGATGGAACGAGTAGCTCTTTCTCAAATGTCTGATATGCAGACAAATAAACAAAAGCTCTGTACAGGCAGTGCTGTACACCCCTAATATTCTGCAAAGGAATTAAAAAGCAAAACAGTCAACCCCCGAAGTTGCGTCGTAGGTGGTTTGGAGACATGCGTCATTAGTGCGGACAAAGTAAGATGAGAGAGAGTTCTCAGTAAAGAGACGGATAAATGGGGAGGATGGTTCAAGACAATCGTATTTTGAACAACAACTAGATACATTCATAATGATGAAAAACTTAAAAAAAAAATAGAATTTAAGCAGGAGGCATTTCCCCTTGAAATGTAGGAAGGTGATCTGGATTATCAACTTCGTTGTCCATCAATTCACGTGCCGATGCACGTGTCCCTGATTATGACTTGTAGAAATCAAACACTGAAGTCTGTTGAGGTGAAGATCTCTTCATCTATTTCCGCATAGCAAGCAATCAAACACATTAATTCCTTATCTAGTTGTTACTGCTCCCTGCTTCAACAAATAAACGTCCTCAAACCCCTTAATTCCAGCTTAGAGTCCAAATCCCTCGGCCAGCTTTGCAAGCGTCACGGTCTTCTCCTTAGGTTCATGTTTAGCTTCTTCAGCTTCTTCGAGGACCTTTTGCTCCCAAACTTCAACAAGGCTGTCGAGTGAGATATCTCGGCCATGGTAGTTTGACAATTCGGAAGACATGTTCAGCATCTTAATGTACGAATTCACGTGCTTGGCTTGGAAGCAATCGACGTTAAGTGCGAAACGACATAAGTCGAGGAATGACTTATATTCCTTGGTACTATGTGCACTAATATTGTTCGTGGTTTCGAAGCCAATATACTGTACACGGATGTCTTTTTTACTATTACTTCAATTTATACTTGTTGTCATTAAAAATTTGGCAATATAAGAGGTAAATTATCTACAGAACTTGGCAGATAGTAAAGATGAGTGCAGAGAAATATTCAGGTGAGTTTAGTGTTAAACGAAATATCGAAGTCACCAGAAAATCTGGGACTATGTAATAATGAACGCTGAAATCAAGCGTACATGAATTTTTTTTCAAATAGATGAATAGAAAGTTTAGCCATACAAAATATTCAAGTGTGTTATTAATATTATCACCTCCACCGCCACTATACAATTACACTACATGTTACACATCTACGAAGAAGGTATACGAGATCATAAATTCATTCCTACTATCTCTACCAGGCCTCGTCTTGATGAACAGTGAGACCAAAATATTCCTTAATGAAATTTCGGCCGTCGTACAATTCTCGCGAAACATATGAGGGGGACATACCGCATTCTGCAGTTTGTAGTTTCTTACTTAAGGAGGAAGAAAGCCAAAATATATGCTACACGAGTCGCTACTGGGAAGACGAGACTGACCTATATATAAGGAGAAGACACACATTGCATCCTTTGTGGAAAATATACTTTGAAAGATGGAGATTGCGAGGACAGAATACTGCAGAAACTCAACAAGGGACATCTAGATCAGTGTAGAGATAAAACAAAGAAGAGAAAAGAAAAAATATTTTCTGACATCATTGTTACTCACAGGCGAATACAGATGCTAAGTTGTTTGTGGGATTTTTCGTTACAGAAAATATTTTTAAAATTCACGTACTGATAGGGTGTATCTGAGGTCAGATATTGTGGCAGCCTAACGCCCCTATCACTGTGCCCCAATTTCTCATTTCAACAGCAAAATTATACAGATACTTAATATCCCTAAAATTAAAACAAAGTAAATTGTGCCAACGTTAAGCTATTCATCGCATCCTGGGTCCATTCGACTTTGCACAGCAGTTTGAGAAGCTCAACTTGAGAATTTCCTTAAGTCGTCGAGAAATTTCCCCGTGTTTTGTTGAATCTGGATTTTCATTACAGGAGGCCTTCATGCGTACATACAAAAAAAAACAGCTACAGTGATCCACATATCCTTAGCCTCGGCACTAGAAGCATGTGAGAACTTCATGCTCCGGTCCAATAAATTCCGTGGGAAGGAAACCCGCAACCGCTGGATAAGAACTGGGAGGACCAAGGAAGCGTACTGAATTTGGTAACGAAGAGAAAAATTCTCCCATTAGGGAAAAATATTCACATTTATTTAGTCTGTCACACACTCATTGTACGGACTCAGCTATGTATAGGAGTGAGTTTTTAGTGTATATAAGATCAATCGCCGAAACGTACAATTAAACAAACACGAGTGACGAGTTCATTAAATTTACAACTACATGTCATTGACAGAAAATAAAATAAAGTACAGGAAAACGTCGTTGTTGATTAGGCTCCGTTACATTGATTTTCCACTCCCTTCTGTATACTTTGATGTAACTAGGACGTACACTCGTGTTTCTGATATCATGGCTTATATTCTCATCCTTCGTAGGATACAAATTGAATTTCAGCAGAAATCACACGATTACCGTCATCACAAGCACCACCATATCCGCACGTCGGTACCCAGAAATTAACGAACCTAATACCTGCGGCAATATTCACACAGAAACTAGTCAAACATGTAACCGCGAATGAAGGTGTAACAGCTGCGATAATTAACGTTAAATGAAGTCACTTCCACTTTGAAGTCTGTGTAGTGTGATTTTCAGACAATTATAAGGCATAGTAAATATCGGCCCTTAACCGAATCAGGGAAGAATTTCCAGAAATATCATAAAACTTGATGAAACTCTAAGGACTTATTATAATTGAAACTGTACAAATTTTACAATTAATACAGAATGAATAAGCTTTAATAAAATGCAGCATTAATAAGAAATGTAAATTCATAGAAGCAGATCAATATTTCTATGTGAAAGTGTCAAGATGAATTCGTTGTTCGTAATTCTTTATGATTTCTCTGACGCAACATTTTGTGGCACTGATAGTACGGAGTAACGTTAAACATAAAAAACATTAAACCTAACGGGCCCATGCATCAGACATCTACCTTCTGTTCGTCCCCCCAATTAAAAAAAACGCAACGTTTATGACGTCAGCTGTACGCCGTCTCTAATTTTATCTGTTTGAGTAAATGCAGCAAGTTGCGTAATATTACCTTAGGATGGCTCCAACACTGGGACCGAAAATTCGTTTCTTAAACAAGACAACCAGAAGATGGAAGTGTCCAAGATGTCTGTCAGTTTAACAAAGTGTCTAGGTCACTAGCTATATAAAATGTTACAACAGTTGTTGTTTTGGAGGATTTCCCTACGACATTCAACACAATATTCTTATAATAATAATAATAAACTGCAATTGGGTTGTCACCCGGTGGCAGTGGTTATTTGACATCTATACAAAATATGAAATTGTTTACTAATAAATTTAAGTCGGGAGGGCTACATGAGAAGCGTGTAGTGGCAACTTGGAATTTTGGGAACTATCTCAGCTTTTGCTTATAGACACAGGGAAACTAAGAAAAACCTGTGTCGAGTTGACCGGTCGCAGGACCTTCCGAGTACTGACTTCTAGCCAGCAGTCCGGCATCTAAAGTAAAAACAGCAATGCACACACAGTACAACAAATACACATAAGATGACAACAATACACACAAGACAACTACAACAATACACACAAGACATAGTAAAATACAGCGTGTACAAAAGGTACACAACATCAGGGTAAGAAAGTACTGTATGTAGGTTCTACAGTAAAAAAACATTACTGTCACATTAATTAAAATGACAGAATAGCTGCAAGAGTTTTTTAGACTTAGATGTCTTGTTTTCCGTCGACTTTTGCTGAAGTTGTTTGAGTGGAGAACCGTGCAGAGCAAATTACAGCCTATGTTAAGGAATGCCGCTAAACCACAGCATAGAGCATACTCAGGATGGAGACGGAAGAGCCCATCTGCAGTTAGAGCGAGGTGAATAGCTGAGAGCAGACGAAACACGCAATACTGGACGACTGACAAAGGGTTGTTATCCAGCTAGTCTACACGATTTGACACTAACAGCTGTCTCAAAGATAGCCGTATATTACGACATACTACAGCGGATCTCGGAGTGTTCTTGTGGATACGGTAACGAACATTTGAATTCCACAAAACGGGATGGATTTTTTTATTAGTTGAGCGGCGTCTGTCTTCTCAGCAAGGCTTCTGCTCCACCGATGGTGTTAATGAAGTTGATTATATTACATATACAGCACTGCTAAGCAGTAAATTACTGTCCCCTTTGGAATACATACATACATACACACATACATACATATGCATAGACACATACATATATACACACACATACATATATATAATACATATACATAGATATATCAATACTTACATATACACAGATACATAAATACTTACATATACATAGATACATAAATATATACATACATACATACCTACATACATACAAACCTACATACCTACATACATACATACACACACATACATACATACACATATATATACATGCATACATACATATATATATACACACACACACACACATACATACATACATAATACATACATACATACACACACACATACGCGAGTAGGTGTGTGTGTGTGTGTCAGAGAATCATCTTAATCAGTATAATAATTCATTCCTTTTTAAATCATACATTCCAGCCCAGCTTCATGTTGATCTGCGAAACAT
>Ga0123352_10022072_pt1 | contig 10146 bp, 5 predicted proteins | sample TergutLab28metaG_FD_89700 | JGI IMG/M metagenome (GOLD analysis project Ga0123352, IMG submission 89700) | Labiotermes labralis P1 segment gut microbial communities from Petit-Saut dam, French Guiana - Lab288 P1 | ecosystem: Host-associated > Arthropoda: Insects > Digestive system > Gut ...
AAAAAACTAAACCACGAAGTCTGTCCTTCTCCTACAGTGGTCTGGCTCCTACTGAAAGTCAACTGGGTCCTGTAGAGTGAGGAGAGCTGGAGGGGTGCGCCACAAGTTAACATCTCACTCCTCCTCTAACCTACTGCACGAACTTCTTGGACAGGCCACGTACAAGGCTGATTCAGCAAGTAATTAATAAAAGACATCATGCTCCTCTATTAAATGATTAAAATGTTACTTCTGTACACAGTGGATAGGTGCAGTCATGAATGAGAGGCTCAAGAACTTCTTTCTGTTAAGACAACTTCATGATGGAATGGAATGCTCCAAGAAACACATCCCTCCATAATGATCATGCACAAACACAAAGTATTAATAGTTGAAAAGCTGTTATTTACATGTGCATCCTTTAATTTCAGTTCAGAAGCTATATGTTATTTTACAAAAAAAAGTCTTATTCCAAGAGAAAATGCAGAGAACCATTACGTTAAGTATCCACGGAGGCAATGCAATTAATGTCACATCTATCATGAGCAAAGACTGCAGGCCACATAAAAATAAGACCATCTTACCTTCAATGACCTACAAAACAAGATGCAATTCACAGGTATCTACTGAAGAAAGGTATTCAAGAACAGACACAACTGTAGAAAACTGATGTAAATTCTGCACTTCCTAGCAAGGGTTGCAGAGGTTGTTGCTGCTCCCACACTGAAAACTGACTGAATCTTGTTCACCACATCTCTGGGTGCAGTCTGAATATTCAGCATCATTATGTTATATGCAGCTTTAGCTTTACAAACAACAAGGAAGCATCATCTCTTTTTGAACTGAATAAATGTACTTTCAATGAGTTAACAGCAAAAAGGAAGGGATACCACAAACAGAAAACTGCACGTTCAATCATTACCGGTATTTCTTTCATACTGCAAACCAAAATAAAACCAAATAATGGTTAACATTTAACTTTCTTGTACAGTATACGTTATGCTAAACTTGTCTCCTTGAAAGCCCATTACACAAAAAGTATGCATTCAGGTATATATTTTAGACCAGAAAATCCTTTCATTTTGAAGAAGACAAGCAACCATGAAAAGCATACAATAAACTTTACTACTTGTTTCTTCTGCTTTATATATACAAAAAAACCTATTATTTTTGTCCAGTTTACTTATCTGCTAAGGGTAACTATACACATTCTTGCAATAAACCCTTTACGTATGTCTTACAATTAGATTTTAACAACATATGCAAACTTAAACATCCTTCCACACAATAAAAGACTACAGCCCACATAATGGTTCTTAAATGTATTTAAGATGTACCCTGTATAAAATACTGTGAACTTTATATATGGTACCCAAGAATAAAAGTATCAGATTCAAGAAAACCAGAAACACATCTAGCTGTACCATTTACAGAAAATGTTTGAGAAAAAACTGTAAGTAATAAAGTTATAACACATCTACTGTTATAATAAACCATAACAGTAAATTAATTTACAACATATTATCCCACCATTAGGATTGCTGTTTTCTGGACATGGTCAGTTATGAAGGATTTTATAAACAACACAATGTTTCGGAAATTGGATTGATTTCAATCCAGGAGATAGGGTAGGAGAGGGAGTGAGGACATATTCAGTTGGGTTCAATGTGGAAAAAAACAGAACCACTTTTGAAACACGTTCCGTTTGGAATACCAGATAGTGGATAAAATCCTAAAACTAAGCAATTCTACAACACTACTGTCAAAATTCTTTAGAACTGAAACATCCTGTAGTCGCCTGACACATCTGCTTGACATACAGTACTATTCAGACATAGACATTGCCTTTAAATAATGAAGTGAGAGCTGCTTGTCAAAAGTCAATGAATGGGTAACGTTCACGATTTGAACCAGCTGTGTGGGACTATTGTGTAAGGCTGACAACAGCACAGTGTATGCTTGTCAATAATTTGGCTCACATATGGCAGGCTGGCAGTTTTACACATTTGCATGGTTTCAGACAGCAGTTTACTATTATATGTCCTTCATTTGCATTTCTATCCTTCAAGTTCCAAGAAAATGACAGGTCCAAAGTGTGATGTCCACACATAAGGCAACTTCATGTGCAGCACCACACAATTTAAATGCCAACGCAGGCTGATTAAAGTGTTCAACTGACCAAAAGGAATAAAACCATCAAATCCTACCAACAGAATAAAATGCATGAAATCACACAGCAACTAACATCGGTAAAGCGTCTTTATGTGTTCAATACACACATTTTGCAGTATGTAATATTACAAAAACAATATTTTATCACGTTAACTTTTCAGTTCATTATTTAATTAGCCTGTTTTGAAATTCTTACAGAACAGTGCACTGCACTACACTTCACGGTGTTAACCAGTCGACTCTGAGTTCATCAGAGAGACCATTATGACTGCTTGAAAATGTTAACTCTCGACTGGATGGAAGTCTCAGTACTCACTTCTCTTGAAAGTATTCAGGTAAAGTGTCTTTAACACCAGATAATGCCACAGCTCTTTCACCTGCAGCATTGTCCTGCCATCAACAATTAGTGGTAAACATAAACCACAACTAAAAGCTTCAGACATAAAACAGTAAAAAGGAGGATGCTGATTCTATAGCACTCAAGGAAGAAGAACATGAACATGCACACATTTTTCAGCAGATAATAGCTAAAGGTTGTGTCACAAAAATCTCTTATGCAATGAAACCGAAATTTTCTTCATAAATATCCTAAAGCACTTGCTATGTTCCATATCTGTGCATTGGAGGAATATTTACCCTTATGTAATAAAACCAACAAATGCACATGTATAAAATATATTTTGTCACATACTATTAATTGCCAATATGTTTCGATCACTTTTGCAATCATCATCAGGGTGGCTTTATAAGAGAACTAAGAATACAACAAACTACCAAATTATGTAAAGAGAACCACTCAACATTATAATAATTCTATCAAATTCTCCATATGATCACAAAATGTCACCTTATGTACTGTTAAAAATCAGATAAAATATAGTTTAGAAATAAATAAAATTTGGTGTATTGTTGTATGTAGGTAATACACACCTCTCACAGAGTAGAGAGGGTGTGTGTTAAAACAATAATATAAGGATTACAATAACCCAGTAAGAGCTGCTGCAGAAAAGTATGGCAACATAGTTTCATGTCATAAATTCACAATATCTGACTTCCATGTACGTTTCTGGTAAAAGAAATTGACCCTCTTCTGTGAACAAAGACAAGAAAAGACTCTACTGGTCACATATTGAATTATAGTTGTATGATTTGAATTACAGTGCTTCACATTCTGTGAAATTTCAATACAATGTAAATGTTAAAGAAGTCAGAGTATACTTCCTATTTCCAAATTGAATTTTGGTGGAACCTACTTAAAAAGCTTTTCCATCTTGGAAGCCAGAACAATTTAGTACCAAAATTTTCCCACATGATAAATATACACATTGCAGTTTGAATGTTTCTCACTTAAAAGATTTCCCACCCAAGAAGCAAAAACGTTCATGACTCATTGAATTATTTTCACCTATTTAATATATTTTCACATCAAAATCTTAAATAATTTCCCATTTGTTCGATTTGTTATCAACATACAATGGTGAAATAATGCTCTCCATTTGTAATCTCCAAAGTTGTTTCTGCCAAGGATCCAAGATACAGATAGGCAACTAACTCACTGTTTATCTATGGAAAATAATGTCACATTCCAACTGCACTGCCATCAGTTTCCATGTATGCATGTCCCACAGCACGATGCAATGTCATGGAATGTACTGTATAATCTACTATGTGAATAACCATGGGTTTTTAATGCAGTGCACTGTGACTGTAACTGTTTCACTTTAATTTCAATAACATGAAACATTCTACATTAAAAAATAATATCCAATTTCTATTCATTTAAAACTGGTTATGTGTGTACAGTTTTTGACCTGTACGGCCATTTGTTATTGAAGACATGATTAGAATGGCTGTTACATCAAAAACCACCACACACAGTAAGCTGCTCTGAATTCCAGAAACATGAATATTATAAACATAGTAGATGGTACTTAAAATTTTTCTTTAAAAAAAAATTCTCAAGAACTTTGCATTTCTGTGTCAACTTAAAACAAGAGACACAAAACTGTCTGTAAGTGAACAGATGAGCTCAAAAAAAGAGGAAAACAACAAAATGTAGTAAGGCAGAAGGGGCATAGATGGAACAGTTCAACTCAAGAAGGGTCCTTCATGTACTAGCTGCACTTCCAGGGGAGGGGGGAACAAAAAAAAAACCACAAACTTGCCTTGTGCTCAAGAATGTGTCAATATCACTAAAGAAGGTAAGACTTCAAATGTAGTTTGGTGGTGAAAACGAATCATTTATGTGGGTTCATGTTGAATATTAACCCAGTAATGGGAATGGCAATATCAATATAGAAATACAAAATAATATATTTTTCAGGCTTATCTTTTTATGACGCTTAGATGTTTGATAGACCTAATTTGTTGCATTTTTCCACAGATATCTTAACAGGGTTTCACTGTACCATACTTTGCATAGCATAAGCCATGGTTCTTTTCCAGAAAGAGCAGACTTATCTGTTTGTGTCCTGTAGGCCAGAGTACAACAACTTTTTCCTAAAATATTCACCTCTTACAGTCCAGAAACAGAATGGCTATATAGTGAGCTACACCTAATATTCTTGATGATTTAATAAAGCTGAACATTAAACTCTCAAATAACTGAAATACTTCCAGAGAATATCCAAAACTAAGAGGGAAAATTTTAAATCACATAGAACACTGAAGGGTATTCCATATAATTAGACAAGTGTCAGCTTGAGTTCATATGTAAATCTGCAAGTAATGCTTGTGCCTGTAGTTTTGAGCATAAAACTGAAGGGGACAACTTAAGAGCATTATCTACGTATGCAGCACTCTTTATGGTAGCCACCCCATTGTGTTTAAGTATGAGGCACATATGTATAACTGAAACCTGTTTGAGGATGCTCACAGGTAAAGGTACTGCAACAGTTAGAAAAAAACATCACACACAGTTTGACTGGAGTCCCACTGATGCACAGCCAACATATCCCACCTTAAAAGAACTCCTTGGGCAACTGCCTCAACCACAGTGTCATCCAGTGGGAACACATGGCCTTTGAGGACCTTCTTTAACATGCCAATAATGTGAACAACACAAGACAATAAGTCTGGGTTAAATGCAGGATGTCTGAGCACCTCCTATTGCATGCCAAACAGTTGGTATTGAAATCTGGTGGCCATGTGGAGACAAGCACTGACCTTCAGCAGGATAATGCTGTCAGTGTGTTTAATCACATGCTCGTTTTTCATTTTCATATGCAGCTTTTGAAGCACCTGACAGTAACACCTGCAATTGGTGTTACGTGATTTGAAGCTCAGAAGCAGAGGTTCCTATATGTTACACAGTGCAGTCAACATCACTTCAGTGGCAAATGCTTGTGAGTTTAAATTTCTTTGGTTAGGACAAAGTGGGGTGCCTCCCCTGCAAGTGTGCTTGTTTTCAGGTGGGTTCAAAATGGTGACACCCCATCTCACTGCCTGTACAATATGCAGCAGAAATGCATCACCTTCAGTATGGACCAGTGGCAATGTTCCAGTTATACTGATATACAAAGCTCCTTGTGTGTCTGTCAGCAGGTGTAGGATGCACTGTGAACACACCCTGTGATTTCACGATACCATACAATTCTATGTGTGGTGCTGACACCCATATTCATTCCACTGACAAGAGATGAACGGCGTAACATCTGTCCTTGCATTCCACTCATGAAAATTCTCTGGATTACTGACAATGTGAGTCTGTTCAACTATTGGCATGTCTGTCACTCACTGCCTGCCTGTTGACAACACTCAGTGCCAACCCACAACTGCTGTCATCAGTACCCATATAGCATCACAGACAGCTCAGATCTACCTATAAATTTCAGCAGTTTGACACCATTCTACTCCAAAAAACTGAATACTACCTTCTGGTCCAGTTTGGACAGTTCCACCCCCTGGTACACTGCCTTCGAGCCATATTCTACTGCTTTCCACCCAGTCCCCTATATTGTCCTGCACAAGTGTCTGCCAATGTGTTTACCAAGTTAAAGGTGCAGCTGCACCATCTACACTTCCAGAACAGCACCACAAATAGGTTTCAGTTGTATAGGTCCCATATATATCCATACATCAAACACAGCTACTTGGCCTGCCCATTCTCAGAAAAAAGTGATGTCACATTTATTACCAACATTTACTTTCACTTAAATAATATATATAAATGTAGTAGAGAAAATAACATGGGTTGTACTGTTACTACATTTTCAAAATTTACACCTGAAAGAACAGCATTCTTACCAAACTATATGACTTAAAAATTGAAAATATATACTTGCTGTATTTACTGGAATGTAAGATGACTCTGCATAAAGACTACCCCGCTTCAAAATCTTCAATTTTTAGGAAAAGATGTATCTATACAGAACACACTTAACTTTGTATGCAATTATAAGATGACTCTCTATTTTCAGATAATGAATTAAGAAAAACAACCAAAATGGATGAATAAGGAGTTCTTTTCTAAAATCTGTTTATGACTAAGTCAGTTAGTTGTAAAGGGAAAATGTATGATGGCTAAAAGGACAACAAGTTCCCCAATTAGTTCAATTATAACCATGTATTCACCTTACTCCTGAAAGGCGTGTCATCTTCACATTCTTATACCTCTACCTTCTGTATTAAAATTTACAGTATACTAACAGATAATGCTAAAATATTTAAATATCACAATTAAATGCTCTGATAACAAACTGCATCACACACATATAAAATTTAAATGATTTTAATGTGCCCTAAAAACACGCTACAGCTACAAGTTATCAGTATTATCATTCATTAAAATACCTATGTTAATAAATACAATATTTTGACATGTCATTTCTTTACCTCAATTACAAAACATTAGCATCAGAATAAGTAGCAGTATAAAGTATGATACAAAAAAGTCACTGGTACACTCAAATTAGTTAAAGCTGCTATATAATCTCAATCAATGCAGGTACTAGAATATCACTTTATATTATTTCCAACAGACTGAAATCCTACAAAACTGGTACTACTTCTGATTGCTTCAGTTGCTGAGGATGAATTACATTACGTGTTGGTGCCACTGACCTTGCCAGGATTCAGAGCCTCATATTGATGGCGAAGAGTCTGTAGATCATATTCGCACGTTGCCAATGCAGTTTTCAACTCATAAAGCAATACCATATCACTACGTAGTTCATTGAAGTGAGTACATATGTCTTCCGTGGGCATCGGGTTCAGTTCTGAAAATGAAATAGCGTTGATGAAAACACAATATGTTGACACACAAATTAAAGTTGGCTAAATATAATCAAGGGGACCACGGTAGCACAGTGGTTAAGGTGCTGCACTACAAATCAGAATGTCGCTGGTTTGATTCCAGATGGTGTCATGGGAATTTTTCAATGACATAATCCTTCCGATCGCACTATGGCCCTGGGGTCAACTCAACCTCTAACAGAAATGAGTACCAGAAGTATTTCCTGGGGGTAAAAATGGCCAGTGCATAAGGCTGACAACCTCTGGTGAGGTTGTCAGCCTTATGCACTGGCCATTGTCATGTAATCTGGTAACCTTAACTTCCTGGAACCCTCTGGGCACCTTAGGCCTGTATGGGACTGATTTACCTTTTTAAATACAATCAAGCAAGCACATTCATGATTTCTAGCTTTCTTTCAGTTAATATGAATATTTATTTACATTTGGATGGCTTAGAACTTCAAATTCATGCCATTGTTTGGTTATTTGGTAAAACAAGTTGCTAAAATGTGATATTAAAACTTCACAGTTATGACAAAGCTAAAACACAATTGGTCCTCAATACCTTTTCTTTTTACAAGATATTTACCTTTATCATACAGGCTTTTAAATGCCAATTTTCTGCTGTGGCTGGACCACCACTAAATTTCAATTCATACTTTGGGACAGCTTTTCCTCTTTCAAATGAAAAGAATGTACATTTAATGAGACAGCAATGTCCCATTTTTCCATGAAAGGTTAAAGATGCTCAGTACCTCAGACTATACGTAAAGAGTGAACTACAAAATATGTGAAAGGAAGCAATCACAACTTAATTACAGGCACCAGACTGGAATCTGCCTGAAGGGGCCATGTGATACCACAAAACTTCTCAGTCAAGATGGTTACTGTTACTGCCATAGACAACTTGCTTGTTCATCAACAATATCAACCTACTTTCTGTAGCTATACAAGTAAGCCACTGCTGGTATCTTACTGCACCATGTCACTATTTCTCCATTTCTCAGCAACAGATTTATGGTCTATCAAAATCCAAATCTCAATCGACAGATTTGTATCAGCATCTTTTTATCAGCCCTAGCTTGTCACAGAGAACACAGTCTGTCTCAACTATAAAGACCAACCACGGTGAGACATTACCATAAATGTGAGTCTACATGTGAAGCATGTTATTTCTTCCCAACTTTGGTTACAATCAGTGTCAACAAACTTGGTCAAGATCGCAAATACAAAATTATGCAATAGCCCATTTGGTGAGTGTCATGCTGTTGTATATAGACAGGCTAATAGTTACTTTCTGTAACTGCTTTGTGAAAATGCCTAAACAAGACTTCTAAAATAATGCATATGGATGGCTCTCTGTTCCATATCACAATGATTCTATAAGCTGTCATTTGAGAATTCCAAAGAGCTAAGTCTTGAGGTGATGGCAATTCCACAACTAATCAAGAAATTCCTTGCACTTTACAGAACCAAAAGGTTCACTACCATGGTCACAAAAGAACACCACGTGTCGCCATCCTGAGCCAGATTAATTCAATTCACAACATCCCATCTTATTTCTTTAAGATCCATTTTAACATTATTCTCCCATCTATGCCTAGGTATTCCAAGTGGCCCCTTTGCTTCAGATTTCCCCACAGAAACCTTGTAGGCATTTCTCTTCTCCCTTAAAACTGACGCTAGTAAAATACATAGAGAAGTGGTAAAATTTATCTTATTTTTACTTACACGAAAAGCAACTTAATTAATTCTGGAAACACAAAAAATTCATTACCGTAACAAACTGATGTTCTAATTAAAAGATGGCATACATGATAATTATATGACGCAGTTCATTACTCAAGGCAAAGAAATGCTTTATTAACAATGTGCATTACCTAGAAGAGTGTTTCCCCAATGGTACTCTGCATAAAAATTGTAATTTACACATATACATTCCATGGATCCATTAGTGTATCATAAAGACAGCAGGACGTGGAACAAGTCATAATACAAACATATACAAATTTACAGTGTAAAATACTGAAAACATTTTACAAAACCAGTATCATAAATCATCTTTACATATAAGAAATTTATATACACAGTAAAAGGAGTGTGTATGTAGGTATTTTCTAAAGGCTGCTTTAAATTTTGCCTTGTCATTCTTGAGGATTGTTACACTAGGGAGCAAATTGTTGAACATTTTTATGCCAGCAGAGAATGTACTTTTTTGAAAACAAGATAAGTTGGCATTTGGTCCATGAAGATGATGCTTATGCCTTGCATTAATATTGTGTACAGATGAATTTTTCTGAGAAAATTTCATGATTATTAATAATCAGTTCATTAACGAAAGTATATAATGGCATGGAACAGGCAGAATCTCCATCTGTTTAAATAGACTTCTACATGAAGTTCTTGGTTGTGCAGCACCTACAATTCTGACAATTTTCTTTTGTAAAGTGAAAATCTTCCCAGTGTAGATGAATTACCCCAAAAAATTATTCCACATTTTATAAAAGAATGAAAGTATGCATAGTAAATTGTTTGGAGAGTGTTAATGATACTTATATGGACCAGTGACCTAATAGCATAACATGTTCCTCTTAACATAGGAATCATTTCCTCAATATTGGTCTTCCAATTTATGTGCTTATAAAGCAGCATTGAAATTTGGAAGTGAAGCTTGGGTACTGAAGAAAAGAGAGGAACAACGTTTAGAAGCAGCACAGATGAAATTTTTGAGACACTTACTTGGAATAACAAAACTAGATAAAG
>Ga0123352_10022073_pt1 | contig 10146 bp, 7 predicted proteins | sample TergutLab28metaG_FD_89700 | JGI IMG/M metagenome (GOLD analysis project Ga0123352, IMG submission 89700) | Labiotermes labralis P1 segment gut microbial communities from Petit-Saut dam, French Guiana - Lab288 P1 | ecosystem: Host-associated > Arthropoda: Insects > Digestive system > Gut ...
ACACACCATATGTGGCAATAACACAAGTATAGTCTCGAGCCCCTGATGATGGGCATATAAGTGCCCGAAACATGTTGAGCAGATTATAAGTGCAATAAAACATTCAGTAGCATCTAGTTGGTTGTCTTCGCTACGGGTTCGTACTGTCTATGTGCGCAATGATTATCAGTCCACCCAACATCTCTCTTGAGGTAAACTCTTCAGACACAATGTATGTTAGTATACAAGTCTTGTTTGCATTAACTCTAGCGATATTATATTTCGAATGATGCAACGTAAGACCTAAGATGGCCGGAAATTCTTGAATATGTCTTTAGTATGTAGCCGAAACATATAGCCAAGTTTGTTTGTTTGTTTGTTGTGGCGCAACAGCCCCCATTGGGCCATGGCCTCCTCATTCACGAGGTTTCTATATCACACACAACGACGCACCACAGTCGGTAGGACTCCTCTGGACGAGGGATCAGCTCGTCGCAGAGACCACTACCTGACAACACTCACAACAGACAAATATTCTTGCCCCCGGTGGGATTCGAACCCACAATCTCAGCAGGCGAGCGGCCGCAGACCTACGCCTTAGACCGCGCGCCCACTGGGACCGGCTATAGCTAAGTGCTTAGGTCAATGTTCCTGACAGTGTTGTTGTTGTTGTTGTTGTTGTCTAGCAATACATGTACTTTGTGAATTGTAAAGACAGCTTTTCACGTGGTACTGTTATTTTTTACTTGCTTAAATACAGCGTTATGCGCCATAAAAATGCTAATGTTCCATTTGTTTGCTGTCTGTCGCTAATTGCCATAATATTCGTATAACTATGTCTCAAATACAGTTGATTTTAAGCATTTGTAAAACGAATCTGCTAGTAATTATAACAATAGTTTCTGTTGCCTTTTTGAATAAAAATTTATGAAAATGTAATTTCTTGTTGAAATTATGTAGAATTAGCTTAATGCTACGTACAACGCATATCCACCTTGCACTAGTTTGTGCTGATTTGTCCTAATAGAATCAAGAAAATCTCATTCAATATTGAATTCCAATAATACTGGAATATTAAAGTTGCAAAATAACATATTTTGGCTCTTCATGTCCTTGCAAACATCTGTGTACGTTACAATCCACAAATTGCTATGTTAGTGTCCAACGCTGTTTTGTCGTTAAGAGCCTTCCAGCTCTGAGGCCCTATAGGCTATATGCGGCATCACAGTTTTGTGACTTAGTGTCTGAATGCATTGAATAGCAATCTTGCGTTTTTCGTTTCTTGTGTGTCAGTTAAAGGGAAGTGACCTGGTACTTTGCGCTTGCTTTTTTACATTTACTAGAGATGAATATAAGATCAATCTATAGCCTAAGCAGTTACAAGCAATTATGGGCTTCAAACCTTGATAAAAACTTAAGATAAAAGAAAAAATAACGGTTTGATATATGAAGTAATTATAATAAAAAAGTTTGTTTGCCAAGGTATTTTCCTTGTGCATGTGTAAGCTATTATTTGTAGCTATCTTCAGGGAACATCAGTATGTCCTATAAGGCATATACAGCGTTAGCATGTAGCTTTGTCATATGTAAATGGTAAAGTGCACGACACCAGAACATCACTACAACATCACTGTAGAGTGTCGGCTATGTTAAAGTTATGTTAAAATTATTTTACACGATTTTGTTTTTTAAATCTTGTACATCCAAACGTCTAGAAACGGGAAATTCTCTTGGGTCTGGTTTTTAAATAACACATTATTTTATATTGTAGTTATTAGAAATCGTAAATGTAACAGGTAGACAGAGTTTGTGTGAATAAATACTGTAAACAGTCACTTGCACTTGTAACAGAATTACATTTCCATATCAAGCTTGAACCACAACAACGATTGGCCTAATCCAAAAAGTATAAAATTCCATTCACACCATTAGACTAAACTACTCGTAAATGATGATGTCACGTCAGATTATTGTTTTCTTTCGCGATTTCGAATAATAGAGGAGAGTAACTATGCATTATCGATGCACCACATATGATTCTCTTTCAGAATTCTGAAGACGTTGGTAATGGTTCCTACAAACACAATCGACAACTTTCCAGACGAAATACTGTTGGAAATTTTCTCGTTCTGTAGCGTACAGGACTTAGTTTTGTCCGTCCAACACGTCAACAGGCGGTGGAGGGGCGTTTCGCAGGACCCAAAGCTATGGAAAGACTTGGTGTTCCGCCCAGCCGAAGGAACAGACGAAGAATTAATAAGAAGTGTGGTTGAGCAGGCTCCGTGGCTCAGATATTTGGTCTTAAGCCATGAAGTCGATGCTCCATCACTTACCGAGTCCTTGTGCAAAGGATGTAGAGACATTAGAAGGTTGCAGTTCTCTTCAAATCAAAAAGTGGCCACTTCTGTGATAAAAAAACTTCACAGGCACTTTCCTGATATCGAGTGTTTAGTTCTTGTAGTTCACGAGAAATATAACCTGACTTACAGGTTACCACGCAACATACAATAGTTGCAGGCGAAAATCTACAGCCTTATTGCAGTTACTGAAAACATTGACACGTTTATGGGAGTATTACTTCCGTCAGTAAAATGCTCATCTATATGTTAATAATATAATGTAATACGTAATACCGTCTAACAAACTTCTTTTATTATAAAATAATTTTTGTATGTATAAAATTATTTATTGTAGTATATTATATTACATTATTAATTTATGAAACAAAACACTGTGTCTTCTATCAACATCCTTATATTGTTACTTTCTAAACATAAGGAGATACAATTCGTCGAAATATATTTAATATTTTATAGTGTTTTGCCTACACACAGCTGTGAGGGCTGATGATGACGATGTCCTGAAATATGTAACAGAAAGCGAAGCACACGTTTCTTACTTTTCTCTGTATGAGCGTAGCATGTAGTATATATATATATATATATATATGTGTGTGTGTGTGTGTGTGTGTGTGTGTGTGTGTGTGTGGAAACACATGCTGTTAAGGAAACACCACAATTGTCTCTTCTCTGGAATCTGGCGTTCATGTGGCCGTGCATCGTGATAAATTCTTATAATGAAACCAACTAGATGCACTAATTTCTCAAATTTACTTTTGGAATAAAACTCTACACGTTTCGGACAGTTCCTCTGTCCATCATCAAGTGTTTTTTTTACTGTACACACAGCAATGATGTATGTCATACAGGTTTGCTGACAGATTGCGAACAGGATCAGTACGTTAATTTTAGGAATAAAACTCTACATGTTTCGAACAGTTCCTCTGTCCATCATCGGGAGTTTTTCACTGTACACACAGCATTGATATATGCCATACCTATTTGCTGAGAGCTTGCGAACAGGATCAGGACATCCCGTCCTGATCCTGTTCGCAAGCTCTCAGCAAATCTGTGTAACATATACCATTGCTGTGTGTACAGTGAAAAACGCCTGATGATGGACAGAGGACCTGTCCGAAACATGTAGAGTTTTCTTCAAAATATAAATTTGAAGAATTAGTGCATCTAGTTGGTTTTATTAAAAGAATATAAGAATGTCTCTTCTCTCTTCTCATTAACTGCGATATAGCGAAACATTCATAAGTGAATTTTTAGTATAGTATGTCGGAAAATGAAAGATACGGAAATGAGCGAAAAGTTAAAATTAGTTTTGTTATGTTTCTCCATAAATAATCACATGCCATTTAAAGGTGTCTTATTAGCCTATTCAGTCGCCCTGTTTTTGAGTTGGGGATGATGGAATGGTCCACATATTTCCTTATTTTCTCAAAATAATGCAATCGTGTACCCCTTTTGCTTCTTAAGCAGTGCCTTTCATTGGTTATGTACATTGCTGGCTTTTTTCGGATAAAATTCCACGAATGTTGTTTTTTGTTGGTTCCAGATGCACTAACTGATCTCCTACTTAAATTCAACAGATGTTGCCATTCGTTGAATCATTTAATCAGTTCTTGAAGTTGTTTATAGCTGTATAGCACAATTATTCGTCCGTACATTTTCTCCAGTTCCTCACATCCTGTGACTCTTGTCGTATCCTGGGGCATTTTTGTCGATGAAGAAGCCGTACAAAACGCGTCACACCTACGACTGGTCTCTGGCGTGGGACAGCCGGGCAGCTGTTCGGTGCGCTAATTTGTCAATGGAATAATCGGAAATTTGGTGCTGGTAAACTGAAGTTTGCCACAAGTGAAAGTATCTGCCCAAAATTGTAGACAATTTGGACACGCCTAACCAACAATGTTCCCGGGCCCAGGTCTAGGCCGAAAAATTTTAAGAATATCTGTTCGAAGGATCGTCAAATTATTAGCTTGCCTGTGGAGCCAAATTAATGTTGTTCCCAAGGCGCCCATATGTCTCAGACAGAGTTTGGTCACAATATTGTAACTGCTCAGCAGACGAGACAGGCAATGTAGGTATAAACGTAATATTGAAGCGCGTTCATGGAACCATTGCTGTAGCAGAAAAACAATAAGTATTACGTATTCTGAGTGTGTTTTTGTAGCCTTCGTTATCTGGTATGCAATTCGCATGCCTTATATTGTCATCTGTGGCCTATCCGGCTGTACAGATTTTTTTCCACATTATCTCATAAACGACACAACTCTCGAGAAAAGTTATTGAACATAAAATGTGTTTTGATTGTCTTCACAACTTCATTTGAAAAATTTCTCATTCTAAAAAGAATTGAACGAGATATGATAAAAATGTATATTGGTCGTCATGTAAAGTAATTCTTGTCATATTGTAATGAAACTTAAGTTTTCTCGACAGATTTTCGAAAAATACTCAAATGTCAGATTTCATGAAAATCCATCAAGGGAGAGCAGAGTTGTTCCATGCAGGCGGACGGACGAATGAGCAAACGAACGGACGGACGGACGGGTAGACAGACAGGCAGACATGATGAAGCCAATAGTCGCTTTTCGCAATTTTGCGAACAAGCCTAACAATAGGAAAACTAATTGTGTCAGGTGTGAGAACGGTCTATTGTTTGTATCTCACAAGTTTTCAGTGTCGACAACATTACTTTGGAGTAAAACTAATACTACTGAGGCGGTCAAGTATTCAGTTAAGAGCCCGCAATACTTTCTTCACTGTTTGTGAATAGGGTTGTCCATAATAACGGTCACGTTCAGGAACAGATGATTTTTAACTACAGGCAAGTAACGGAACGCATGTTTTCTGTGAATTCAGTGTCTATAGCCCGCGCAGCTTGTTTGCTCAAGATAGAATGATTGTATGTAAAGTGTATAGTCATGTAACTGTTCACTTTATATTTCATACAAAATCTTTTATTCGTTATAAAATACACAGTCATATAACTGTAATTTTTATAGTCCATACACAAACTTTTGTTCGTTAGGATGATTTGTCGTAACTGCATTTTCCTGTGACGGTACACATTACTTTTCATACACAAGCTTTTTTCCCCCCATGGGATCAGTATAGCTAAAGTTTATAGTCATTTTTATGTACGCTGTATTTTTAATACACAATTTTTCTTTCGAAAGGATGATTATATGAAAAGCATGACGTCATGTGACTGATCACTCTATTGCTTGACGTTTTTTGACCGTGCATCTCAGTATAATTATCTCAGTATTTAACCAACTTGATGCACAGTTGGTTAAATACTGAGATAAATGATCACTGTATATTTAATGTAGATTTTTTTTTCGTTATGATAACTAGATATAAAGTGTATTAACATGACTACACACTTTACATCAAGTCATCCTATCGAAAGAAACTTGCAACCTACAGGTATTTTATTCAAAGAATGCAGGAAAACCCGTAGGATATTTTTCCTGACAGTGAGAGGCCGTGAACGTAACTACAATGGTAATCAGACTCAAAATCGACTCTTAATCTTGACTTCAATCGTACCCTTAAGATATTGCCGCACTTTTGGGGCTATCCTTGTGTTCTGTTTTTTTATTATAGAGAAAATGCAGTTGATTTAACATCTGTTGGCAAGAATTCCGCCCAAGCATAATTCCAGGTGCAGAATTCGACGAGAAGAAATAAGCAGGTTTACTAAATAATTCGAAATTAAGGCAGTTAATCGAAATTATGGTTAATCGAGGGAAACAATACATATAAAGTAATAAACATTCAGAGTGGAGTGAAATTTCTCCAGTGTCATTTAATGAGGAAAAGAAAATGTTTATCAGTTACAGATTCACAATAGATTAACAGTCCTTAAATATTTATCATTTGTTTGAATATCAAACCAGTTGTGATAACGTCGGGTGAGGTGGAGTTCACTGTACACCATAATTCATTACACATTGCCAATCAAACATATTTCGATAACTAGTTGCATGAAGTTTATGTTATAATTATGTCCATGTTTCTACATTTTCTTACACTTTACTCTTAATTACATACACTAATGTGTGTAACATTTTAAATTTACGATGCTACTTACATTATAAGTACATATTTAATTTATAAATGTAGATTTAACTCAACAGTTTCATATGTATATATTCTGTATCCAGTGTGTGACGCAAGTAAGAATTGTAACCACAGTGTAACATCGTCCATAAGGTTTCCTTTACATTAACTAATGATATAAAGATCTAGTTGTGGGTGGGGTAGCTCAGTCGGTATAGCGACTGACTACGGGCTGGACGGTCCGCGATCGAATCCCGTTGGGGACGAGGTTTTCCGCCCGTCCACACCCGCCCTGGGGTCTACCTAGCCACCTGTAACTTAGGTACCGGGTCTTTCCCGGGGGTAAAGTTCGGCCGGGGCGTGCTGCTGACCACTCACCCCCTTCTAGTGCCGCGGTCATGGAATAGTAGAGCTATACCTCTACCCACCCTCTGGGCCACACCGGGCCTGTAACGGGAGCAATTTAACTTTACCTTTACCTTTATAAAGATCTAGTTATTAAAGGTAGGTGTTAGTTTGTCTCATATAAAATAAGTCGGTCCGAATATTTAGAAGAAATCATAATAAGTCCCAGTTTTTCAAATATATCTTACAACTATTTACTGAAATACCTGCAAAAGTGTAGGTTAGAATATTCCTACATTTTGTAGCATTTACGGAGTTTAGGTACACATATTGTACTTTTTTTTTGTTTTGAGACGTTATTCGCTGAGTAGTAAAATATGTTTCCTGAACATGCGTTCAGGAGTACACATACTGCTAGTATTTGATTTTTTAACACTTATATGAATGAAGAATTTGTAGCTCATATATGCACAACACCATTTGCAATGTGACAATTTAACTGTGCACAATACAGAACAACGTCTTATTTTAACAGTACTTTATGTGTCAATATTTCTTCAAAATCGCATCACAAATATTGCATATGGAAAGACATAGGAGCACAGTGTATTTACTGTCAAATGTGATGCTATGTCGCCACATAATTCTACTGTCTTCTGAGTAATATTTTGGAACTGAGCATTTTGAGAGGGAGTGTGTAACTTCGTAATACAATCACAGACATCTGTACTTTTGTTTGTATTATTGTAATTAATTTTTTTACGAACCTTAGACATACGTTTGTGAAAAGTGGCCAACCATCGAAGTAAGCCCCATTTAATGAAGAAGAGGGAGGCACTGTCGGACATAATGTAATAGCATTCATGTCAGCTTATTTAAAGAAATATATGTACGATCCTTCTAGATCAAATAAGTTTAGCAATTATGCCTTGAATTGTCAAGTGTGCGTATATTGCTTTTTGGAAGGTTCCAAGACTTCGCTCATTTGTACCGGTAAGAACAAAATGAACGTGAAGAGGAGTAAGGAGGGATAGACGAATCAGATTGACAGGAGAAAACTGAAATAGCTGGAAAAAATGTGTCCATATGCCACATTTTCACTACAGTTCTCACGTGGACTGACCTGGGATAAAACTTGGGCTTCCGCTGTACAAGGCCAATCAATATCCGCCTGAGCCGTGGCACAGGCATTAAAGATTAAAACGAATCTCACTTATATATAAAGACTCAGTTCGTACGTAGCAGAAAACACAACATTCTTCCATTAGACAGATCATTCGTCGAACCCTGTGTAGGGACGTATTTGTTGTTTATCGGCAGAAACAAGCGGAACATATAAACCGCGTGAGAAAAATGGAGACATCTCGATATTGAAGCTAGCGGTACGTAAAATAATCATTAAGCTTGAAGAAAGTAGTTAGCATTTATGTGCCAGTTATCACTTACACACACGGCGACGTAATTAGGTACTAGGGGATTGTAAATAAATACATCAGTTTGAATTCTCCATTTCAGGTATCCAGTGGCAAGGCGAAGAAAAGTTTGCCACCAGTAACACCTGGTCTCTGTAACAATAAAACTAGTCTTGCGTACGTGCCACAAGTAGGAGCTGGTCGGTGTAAGAGTAAATCTGTAGTAGTGTGTGAGTGTTATTAGTACGAACTGGTCGGTGTAAGAGCAAAGCTGTAGTCTTGTATGTGTGCCTCCAGTACGAGCTAGTCGGTGTAAGAGTAAAGCTGTAGTATTGTATGTGTGTTACTAGTACGAGCTGGTCGGTGTAAGAGCATAGCTGTAGTCTTGTATGTGTGCCTCCAGTACGAGCTAGTCTGTGTAAGAGTAAAGCTGCAGTCGTCTACGGGTGCTACCAGTAACACCTAGTCTGTGTAACAGTACATCTGTAGTCTCTGTATATGTGAAACCTGTACGAGCTGGTCGCTGTAATTATAAAGCTGACGTCTAGTATGTGTGCCATGTGGTCGATGTAAGAGTAAGGCTGTAGTCGTACTTGTATACCACCAGTACGAGAGTACTGACACAGTATTTTTCGTCGCCATTCCACACCTATATTTTATGACGACATTAAAATCTCCTTCAGGTAGAACGATCATTGTTGAGTAACTTATGAAACGGCACAAGTTTATAATACAAAAGTAATACAAAATGGATGAAGTACATGAAAAGAGAAATTAACTAGCTTCTAATATCAATACAATTAACATCTAAATAAATGTTAATTTACAGCAAGGCCTGAGAAAAATGTTAATTATTTCTTACCTGTAAATTCTGACTGCACATATAAAGTATTTATTCACCCTGTTACAGAACACTGCAAAATACACACCCAATTAAACAGGTCATTTTCTGAGTAAGTAGTTTATAAGCAGTGAAATTTCTCTCACCACCAAAAAGACACACACGGCTTGAAGTGAACACTTCTGTCCTAATATGACGTCGGTCACTTCGCTGGCTATCAGAGGCAGCAGTAGAGTCGACGGATTTTGTTGGCTGCCTCCTAGCGACTATTTTGCAAAAGCGACGTACATTACGCCCTAACCCGATTCTCAATCACCAACCCCAATCCAAACACATTGAAAATGAAAAAAAAACTTCGATAACGGAAAGTCGGCTCTGTTTATGTTCGTCGCAACTTTCAGTAGCCCTAGTGTCAGAGAAAAGTAAAATAAACTGAAATAAAATGAGTTTGGCAGTTTTTAGTACGCGTACGTAATATTTGGCGGAAAAATAATAACCTAGTGAAAGGTGAGGGATTAAATGAGAAGATAATATTAAAAATGTACCCTAAAACGACGGAACGTGAAAGCGGATTTGATGTAACTAATTCGGAGTAGTACTCAGTCGATTGATTTTATGAACAGCGTAATCAACTTTCAGGCCCAATGAAGGCAATGAATATGTTGACCAGTTTAACCAATATAATTTTCTTAATAGGAACTGTGTTCCGCACAGGTAGTAGTTTGTTTAGTTGACCGACTGTACATAAAGATGCTCGAGGCGTTCGGTTAACAGAGGAACAGTAACTTATGACGTAATGGAAAGGCGTTATTGATTTTACGTTTTTCTATATATAGGCCTAGTAGGTATGTTTTATCTTATCACGGATATTATCCGCTGCGCATGAATTGCTAACACAAAGAAACGTTTAATGTTTGTATGCTGTTTTACGAAACTAATAAAATTCTAACAATTACTGTACCTGTTACAGCCATAATAATTTTTATATTGGTACAAAATTTCTGGCTCTGTTCCGATATGTAGTGCCTGAAGTAACTAGAATGTAATGTTTCGTTTATTCTGTAATTTTGTTTTACTTTGCTATTTTTGTCTTATCTTATCTAGTTATATTATCCTGTTACTGTGTTCTCTTTCTGTAACTCATTGAAAT
>Ga0123352_10022074_pt1 | contig 10146 bp, 5 predicted proteins | sample TergutLab28metaG_FD_89700 | JGI IMG/M metagenome (GOLD analysis project Ga0123352, IMG submission 89700) | Labiotermes labralis P1 segment gut microbial communities from Petit-Saut dam, French Guiana - Lab288 P1 | ecosystem: Host-associated > Arthropoda: Insects > Digestive system > Gut ...
AAAAGGAAAGGGGGGGGAAAGGGTGGGTGTATTGGGAATTTACACAGCTTTTTGCGTTAAAATTTTTGTTTTGCAGATGGGATCCTTGGGGGGGCAAACCTCTTCCCCCCCCCCCCCCTCAATAAATTGGCCTCCCTTTTGTAGGGAAATGGTAGACACCATTTTATCTTGGTAAATTCATGGTCCGTGGGTGTGATTCCCAGAAGTACAGGGAGTTTTTATGTTGAGTTCCTCAAACATTTGGCCCCATATATTTGGGGAGACAGACAGACAACACACAGTCCTGTTTACCTGTACCTGGATGTTAACCAGACCTCATGGCATTACAATCCAGAAGGCATGCTTGTTAGCTGGCAGGACCAAACTTGAATCTCAGTTCACCGTGAGGTCAGGACATCAGGAATGGTGAATGCCAGTTATAATTCTGTATTCAACAGACTGCCATAACTGCCATATTTACCCTGCTGTAGGTTGCAGGATTGTAGGTAGAGGTAATCGTATTGCAAGTGCCAACGCAATTCAGTGACCCTGTCATAATTGTCTCCTCCCACATGTTCACCATACTGTCGCCAGTGTCCGTGTGGCTGCCTGTCGACAAGCAGCACCATGTGCAGTTCACAGTAAATATCACACACAGTTACAATCATGGTAGAGGTAAAGCTGTCCCTGTCCGCACCATGAAGGCATACAGGGGGGAGTGGAGGTACAGGGTGGCTCTAGATGGAGACGAGTTCTTAACTTCACGCCCACCCCAGACACTTTACCCAAAAGAAAGAGCCTCCAGTTACAATTGAATTGGAGACAGGGTGGGCCCCAGAGCAGGCTGGGCTTTTTGGTGAGGACAAAATCTCTTTACTTGCTGGGAATTGAGCCCCAGATCATCCAACCTGTGGCCTACTCACTATACACACTGAGCTATCCTGACTTATGCTTCTAAAATGAATGACCAACTCCACAGAGCAGAGTCCTGGCTGAGAAGTTGATACTTCTCAGCTAGTCAAGAAATTCCTCGCATTTTGTGGAATCCAATTGTTCATTACCACATTCACAAATGCCCACCACTTGTTCCTAACATGAGTCAGACCATTGCAGTCCACACCCTCCCATCTTCTTGAAGATTCATTCCAATATTATCTTCCTATCTATGCCAAGGTCTTCCAAGTGGTCTTCTCCCTTATTGTTTCCCCACAAAAACTCTCTTCTACTTCGTGTGTGCCACATGCCCCAACCATCACCCTAATATTTGGTGTGTGCAGTAAAAATCTCGAAGAGGCCCTTTCTCCAGTTTATACCAGCCCCTTGTCGCTGCAGTGTAGACCCAAACAGCTTCCTCAGCATCCTACTCTCAAACCCCCTCAGCCCTTGTTTTCCCTTAATGTACGAGAGACACCCATTGAAACAAGAGGCAAGATTTTGGGTCTGTGTATTTTAATATTTTAAAATGAGACACATTATATGTGTAGAGAGTTTTGGGGAGGAAACTCAATAGAAAACTTCCACTTCAAACATCAGTGAGGAGAGGGAATTATGACACTGAAATACTTCTGATGTAGATAGATATTGACATTGAGAGGTGTTTGAAGTAGCTGACAATACAACCATTGATGGGCTGTGGTGACATGGGACTGAATCTAACGTTTATTACTGTAATATTAGTTATGTTTTATGTTGGCACCAGTACTGCATATTGTACTGTTGTTAGCAGCTACTACAGAGCAAAATTGAGCTACAACCTAAGGAAACATTTCCATTTGCAAGGATCACTCTGTTTTGGTTAGGCAGTAGCAAACACAAGATGTTAGTGTACCAATCCGTGTGACAGTTGGTGACCTTATGGCAGTGATGTGTGATGCCATGTAATTCAGTAAAAGGAAGACCACTGGTAGCTACTCAATGTACACCACCCCTGTTGTTTGTTACACTCGAGCCTTGTTCTCCCATTTGTTAAGAGCTTATTTTCCACCCCATGACTTCTGTCCTGATCATGCAGTAGTTGCTTGCTGTGAATCACTGTTATGTAGCTACTGAACCATGTAATGGCAGCACATGCAAGAGAACACATCTTCATACTGATTCATGTCTGATAACTGCTGTGTTGTGGCAAAATGCACTTCAGCAGTGGAGATGTTGGTACAAAAATGTGAATGACATAAACAAATGTGGTGAGAGCACAGAAAGGCTAATGATAAGTGATTCTGAAATATTTTTGTATTGCTGTGATACTCTGTGGATATGTGAGGTTTGCAATAGGCCAGGTTTGCTAGATAGTTTTCCCAGAAGTTGAAGAGAGTTCTTCATGGATGTGATGCCATTTGGTTGGGTGTGTATTTCCCACCACTGCAAGGATTGTAACGCCTTCATCTTCAGGGTCATACTGTCCAAGAAGGCTGCTGGCACCGTGAAGATGAAAGCACTGTGGTCCTTTCAGAATGTCGAGAGCCACTTGTCCAGTGACGCAGTGTAACGTGCCAGAAGGCTTGTATCCTCAGCAGCACTGCTGTGATGTCATATCCCACTTCCCCAGAAGTTTCTGCATTGCCTTTCTTCATCCTCACCCTCTAGGCCAGTGCTTCTTGTTGTGTTTGTACCTCACATTGGTGTGAGGCGGCAGACTGTTGGCATACACACTGGAGGGAGAGCACTTTGATTTCTTACATAAGACGTTTGTTGAGTATTACAGTCAAGACATGTTGACATTTGAGAACTCAACATTTTGCGTCCAGGGTTCATTTTTCAGTAACTTTCTGGTTTTAACTTCATAATTGGTTTCATTGTAGCTATGAATTATTTCCTCCTTATAGAGAGAGAGAGAGAACACTATTACTTGTAATCTCATATCTATTATTTGTATGATGTTTGTTCAATTGACATGAATAACATGAGATGTAAAACAGTGCCATGTAATATACAAAAAAAAAAAAGTTAGCCATAGTTGAAGAAATTTCAGGGATACAAGAACAGCTTTTAAAACCTGTTTGCTTTATCAGCCATGGAAGTGATAGGTTAATCAAACCATTCTTTATGAGGCCCATACATTATCTTTGCAGCATACCTTGATATTTCATTTGTGTTAACTATCATCACTTGACAGCAAGGAGTGAAATGTATAGATATGTTTGGCAGATCTGCATGTCCCACGTGTGTAGTAACTGACAGTGCCTTTGAAACTTTACAGGGAATACTTCATTGGTTTGTTGTAACATGTTGTAACCACCAGAGTTGCTGTATCAGATTTGCTTAATCCAGGGCCACTGTACATTTCAACAAGAATTCCACTGGAAATTTATTATTTTAATATGTTAATTAATTGAGACACAATTACTCTTGCCAAACTCATTGTAGGATCTATCAAATGGTACATATTTTTCTGTTCTGGTAACATGTCCAAGACTGATTACATCTAATTATAGTATCTGTGTGTCATTAATTAATGTATCTTTAGTTTTAGATTATTAAAAATGACAGAAGGATCACATTCTGGTGATGGTTAAGTTGTGTCAGAGTATGGTTCCTTCATGTATTGTAGGTGGAGGTTACAATTGCAGGCAGGCGCTGTTATGGAACAATTGTGGTGCTAACGACACTGTAATGTGTTGCAACTTTTTGTTAATTGCGTACAGTCTCTGCCGATAACTTTGGATGTTCCTATTTACTGTGGGTCTGTACCTCTTGGTGGAGGTACAAAGATTGAAGTAATATAAACAGCTTCTTTGGAAAGCATAATTATTGGAAAATCCAGTAATTAATTTCAAGATCAGATGTGCCAGGAATGAGAGATGTAATTTGTTTTATGTGTCAAAATTTAATAACATTTTTATGTAAACAGTGTTTTGTTTAGTTCATTGAGTAAGTTACAGCAATAAGATAATGTCTGTAGGGTTGTTATTTGTTGTGTGATGTCATGCATAGCTGCAAGAGAAAATGGTTCACAGCTGTTTGATTTGATGTATCTGAGTGTATGATTGCAGTGTAGGTCAGATGGTAGTGCTCTTAAACATTGGAAAATTTGCTCATGCTGTTGAAAGAGTTGTCAGTAGTTGTACTGAAAGCCTGTGACACATTGTGTCTGAGCTTGCAACTGTGTAATGGTACATACGTAACATTTCAGCATTCAGGAAATGTAATATGAAACAGCCACAGGTAATGTGTGCAGTAAACTGTGGTGGGAGAAGCTGCTGTCACATTGAGTGAGTGACTTTATTTTCAAATATGTTGTTATGATTTTGCAGAACTGCATGACTGTGGTGTGATCGCTAGCAGGACGTTGCAGTTATTTGCACTGCCACATTTTGAATGGCTCTGGGTTTGCCCACCCCCATCCCTTCATCCCTCCAGGCATCAGTTGAACCCATCAAGATTGAATAGGGGGTCAGAACCTGGTACCTTAGTGAGAGGGTGAGCATGATGCAACTTACAGCAGGGATGCATTATAGAGCATGTAACTTGGAAGTCATAATCTCTTTTTCACTGCCTCGTAAGTAACAAAATGATGGTAGAAGTCTGATGTAATTTTAGCACTTAACACGTGGAAGCACCAGTCACATGGTATTCAAGAGAACACAGAGGGTAGAGCAGCAGTGTGCAATTGCAATGCATACAGCACATGCAGCAAAATGAAACTGCCCACAGTTTTTCATATTGTTAAGTCCTCAAAGATTGAAGTATAGACATCTAGTGAGAAACGATTGATTTCATTATCATCACTATTATTATTATTATTAATTCACGGTGGTTTAACTGGTCTTAAAAGCATACAGGTCACTGACCAAGCACTTCTTACTCATTATTATTCTAAAATATTATTATTATTATTATTATTATTACTATTATTATTGGGCAAAATAGAACTATTCTTCTTGCCTAAAGATCACTGAATTGAGATGTTTCTGTCAAGGAGAACAGTTCTTAACACAAATATGACTGTGAATGTGTATTTTGTATTTGGGTATGTTCACAAACTATAAGTCAGAAAATGAGTTGTGATGTTATTAAATGGTGTGACTCTCTAAACTTCGTCAGATCTTAATTAAAGAACGTGTAACAAATAAAGAGAAGCCAAAGGGTCTGGCTTTTACACAAATAAAGGCACTAGATGTTCATATTTGCCTCACACTTGGTGATCCTTATAACGTGGCATCATCAGGACCTTACAGATATATCGGCTGTCTTAATTTGAGCAACGTAACATAGCCTTATGTTAGGTCATATGTTGGTAAAAGCTTGTATGTTCCAAGTACTAATGGTTTTACCTCCATTAGTCAGAGAACATCACCTTCTTTAGCATTTCATTATTCGACAGACAGTATAAACTTCCATTGTTTATTATTAATTTATAAATAATTTTCTGTAAATCAGTGAGGTGCTGGGTACACAGCAGGAACGGCACCACGTGTCATGTGGCTGCACATTTGTTATAGTTTGCCCAGTTAAACACAACAGTCTGTGTACATGACACAAGGTGTACTTTTATTTGGCTAGGACTGTACATGAATTGATGTTTCATGATGAGAACTGCAGCAACATAAATGGAACTTCTTGCTTCCACAAGACATAAAGAACGTACCTGAAGTTTCGGGTTTTGTGGGATGTGAGGAGTGTCATTCAGCAGGTAGCTGGCAACATTCTGAAGGACTGTAGTGCCATCAGAAAGTTGGTGACTGCACAGAAGACTTGAGTCTTCAGCAGCACTGGTGTGAGTAACCGAAATCTCGCAAACTAAGGTGTTTCACACTCGGTGACATACTTTTTTGTCTTGTAAAATATGGGAATGAAAAAAATCAAAATTCTTGTGAAATGCTAACTTGTTATCTGATTCTTCACAACAAGTACAGCAACTGATGCATATTCTAGTCATTACATCTATTTGTGCTGAATGTATCGGCAAATGCAGTGTGACAGGATGTTGCTGCACTGGCTGGTGGCTGTTCCATAGCCATTTGTGTTATGTACACAGTGCATTATTGGTTCTGTACTGCACTCCACACCTCATTTCATTGGAAAAACAACAGACTGTATTACCTTTAATGTATGTAATTGTATTAAATAAGGCATTACAGTGATTAACACTGCCTAACAAAGGCATTTCTGTAAGCTGGGTCTTCTGTATGCCCCTTTTCAGTACCAGTAGTACATTTCCTGTGTGTGTGTTTGTGTGTTTCCTGTGGACATGAAGTATGAATTTAAGGATGTTAATTTAGACCTTCTGTTGTCCTAGTCCTGGACATCAAAACCCAACTCTATAAAATGGACTTCGGTCCAGGGTATTAGACCAGCTGTACTAAGGCACACAGCAGGGTAGATACTGTGTCACAAACTGTGCACCTGAAGATCGAAACATTGCTGCATTTTCTGATATATAAAGAATTGGGAAAGTAGACAAATGCGTGACTGTGTGTCTTAGTGATGTTGTTAACACATCTAACTTCATAGAGCAGATTTATTTCCTTAAGATCCATTTTAATATTATTATTCCTCCAAGTGGTCTTTTCCCTGCAGGTTTCCCCAGCAACACCCTGTATGCAGCTGTCCCAGTCCCCCATACATGTCACATGCACCACCCATCTCATTCTTTGTGATTTGATAACATGAATGATGTATGGCTAGCAGAACAGATGATGAAGCTGCTCATTATGCAGTTTTCTCCATTCTCCTGTTGCTTCCTCCTCCTTAGACCCAGTTATCTTCTTCCTCAGAACCCTATTCTCCAACACCCCCAGCCTATGTTCCTCAGTTTGGGAGACCAAGTTTCACACCCACACAAAACAAGAAGAATTCTATTTCTATGTGTTTCGATCTGTATATTTGTGGATAGCAAAGAGAAGACAAAAGATTCTGGACCACATGATAGCAGGCATTCATTGAATTCAGTACACTTAATTTTGTAGTGAATACAGTTTTGGTTTATTAGAAGTTACAAAAAACAGACTACTGTGATGCTGTTCATTGCCACAGTTGCAATACAACAGTACACTATATCAGTTCTTAATTCTAAAATATTTGAGTATCTTTAAGAGTAAAAGTATATTTGTTCAGCATTACACAAAAATACAACTTCCTGTATTCAAACCACAGTAGATTTCCTACCATTTATTTTTCTAATCTTATCCTTTGACAATTGATCAAAGAACAGGAGTCCTGCAGCCCGCTCAATACTCTCAGGTGGAACCTAAACAGGAGAACAACAGTGCTAAAATTATATTTAAATGATGATAAACTTATCAAGGTCACTTGCTTGTATGTTGTAAATCAATTAAAGTGGAAGTAATGTGAATATGTTGACTGAAGAGTTAACTTTTCTGAGTTCAATTCACAGAGTTCTTCCTAGAGGAAGAATTAAGAGTATCATCTTTGCTGTGGAGTACATGAACTGTAGAGCACCTCAAGTTTGGGGGTTTTCACAGTGGTCCAAATGATGGTTGTCTTTTGGGTTTTTACATTGTGTACTATGCTTTGTTCTGATGCTTTGGAGAACCATACTGCCTCTGTCTTCAGGGTGACAAGTAGACAGGTACTGAATTGGTGCATGGAACATTTGGCCATCCACAGGTATGGAATGTGGGAATGGAATGAGTCCCTGAAAATGTCCATTTTGGAATGCTTGTGTCCTATTGACACAATAGAAGTCCTACCCCTCTTCCCCCTTCCATGGCTGTGCCCATATTCCTCCAACGTTCCTATGTAATGGGCATGTTTTCTTCCACGTATCATTTCAATATCCATCCATACAATTTTTATCCCTCAAGATGGAGGCAGTACATTCTTTTAAAACATCACAACAAACAAAGCAGACTACACAGTGTAAAAACCCAAAAATCAACCACTCTTACAGTTTTGGTGACGTACTCAGTGTCAATAGATAAACCACACCTGTCCTTATGGCATTAAATCATTCATGTAACAGCTAATTATACTAGCTGCAGCACTGTGAAGGTCATTCAGCACAAACAGTATTGTTTATCGATGGAATGCTGTGGCAACATTATAGCTGCACATTGACTGTTGGTGCCACCTTGTCTCTAACACTCAGTCCGGTGATTAAAAGTATGATACATGTATGCTTCATGTGCAGGGTCATCATTTTCTCTGACAACTGCTGTTCATCACTCTGGCCACTACCCAATCCTGCTTGTGGGCAGTTGGCTGAATGGGCTATGTTAATACAATACAAGATCCAACAGGAAGTGGCAACATAGAGTTGTCATATAAAATAATGATCATGTACATACATACGATGTATCACAGTCTGACAACTTACGTAATCATAACTGTGTTCCACATACCTGAAACACAGTTAAAGGCATGCTGTCATCTATAACTTGATTGGGCATTACATATGCTTCCATGTCATACTTTTGGTCAGCAGTCTCTGCAACTATGACTTTGAAGAAGTGTGTTGGTACAGCCACAGAACTGGCTCCTATAACTTCATATCTGACATACATTTTTCCATCACCGTCTCTCCTGTTGGAACCATAAATAAATAACTAAATGTGTGTATTCCCCAAAACATGCATAATTTATGATTTTCATGAAACAAGATGAGAGGTGATAATTAAATGGGTCCCTGTCAAAACAGCACAGTGCATTCTACATTGTGGATGGTGATATTACCTCCCGATACAGAAATTAAAATGGATCTTAAAGCAATAGAGTTGGATGTTGTGGAATGAATTAATCTGCCTCAGGATAGGGAGAAGTGATGGGTTGTTGTGAGCATGGTAATGTCCCCAGGTCCCATAAGATGTGGAGAATTTCGTGACTAGCTAAGGCAGTACCACCATCCTCTGAAGCAGTGCTCTCCTCCTTGCAGACAGTGACTTAGATTGGAGGGAGGGGAAACAAAAAAATTCAGAACAAAAGTCATGGTTAAACTCTTTCGTTTGATTATACAAATTCACAGGTTCAGAAATTTGTCTGTTGGTGTTAGTAGATGGAGTTAGTCTGCATCTTCAGACTGCAGAACATCGGGAGAAAAAGCTGTCTCTATTGATGCCAAGATGGCACATACAGCAGTAAGTGTAAACTTCCACCATTCTTAACTTTACCACTAGATGGATATGAGTGGTCAGCTTCTTGCCTCAGCCCCAGACAGCAGCACATCTTCCCTGGGGGGTGAAGTAGATCAGCACCCCTCACCTTCACGGTGTAGTGCTTAATTATGTATGGACACAACCATAACTTTATATCACAGATATAGAAGCACTAGCATTCTCTTAGCTGAATCAGTGACTTGCCTTACCTGGGCAGGTACAGTGGACCAGTGCACACATAGACGTTCTTGTAGGTTTTGGTTAGCTTACGGACATACTTCTCCAATCTGTTCCAAGAATGTCTGTTGAACCCAACCCCAACTTGGGGAGCGATATTGGAGAGAAGAAATGTTTGGTCCACGTGTTTCTGACATATGCGGTGGTTACCAGCAGCCGCCAAGTGACCCCGGTCAAAGCCACTTCCTCGAAAGTCTGAGTTGAGGGACCTGCATTGTACAGGGAGTATAACTAAATCTGAATCCAGATGCATGGCAAGCCTAAAGGTCTTACATTTCCTAATGCAATATATGCTATGAAAATATAACTTACTGCGTGTTTGACTGGCTGTTGGAATTGACCTCCTTCAATCCCCAGACATTCTTCACAACTGGTGGACAGATTGTTCAGTACTGTTTAAGGTTCTTGTCTAGAAAGTGTCAACAGTGTGTGGAAGTGTTCACGGCAACTGTGTGACTTACAAATTGCCAGTCTATTGGCATGTGTACAGTACATTGCATCATCTTAGTCACCCAGTCAAGTTTAGTCTGCTGTCTGTAACAGTAGTGTCAAGTACAGTGTAATGTACACTTCTGTTATTCATGAGTATACAGTACAGTTCGGACCTTCATTATGGAGAGAAATCATATGCCATTTGTAGGTAATTTAGAACAAAGTTTCCTAGTGTTTCATTTCCTTCAAAGTCAACCACATCTGAGAGTTGAAGGAGGACATTTCCAGCATCTGTTGCAACACGCAGTCACATATATATATATATATATATATACAGGGTGTCCCAGGAGGAATGTGCCAGACTTCAGGAGAGTGTTCCTTATGTTAAAGTATACCGATATAACCCAAAACACCTATATCCAAAGTTGAACGGTTACGGAGATAATGG
>Ga0123352_10022075_pt1 | contig 10146 bp, 4 predicted proteins | sample TergutLab28metaG_FD_89700 | JGI IMG/M metagenome (GOLD analysis project Ga0123352, IMG submission 89700) | Labiotermes labralis P1 segment gut microbial communities from Petit-Saut dam, French Guiana - Lab288 P1 | ecosystem: Host-associated > Arthropoda: Insects > Digestive system > Gut ...
GAGTGTGAATGAGTAAAGGTTTAGAACAAAGTTGTTGAGAAAATCAAAAAAACCGTTTTTATTTTAAAACCCCCCCCCCCCCCCCCCCGAAAGTCGTGCTGTTTCTGAGATAATGTGGAAGAAATGTGGTAGAGCCAAACAGGCCATAGATGACAGTGTAATACGACGCATGCGCTTGGAATGACTGGATAACTAAGGCTGCAGATACACACAGAGTACGTAGTACTTATGTATTTTCCATGGTACCAATGATTACGTGAAACATGTTTTAGTGTTGCGTTATACGTATATTTCCCGTCTTGTTTTAAGATTTTTTAATTTTAGTTAGTATTTTGTATCTACTTGACAGCATTTGCATCTTTCAGTATTTCCCTAATATCAGGATGTGATCTGATGTCGCACTCTAGGTAAGCATAATAGTGGTCTTAAGCAGTGAATTTCTGCTACTCTGCCACATTTTTTTCAGTAGATTCCTTTTTGTCATTTTTATTATTTTGGAAAACAGTGACGAAATTCGCCTTCCGATGGAACATTTGCTATTAAAAATCAATAGGCATTCTTTTTTAGTGCGATATTTGCATTGCAAATATTTGGGGCGGGAGCCATTTAATGCAGGCAGAGGTGGCCCTTTGCACGCCTTGAAGGCTTACAGTGAATCATACAGTAGAGCTCCATACGCCAACGATTGCACCAGATAGATGTGTCAGCTTTACGGCTCGGTCACAACTCTATATCAGTGCTGTATCAGCGCTGCTTTGTTGTCTGTGCCCGTTCTAAAAATGTTCCTTCAAGTGTCCGCCAGTGCGCAAAACATCGGTGAATTCGCTTTTGACACAATTGCATGCACTGTGATGTCACAGAAGTCGATGCCTTTGGTTTCCTTCCACACTTACACGGACGCCATTGCTCGTCGGCATCAGGACTGCGAACGCACTCAAGTTTGCCGGGAGTGTTTCGAAAGGACTGGGAAACAGGTACTCACAACACGCAGTGCTTACTTTGGCACTTCATCGTGACCTACATCTGCCTCTACATTTGCATCTGTAGGCATATTTGTTCCTTCTTCCCAACATTTCCGACCACCGCGGTACTGAGCCTCGTGGTGTTCTGCCAGCACCTGGGGAGGAACAACTTAGCTCGTAGCCTGGTTGAGAATGAACCTGCCCAAACAGCATCGCGCTCATAAGTACAGCGGTGTTGGAGACGTGCCACTCTTGTCCGAAAGAAACTGTCTAAAGTCGTCAGGCAACGTGTGTGATTGTATACAGTAGTAACGATGTGAAAGATGTATGGACATTTATGTTTTATGCAATGAACGGTGGCTGCTTTTATTTAACTTTTATTTAACTTAGAGCTGTTAATACCTAGGGGGCACGCGGTGGCGCAGGTGGATGAGGCACTGCGCTTCAAGCCGAAAGGTTGCGGGTTCGATTCGAATGGAATTGTTCATTGAAATAATCCTTCCGGCCGCACCACGGCCCTGGGGTCGACTCAGGTTCTAAGGGAAATGAGTAGGCTTCCAAGAATATTTCCTGGGGGATAAAAGCAGGCCGGGGCCTAGGGCTGACAACCTTATCACTTACATGTGCCAATTGTCTTGAAATATGGGAGCCTCAACCTCCTGGAACCCTCAGGTCTGTCCAGGCCTGCACAGGGATTGCTTGTCTTTTATTAACACCTACCCCAAAGAGAAAATGAGGAAGAGTAGTTGGGTGCATAGAAACTGCGTAGGTGGTGATACGTACGTCGTTGCTTGGCATTGCAATTTTCAGCAAAGTCCGAATTGCGAGATTTAAGGTTCTCACAGTAGTGCAGTAGTGTTGATGATGATTCAAGTCGGAACGCGTTGTCGACTGATGTACTGTTTGCCTGTTTACGTTGTAATATCCCGAAAGACTTTAAATATTCAACAAATTTTACGGTTTTCTTTTTTTACTGACGTTAAGGCCTAAGGGACTTTCAGAATAAACATTTATTAACCGGCGAAGTGTTCAGCAGGATGGGCAGTTCCTTGTGCTGTGAAGTCAAAATTGTTGAGATAATTGCCAACCGCGCGAAGGACGTTTGCTGCATTTAGTACGACCGAACCCACCATCCTAATGTTCATACAGCAACGTATTAGTTTAGTAACCTCTTGCAAATGTGGTACAAATACAGAGTGCTTCTGCTGTCAGTTCCGTCAGCACGATGGCTGTCACGGGATGCCTTGGCGGATGCAGGCTCTTTATGCGATAAAGCTGCGGTACTCAGGGACACTATAAAAGAAACGCAGTGTACAGTGCTACCGGAGAAGTTGCCACGAAAATGAAAAGGGTACTGCTGTCTGGTAGTTTTAACATTTGCCAGTCTTTCTTATTTTCGGAGAGATGCGTATTGTGCTGGCATCAGAAGTTCCAACCATTGTCCATTCAGCCTTAAAACCTTAGGAATAGAAAGGCAAATTTAAGAAGATACTTTGCGCCCCTTTTATCCTGTTGATGAATGTCCAAAGATTGAAAGTGGATGAAATACTTCCTTTATTTGAGGCCTTTGTTGCATTTTGTATGGTATTGTCAAGCTGACTAACTTTGGGGCTCCGGAATGTGTATATATGATATATAATATGTAATATGTATAATATATGTAATATATTATATATGTGCGTACATACCTGAGTATGTATTATATATGTTTTTCTAAGATATTTATGTGTGTCATGTAAAGGTAAACTCTGTCCCGTTACCAAGCAGGTACAGAGGGAGGCAAATGTATGGCTGTACCATACTCGACCTCAGCGGTAGAAAAGGATGGGTGGTCAGCTCTACGTCCCCGGCGTTTACCCTCGGAAAGAAGACCCGTTAACAAGGTAAAGTTCACCCTAGAACAGGCCGTGAAGGCTCAGAGGCAGAGTAGAGGTATATCTCTACTCTTCTTTAGACTCGGCGCTAGATGGGGGGTGGGTGGTCAACGCCACTCCCCGGCCTCTTTGCTCCCGGGAAAGAGACACGGTACCCATTGTACAGGAGGCTGGCTGGGCCCCAGGGCCGGCCTCGACGGGTGCGGAAAATCTCTCCGCCGACGGGGATTCGATCCCGGGACCGTTCAGCCCGTAGCGAGTCGCTATACCGACTGCCCTATTCCGGTACCCATTGTAATGTAATGTATGTATGTTATTCATGATAAACTGACTTTACTGAAGAGAGCTCGCGTTCTGTAAAGGAAGATATTTTCTTAGCTTATTTAACTGCGTCTTGTAAGCTGCAAAGATCAGTTCTGAAGGAAGTGAAAGTAAGCCTGTATGGCTTACTGCATTTATCCGGATGGCTTCAGGACAACCACAAGTGGCAAGTGTGTTTGAGTTTTGAGACGTTCTTAAATGGAAACAAGATTGATAACCACACAAACGTACGTTCACTGAGCACAGTGCTTCGGGGTGCTGTGTAAGTGTGGGCTGTCGAGTTGTTACTGTGTAATTGATTTTTTGCTGCATGTCGCAATGTAATATATAAGGACAAGTAGCTACTGATTCCGAGAGCCGAAAATGCGTTATGACGGAACAGTTTTATTAGCGGTCCTAAATTTGTATGTACGAATTACAATTCGTGTGAAGACATTCGACTCTAATCATTCTGTCGCTGATAGCACACAATCGCTGCTTCAATCCAGAAGCTTCCTAATTCTGCAGTCAAACGGAGTTTGCCATAGACAGTCGATGTGCCAGGCGACACGATCAAGTTATCGATCAGTTTGAGGATAACCGTTGATTTTTTACTTATAATATACATAATAGATGAAAAATGCTGGTATTTGATGTTGTATTTGGCTTATTGTGGACAGGTAGTGGTTCCTGATTAAGTACAGCAGCTTTGATAGGTCTCTGTGACCTAAACTAGATTGATATGCACAGGTCTGAACTGACCTTAGTTTGCGTGATGTGTATTTTCTTAGATTTAATTCTGAGTATGGAAATTCACTTATGTACCACGTTTATGTCCCGAACATAATCCAAAATAAAGTTCGCTTTCTTTTCGGAAGCGACCATTATTGCAACTGTGAACGAGGTGGCCGACTGAATAAAACATAAGCAACTTAATTAAATTGATGGTAATTAACTAAGTAATGCATTAACGAGACGAACTTGATGCGTCGTGCGTATTTGCGGAAGTTGCGGTGTAATAGATGCAGTAGTGTCATATTTCGGTTTTCGCAGAGCTTATGTTCCAGGATTCCTAGAGGAAAGCGAGAATACGCCCAATAATTGATCACTTTCCTTCCCCCCTCCCCAAAATAAACGTATTTTAGTACTTTATGTTTTGAATGTTTTTGTTAATAATAATATATTGTAATATTTATATTTTTGCTTAACTTCCTTTTAGTCACTTAAATACAAAATAAAAAATGAAAAACATTTTGATTTACTTTTTACCCACTTGTAATAATATTTTGCCACCGGCTGACTTTCAGTGTTCGGCGAGTCTTTTCTTGGCAGAAACAATGCGATGGGGAGCTGCTGTTTCTTTCCTTCTTTTTATATCTTTCTAGTCCTGGAGCATCATGCGGTGTTGCCTAGAAGGCCTGTTCGAGTTGCATTTTCTGTAATTTAAATTCCCTCTGCCAAAACTGGAAATCGGGTAATTGAGATTCCAGCGACAGCTCTACAGTCTGCTGTTGTACTAGTCACTGCGCATCGACTGTCCCTGTGTTGCTAGTTTTTTTTTTTTTGTGGTGGGGGGGGGGGGGGGGTGGTGACACCACCCAAATCAGCGTTGTTGTTGGGTTTGATAATTGGTTTGTTGTATAACTTTTTTCTGGGGGTGTGGCAAAAAACTATTTTTTTTTTCTTTTTTTTTTTTTTTTTTTTTTTTTTTTTTATTTGCTTCTCGGCGGGTCAGTGGTGTGTTTTTTTTTTTTTTTTTGGGGGGGGGGGGGGGGGCGTAGTGAACGCACCACAATACGCTGTTCGTGTGCGTTATAACATTGGATTGTTTGATTACATTCTTCGTGAGGCCTGGTATAAAAGCATTTTTTTTGGCATTTCTTGAGGTTCGCGTATGGGACAACTTTTCCTTGTTTTCATAATTCCCACGTGTGATTCTCGGTCTTTTCTTGGTTCCAGAGAAAGAGACTCGTATTTTATTAGCTAGTATATACACTACTTGAACGAGCTTCATAAAAGTATTTTCCGCTGTAATTTTAGTGAATATTTGGATAGGAGGGGCACTGGGTGGCGCAGTTGGTTTAGGCACTGCGCTACAAGCCAGAAAGTCACGGGTTCGTTTCGCAATGGTGTCAGTGGAATTTGTCATTGTACGGCCGCACTATGGCCCTGGGGTAGACTCAACTTCTAGCAGAAATGAGTACTAGGAATGTATCCTAAAGGGGGTGGGTTGGGGAGTAAATGCGACCGGTGCGTAGGGCTGACAATCTCACCACCTTCATATGCCGATTGTCTCGAAATCTGGGTACCTCAACATCCTGGAACCCTCTGGGCCTGTCCAGGCCTGGTACAGGGATTGCTTTACCTGTTTTATTTGGATAGGAGTTTAGTAACACGCGTGTTCTTTGCAAAGTTCGCAAGAGTTGTTATGAAAACTTGGCATTTATCTCATGCTGCACATTTTTGTTTGTGTTTCAGATTGTAAAGACTGCCTTCATTGTGCGTGTATACAAGAAGTGATAGTGCAGCCGATGGATATTGTCAGGGTCTTAATCGAGGTAAGTTATGATGTGTTCTTGAGTTAATGTCGTTAATAATATTTGATTAATTTGCAACGCCGCATAGCCGGCTGAGGTTAAGTACCGTCAAATGGCAGATAGCAGGTTCATTGTGAGTCACACCCTAGGTGTGTGCGGAAGGGTGTGACGTCTTTTAACATTGCTTATCCGACATTTTCTCGGAGGATTTAGAATAGCAAGAAAAACCGCAACCAGATAACTCCTGAATACTAATGAGACCCGCCTGGTAGTAATACATCTTTGCTGATGGCGTTAATAGACTATTGTTAGGTGTTTTCAACCTACAGAAGACCTACTTGTTCTGTTAGGTGTTAGCCAGTTAGAAATGCTTGCTGTCATTCCCCGCTGTTATTCTCGAGGCTTCGTGATCACACTCAGGCACACCACACTCGGTAGGACACTTCTGGACGAGTGATTAGGCCAACGCTGATACCTTTACGTGACAGGCCGCAACACTCACATGTGACAGACATCCATGCCCCAGGCGATGCTCTTATTTGGTTCAGAATATTATCTCGCTTGGCATCAAAGAGCATAATATATATGTATGTAATTATGTCTTTTTATGGTTGAGAGTTTGTCTCTCGCGTCAAGGGAAGACCATGTCGTGAGGTCGTTCGAGAAAGGGGTGCTGAGGAGGATATTTTGGTCCTAAGAGGGAGGATGTAACAGGAGGCTGGAGAAAATTACACCAAGGAGAGCTTAATGATCTGTACTCCTTGCATTATTTTATTAGGGTGTTCTAATCAAAGAGCATGAGATGGGCGGGGAATGCGGCGCGCATGGGTGAGGAGCACAACGTATACAAGGCTTGGGTGGGGATACATGAAGAAAGGTGACATCTTGTAAGACTGAAGTGTAGAAGTTGTCCGTGTACAGTACATGCACCATGAAGGCATGGAATGAGAGGGCTTGGGTTGGGTGAGGATAGGGAAAGTTGACCGACTGTTTGAATTCTGTAATGAAAATTCGAGTTTCATAAAATGCGAGGAATTTTCCGATTAGCTGAGGAGCTTCTCAAGAAGGGCTCTGCCCCATGGAGTGTAGTGAATTGGTGACGTACACGTTAAATCACATACTTCTGTTGATGTGGCAACTGCCGGCTGAAACGTGTTGGCTGAGCTTACGCCACGGCTGATACGTGCTTAATGGACACAGTCACAGAGTAAATTCGCGAAGTAAGTTCCAGGAGGGCAACTTCCACAGGCAGTATTAGCATGAAACAAAAGTGCTTATGCCCACTTTCCGCGCAGACACTTCAGTGTGTGATCAGGTTAGCAAAAAGCTGTAACTGTAACTGACTATACACTTTTTTGATACACTTCGACATTTGGCGGCCTTGCCGTGGCTCGGACGTTTCGTCCCTGGCCGATCATCGCTGAGGCAGGGGTTTTTCCCAGACCAGTTCATGTGGGATAGGTGGTGGACAAAGTGACATTGGGCCAGGTTTTTCTCAGTTTTCTAAGGTTCTCCGCTGTCGGCGTCATCCCACCAATGCTTCAGTCATTAATCAATCCCCAACACCATATAAACGTAGCATTTGATGGTGTCGTTGTTAAGTAGACTTCAGTTGAAATGTGATGGCACACGACGCACGGGAGGGGAAGTGAAGGGGAAACAGGCGAAGGGAGTGGGTAGCCAGTTCCCTTCACACTACCTCGGAACATGTTGTATCCAGCATTACTACCGCTGATGCTCACACTTCGGCTGCCAGTAGTCGACTGAATTGACCCCTCCCCCCCCAATTTAAATGGACTCGTCCGTTCGCCGAAAGACGAAATCTGGTTTCTGCGCGTGTGCCATCACATTTCAGCTGACCTCTAACACACTTAAAGAGAAAACAAGACAGGAAATATACTCGTACGTACAACGTAACATCGAGGAGCGTTCGCGGAAACCATTTTGCCGCGGACGAGCAATAAGTGTGATATATTATGAGTGTCTGCATTCTTGCCCTGTTATCCAGCATGCACTGCGCATGCGTCGTTTTATATTGTCATCTTTGGCCTCTCTGGCTTTACTTTCCTTTTCAACGTATCTCATAAACAGCACAATTTTCGAGGGAAAAAATTATTGAACATAAAATGTGTGTTTAGATTTTCTCTGCAGCTTGTGTCTGAAACAATTCTCATTCTAAGAAGAATACAGCCAGGTATCATATATACATAGAGGTTTTCATGTAAGATAGATGCCCACCACTCATGTCAGATTTTAATGATACTTACATTTTGTCGACAGATTTTCGAAAAATCCTTAAATATAAAAGTTAATGAAAATCCTTACAGTGTGAACCGAGTTGTTCTATGTGGACGGACAGACAGACGGGGGGACGGGCATGATGAAGCTAATAGTCGCTTCTCGTAATTGTGCGAACGCATCTGACAATGGCCATTACAGTACGAACTCTGACGTGATTCCTGAAATAACCTGCAGACAGTCGACCAAAAGACAAAAGAAATTTGGAAAGACCTCTTAAACAGTTGAACAGTCATAACTGGCCGGAATTTTCTAATTGTGGAATGGACAGGGCGATGATCGTAGGGATAATTTTATTATATGTTTGAGGGGTCGTTATTTTTATGATTATTGTTTTATTTCCCGCTGCGACTCCGCCGCGCTTGGGGGCGGTCAGACATGGAAAGTGAATGTCTTGTAGACCATGTCACTACAACTGCTCCCCTCTGAGCGCACGTCTGTTGCTACCATGCACGGAACTTAATAGTAAGTGAACGATGAACCATTTTTGTCCAGCGAAACGAGAGAGATAGTGACCAGTAAAAACAGCGCTTGATGCACCCACATTCATGGTAATATAAAGCTAATGTTTCCCAGCTGACCTGTTTACTCGCCTCGTTGTCGTACAAGCCAAAGGCATACACGAAGTAACCGAGCTGTAATCTCGTCTTAATGAGGACCCACGCAAGTTAAATGTTGAGTGGAAGGACAGACGTCATAGTGAGCTCTGGCGCTTGTGTCATAATGTTACCTGGGCGGTGCTGTACGAGATGGGTGGAATAATATACCCGAGATTTGTTGCAAAAGGCGTTTCTCCTTGAAGTATGGTAGGTATTTGTTTCATGTTATTGTTAGTCTGTAGTTGGGCAGTCATGAGAATTATAGTGTGTTTTTGGTTTGTATTCACTTTTAACCGTCGACATGGGGTTCTATTTAAAGAGAAACTGTTTGTCCACGTTAGTATATCTTCCAACAATGGGAAGATTTTCACTTCACAAAAGAAAATCTTTAGAATTATGGCTGGTGCACAGCCCAGAACCTCATGTAGTAGTATGTTTAAACAATTACAGATTCTGCCTCTTCCATGCCAATATATACTTTCCTTAATGAACTTCGTTATCGACAATCAGAACAGTTTTCAAACAAATTCGTCTATGCACAAATGCAGACCTGTCTTCCTTTCAAAAAAAAAAAATTTTATGTTAGTATCAAAATTTTAAACATTTTAAACCTAGAATGACAGTCCTCCAGAATGGCAAGGCAAAATTTACAGCGGCCTTAAGAAAATACATAAATACACGCCTCTTTTACTTGTTAGATGAATTTTTTTAATGTGTTAAGATGGTTTATAATACTGTTGTGTAAAATGTTAACCTTTTAGAGCCTAGCGGTTTCTTTACGTACCACATGATGCTGGCTGTGCGTTGAGTGTTTTGTACAGTTCTCAGAACAGACAGCGGCCTTTGCTGTATACGTCGCTAACGGATAGGTTTTTATAACCGTGGTGGAAAGTGTTTACAGCGCGGTACAGACTGATTCCTTGTATAAAGCAGATTGCGTCTCGTATTTAAAATGTTAATAGAATTTTACACTAACAGTTGTGTATATTTGTGTATTTATGACTTGATCCACATCTTACTGCCTTGTGACGCATCCATGGAATCTGTGTATGTGTGCATGTAGTAGAAGGCATTTTTATGTAATGTAATGTAGGCTGGATGAGAGAGTTCTCTCAACCTGTGCACCGGACGGCCATTTATATGTGTGATGATTCCAGAGGATGTATAATACAATTTTGACCTCCTGATGATGAGCACATGGTGCTCGAAACATGTAGAGGCATGAAATAAACTTATTGTGAAACAAAAAATTTTGTGCATCAAGTTGGTTAATTACTAAGGTAAATTACATACCATGCTACTTGAGACACCGATACGAGATGAAAATGAACCACATAAAAGTGATTTTGGATGGTTTATTTTTTAAATTGTATGAAACTGGTTCAATTTAGAGTGCAGCAGCCGGTTTGAGAGGCGAAAATGCTGTAGTTTTTGTTTCATAACAAACATTTTCTTGTACAGTCAAATTATTTTATTTTTCAGAAATTTAAACATTGAGTCCCTGTGCTTGTACGATCTCTGTCCAGATTTGTTATTTTGGACTAGATCTTCAAGGAATAATTGCCTGCCATAATCC
>Ga0123352_10022077_pt1 | contig 10146 bp, 3 predicted proteins | sample TergutLab28metaG_FD_89700 | JGI IMG/M metagenome (GOLD analysis project Ga0123352, IMG submission 89700) | Labiotermes labralis P1 segment gut microbial communities from Petit-Saut dam, French Guiana - Lab288 P1 | ecosystem: Host-associated > Arthropoda: Insects > Digestive system > Gut ...
GGCTACAACTAGCACCATAACGGAAAATTATACAAAAAAAAAAAGATTTCTAGACACGATTATATAAAAAAGGCTTTACGTGACTTACGCTTCAGCCGGAATCAGCCCTCGAAGTCGGCTGATGACTAGTATAGTATAATACTGAAAAACGTAATAAAAACTTAGGAATATGCACATTTTTCCTTTTCCAGCAATTTTTTATTTTCCCTGCAACCTAACTAAATGTCGGCTCAGAGATTTTGACACGATTTGCAAAACACAGTTTTTAAAATCAAACGTAAATTATATATAGCCTCAAAGTCAAGCCCCCCCCCCACCCCACCCCAAACAAAAATTACGGGTTCGCCCAAGTAACTAGACGTCCAGAATCGCAGACCATGCCAACGGTGGCCCCGGTCACAAGCAGCAGTTACAAACCATTATGTGTGTGGCAGACCTATATGAACAGAACCTGCTGACACAGTATTAGTAGCTTATCAAAACGTCAAGAGAGGCAAGCATGAATAAATTCACGAAATGCCAGCGAAATGATCATGAGGTTCGAAATGAGGTTATCACACGCACACAGATATTCGTTTTAAGACAAAAAAATTACCGTCCAATGGATTTTCTTAAACGCGAATTTGCCCTTATCGATCTTTCGACACATAATAATAATAATAATAAATATTGAACACAGAGACAGATAGCAAGTGCAGACTTTGCCAACAATTTGACGAGACAATAGACCACATAATATCAGTATGCCCAATACTGGCAAAAGAAGAGTACACAAAAAGACATGATAGTGTGTGTGCACAACTACACTTCAACATATGCAAGGAAACAGGAGTACAATTGGACAAAAAACATTGGTACGAGCATGTGCCAAAATCAGTAGAAACAAGTCAAGGAAGGAAGGTAACCATACAGTAACTGATTTGTCACGTTGCATGTTTTATAGTGTTCTCCAATTATATCACAACAATTCCTCCTTTTCGAATGCCTTCCAGATATTTCAGCACTGGTACTACTGGAAGGACAGTGCACGATTTGTTGTACGGTTGACCAGGAGGGTGGGCAGACTGACAAACGCTTACAACTGCACTTGACACTTGGCCGTTTCAATACATCCCTGACGCAAACGTATCTTACTGCAGCTTCGTGCAAAACATTACATTGTGATGAATTCTTACTTGCACAATACTCCGAGTTTGATTTGAAAATGTTAGCGCTCCTCTCTCTCTCCTTCCCACCCGCCTTCTCCTATTTCGCCACTCGGGGTTCGAGACAACTGAGTTTCTACAAGGTGAGATTGTCACCCTGCGTCTACTGCTATGTAAATGTCGCAAAGAGCAACATTCGATCCAGCAGTTAAATCCATTCAGTTCCGAAATAAAACATACAGGAACGTGTCATCATCATAAGGTAAATAAACACACAAACTGAAAGCAACTTACTGCATAGTCAGACACAGCCCCACCCTATTTCTGTGTCATCGCCGCCCGTAAACCAAGGGGGCCCACAAAGTCCTGATTTAGTGAAAACAAAGCCTCTTGGGTTAGGCCTTTCAGAATTTCTGCACCGCTTCCTTCCATGATACTAATCACTTAGGACACACCAATATCAATATGGGCTTTTGGCTTCTCCCGAATACCTCAACACATCCCACACAGCCAACAGTACGCCATACTCGCCCGGCCAGCCCTGGATGTTCCCACCCACCCTTAGACTTCCCTCTTGTTTCATATGGTTATCGCGACAGTGAACTGACATATTTGCATACACCGCACTAGCTTTCACGTCCTCTTGAGTACGAAAACCTCATCACAGATTGTCGTTCTTTGGTGCATTGTATCAATGCAGCGCGTAAAGTTAAATGTGTCACAGTATTAGCACTACTTCAAAAGGCTATCAACCAACCGGGAGAAAATAGCATTTTATTTTGTTTTTATACATCACGTTTACAGTGCAGCAAACGCCACTTTGAAGCTTAGTTCTTTACCTACCCTCTCTACACACACACACACACAGGCATATATATATACACACACACACACACACACACACACACACACACAAACAAACATACACACGCGAATACATATAAAGTTTTCAAATAAAACTGAACTCCACATTTTTAAGCTCCTAGGTTCAGAATGTGAACATTTGGAACCTGCACAGAGATGCTCTATGTCTTCCAACATCTCGTTCCTGAAATATACTGACATGTCCACACACACAAACAAACATTTCCATCACCCCGCTCATTAAGTGCAAAAAGTTTTTTAAACGGATGAATAATATTCTACTAATTTGCAAAAAATGGCCAATTCATTATACCATTAGATCATTAGACCTACTGGACAGTGTTCACTGTCTGAAGTACAGGCCCAGTTCACTTCACAACATGCCAACACTTGGCTCCGAACCATAAGTACCGATATTACTAAAAAAAAAAGGCACGTTAGTATCATGGCCACCAATCATCGGACGATACGAAGGACACCCACATTCTGTTACGTCTCACACGCATACATCACATATCAGCTAAACCATTGGACAATGTGCAACATAACATTAGTTATAACTGGACGAATATGCGTGCACGTTTTACCTTGACATCAAAGTAGTGAACTGGATTAAGTCATCATCGCCACTGTCACCACCAGCATAATCAACGGAAGTCAGAATGACTTACCTGAAACAGAAAAGAAAAAAAAACCGAATCTAATAAATTTCGCAATTGCGAGTATCAAAATATCTTCTCTACAATTACACATTTCTTCGAAGAGTGCCAGGTGACATTCACTTCACAGTCATCCTCACATGCGTCTCTCACTTGGAAAGGTACAGTTTAATATGTGCCAGCTGACTGCAAGGGCTGGTGTTATGGTAACGCTCTAGATTTGCTTTATGAAGGTATCTGGTTCAAATGCGTCCTAAAGTTCTTAGTGGTTTTCTTCAGTTCCTCCACGCAAATGCCGGGACAGTCCCAAGATTACCAATATCCCGTTCAAAATCGCCATTCGCCAACAGCCCAATCTCAAAGCGTTAAACAGTCTTCAATGCTGTCAGCGTCAGAGATACAGGAAACTTTCACTTTACGAAAACAGAATTCGGGGGAAAACATATGGATGGAAGGCAGGAGACCAACAGGATGCTAAAGACACTTTAAATCGAATTCTTCACCACACAGCAATAGGGGTGAAACTGACGGAACACGCCGGACACATGAGGCAGACATGTGACGACGTTAAATGAAATTCTCACTGAGGTACGTATAAAGATTTCCGTCTTCTAGATGTGACACCGTGTAATTTCGTTAGACAGGTATCACCCAGCTCATGAGTGGTACATGTTCAGTTCTAAATATGAGAGAAGTTACGGTTCGTCCGAAACATCGGGACCTATCCACCAAACTACACAACGTTACATCACGTGAAAATGTTAAAATATGTGAAATTTAGGTCGGGAAACCTGAAAGGTGGGGACCACTGGCGATGTACAGGGGTAGGTCGACAATTTTAGACCTACAACAGACCTCAAAGAAGATAGGTAGTGGATTCAGCTGGCTCAAAACAGGGTCCAGCGGTGGACCCACGCCACGGTGACGAACCTTCCAGTTCCACAGTGGGCGGAATTTTTCTTGGGCAGCTAGACAGCGGTCCGTTTTTCAAGGACTCTGCTCCCTAGTGACAGCCAGGCACAGTGTTGGAGATAAAAATGTGCGCTCTACATAGGTTTGTTGCAAAGGATAAGGTGACCAGAGTGGTAAGACGGGTAGGAGAGGAGGATGTCAAATCCTCAGCCAAGATGGGAGACCCGTTAGCGTAACCACAATCTCCGTTACAGCGTTACTGCCCAGCAATGAGTTTAGTGCGTGGGAATGGCTAAAGAGACTTCCGTCAAAGCCCTTAGCTTTTTGGTTCGTGTTGGTTGGGCTGCGTCAATTCTAAGCCGGCAATACCTTTGCCAGACAGTCTAAGTTACTGTCCTACCCAGAAGCGAGTAACGTTGGAAAACGCACGGTATGGTTCCAGCAATTACAGTTTCGTACTTCTGGAATAAAACAGTTAATTTCCGTTTCGTCTGCGACAAATACACGTGCAAACAGATGTCCTGCCATTAAAACTTCTTAACATGACGGCCAAGGTACTGTGTGCCACGCCACAGCCGCGTTTCGAGTACTCATGACCAACATGACAAAAGTTTACTTTCTCTATATGCTTTCTTAATCTGACATCTACAAACCCCGACATCAGAGGATGTGTAAAGACCATCCTCCCTTCGGTTCCCGACAAATACTGTCTCAAAATAACGCTGGGGCCATTCATTTATTGGTAAAAGTTTCCGGGGATGAAGGGCATGGCGAGCTGATCACACGCCTTCATCTAATGAGGAGGTTGGAAGCCAGCAGCACTGTAACGCTTCTTTTGCCACACGTCTTCATTGCACACCTTTTACTCCGCATCTTTACAGCTAAGCCAGTGGGATGTCAACGTGGGGTCAGTGGACAAATGAGACCCGCGAATACTGGCCAGGGATCCGCGATTTTCCTGATCGTGTTTTCTTGTCATTACTGCTAGAACAATAAACGATTTTGAAAGGAATGTTCATGTTTTCACAAATTTTTTATACTTCAAGTACTCGCAAGTTTCTGGGGGGGACCTCGGTGGCACAGCGGTTAAGACGCTGTGCTACAAATCGGAAGGTCGCTGGTTCAATTCCAGCTGGTGTCATTATAACTTTTCAATGACATAAAATCCTTCCGGTCGCACTATGTTCCTGGGGCCGACTCAGCCTCTAACAGAAATGAGTGCCAGGAGAATTTCCTGGGGTAAAAACGGCCGGTGCGTAAGGCGGACAACCTTACCACCATCCTGTGCCGTTGTCATGAAATCTGGGAACCCTAACTTCCTGGAACCCTCTGGGCCACTCCAGGCCTGCGACGGGACTGCTTTACCTTTTTACTCGCAAGTTACTTGTTTGTAATTATTCAAACTTTACGTTACACCCAGCTGTGCCTTAGGGATCCGCGAGTTGGGACAATTTTGTGGAGGGGGTCCGCATAATTTGTGGCACTTTTTCAAGAGGCCGTGGTTCTAGAAAGATTGAGAAACAAAGATCTCAACGACTGGCATTTATTTCTTGGAATACAGGTAGAACGAACCGGCAGCAGTCTCGATGATCAGTCCCCATGTCAACATACACAGTGACGCCCACGTTAGGGATCATTCATGATGTGTCCAAAAAAGGAGCTTCCAAAACGATTATTTCAAAAGACCTCACTGATAATGAACAGCTGTCGAACGTATGTTTCACAATGACACTTCAATTCACTGCGATCACTTCGTATTTTCGGAGCAAAATTCATGACTGGAGAAGTTTTAAAGATCCGCGAGGAAAAAGATAAGATGTAGTAATTTACTGCAGTAATTAAAAACTTTAATCTGGCCTCTACGGAGGCGGCTTGTTCAAACAGAGACAATGTCACAGCTACAATCCACGACATTACGAACGCAGTAATATCTGCATTGGATGACTGGGTTTTATGAGTACATAATATCGACGGTAAGACAGTGATTAGCAGTGCAAAATTTCAGTAAATAAGACACAACTTACTTAATAAAAACTGCTACACGTTTCGGCCGATGCATAAAGCTATCATCATGCTACTATACAAATTATATACAGAATAGCCATAGTTAATTACTGCATGACCATTTTCGAAAAAGTGGGATCACGGGTTGTATTACGTTATACTCACTCACTCACTCCATGGGGCACAGTCCTCCTTGGGAGGCTAAGCGGTTCTCAGCCAGTAATGAAATGACCCGCATTTTATGGAACCCGAAGGTTCATTACCGCATTCAAAACAGCCCGCCACCTGTCCATATCCTTTGCGCTCTACTTTATACACCCTATAAAATACAGTAACGGAATAATATAAAGTATTTTTAAAATGTCTCCTTTCCTCCTCCTCCTCCTCCTCAGGCATTACCGTCCATTGTGGAGCTTGGCGTCCATACTGCTTTCTTCCATTCCTTCCGATATCTAGCCACAGTATGCCAATTTCGTATTCCTATTATCTTCAGATCCTCTTCAACCTCATACCTGTGGTATCATTTTTCCTTATTCCTCCAATTCTGGCAGTCACTATTTGTTTCGGCACTTCTTCGTTCCTCGGCCTTTCGCTATAAGTATACCACCTTATTCTGAGCAATTTTAAACAATCTTTACCCCTTGTAATGCATCCTGCACCTCTTTATTTGTTTCTACTCTCCAGGTTTCTTCTTCTGTTATTGTACTATGAAGTTTTCTGACAATCCCCCTTTCCGAGTATTCTAAGACCATTCATTTCTTCTGACGTCACTGTACAGGCCTCCGCACCACAGCTTATACATTTTGTATAAACTTTTAATTCAGGGACAGCCTGAAAAGTTTATTATGTGATGTGTATGTGATGGTTATGTGATGAGTATGTGATGGTTATGTGATGAGTATGTGATGGTTATGTGATGAGTATGTGGTATGTGATGGTTATGTGTCGAGTATGTGATGGTTATGTGATGAGTATGTGATGGTTATGTGATGAGTATGTGGTGAGTATGTGATGGTTATGTGGTGAGTATATGATGGTTATGTGATGAGTATGTGATGGTTATGTGATGAGTATGAGCGGTTGGCTGCGATAATTTTAGAATCGATGTCCGTTCAGCTTATAATTTTCCTTATCTAGAATTAATCCCAAGTACGTGAATCTATGAACTCCTTCAAAATTCAAATCGCATATTGTTACTGTGTCCTGACATTTTCATGTACTTCGGTTTCCTCTTCATTAATTTTTAAGCCCCGTTTTCTCCTTTTAAAAAGCATTACTAAATTATTCTGAAGTCTTCTTTCTCTGCACGAACTATACAACAAAATCAGAACTGCATTATACTTCCCTTACGTAAGTTCTACCAAAATGAACAGTTACACCGTCTTACTGATTGCCTGCGACTGCGAACGGTTCAATTTCTGCGTAAATTATTATTTTTCCCAAGTTATTCTTTCGCTCAGTAAGACGTCTTGTGCATAAAATTCTATCAGGAAAAGAACAAAACCAGACAATGCTTTGGTTAACATGTTTCATATACCTTAGCTACACAATGAATTTCTACTAAAGCTGATATAGGACGGATACACTACTTGTTAAGAGTTCATACTGCAGCATTGTAACCCACGTTATGCCTATTCCGGTGGACGTGCGGTCTAAGGCGCAGGTCTGCGGCCGTTAGACTTTTTTAGCACTGCGGTTTCGAAGCCGTCTGAAAGCGTTGATGTCTGTCTCTTGTGAATGTTGTGTGTTGTCACGTGGAGATCTCTGCGACGGGCCGATCCTATGTCCAGAGGAGTCCTACAAAGTGTTGTACGTCTTAACTGGGTGTGATCTCCAAACCTGAAAAATGAGGCGGCCTAGGTTCTAGTAGGGCTGTTGCGAGCGCCCTCCACCTCCCCCCCCCACTCCCCCCTCCGCGGGAACGGTTTACGGTACGTAATTATTCTCCATCTCATGTAACGTTCAACAATCTCACAAATCTTTACGAACAATCCGCAAAGCAAGGTAACATCCCGACAATAAACTAATATTTCATTACAATTGTACAATGAATCTAATTAGAAAGCGTTTTAACCTACGCCGGCGTTACGAGTAACGGGTATCTCCTCAGTGAATTCAAAGCTGTCTGTATTTTTCTGTTGCACTTAAAGACAGTAAGTTCTGTAAAGAGCCAATAACACCGAATTTACGCTTCCATCTGCACAGACTCCAGAGAAGTTGTTACACGATGGCGCCCCTAGGGTTAGGTACCGGTTTCGAAAGCAAAGACACATAAAGGTACAACGGCCAATGCACAGGTTAGCTGTTAGCTTCATGGCTCTTACCTCTTTACTCCTCAGGCCACCCCCGGCACAAAATGAACAGCCAACGGGATGTCACACAATACTTGAGCTTTCGTACTAAGTAAACCGAATGCTCTCAATAAATCAGTATATTTCTTCCGGTTCTTCCGTAAGACTTACTTCAACACGGGAAGCTGTAAAAGCAGAACACTAATCCGTGTACCCCCCCCCACACACACACACACACACACACACACACACACAAACATACACAGAAATTCCAATCCCAGTACCTGCTTAACGCAAAATACTGTACGGCAACGTACCTGTAAAAATCCGGTGCGAGCGGAGCACAAAAGGTGTTTTTGCAACACATTATATGACCAACGTGTTCTAAGATTTTCCGTTGAAGACGAATGCGAAAACCAATCTAACAAGCATAGTCTAACGTCTTAAAAAAACATTTAACCTGGCTTCAGGAACATAAAAAGGTTATTTAAGCTGTTAACACTTTTAAGAGTTTCATTAGCTACTGAATACATGCTAATTCAAGCACCTAGATATTTTTATCTCATCCACCATTCTTCAGCAACCATCTGAAACGTACATAAATCTAATCTAATCTACTGATGGTAATCACACGCCAGTTATCAATATTAAGCAGACTTCATTACAGCACAATAACCATATATATATATATATACAGCCTATTACTCACGGGCCAAGTTCATGCGTGAACTACAGCACATGATTCAGATATACTTTCTTCAAAAGACTCACGCTTCGTCCACCGCACCTACCGTCTACCGTGAAACAGCTGTAGGAGCTTATTCAGGACTTCAGACGACTTGTAAACCTCGGAGGTAAAAGCAGTCCCGTTACAGGCGTGGAGTGGCCCAGAGGGTTCCAGGAAGTTAAGGTTCCCAGATTTCACGACAACGGCACAGGATGGTGGTAAGGTTGTCAGCCTTACGCACAGGTCGCCTTTACCCCCAGGAAATGCTCCTGGTACTCATTTCTGTTAGAGGCAAACTTGAGGGGTAACTGCGTGAATTTGTGGTGCGTGATATGAGTGTCCTGTAACGGGAATTCATACTTGGTTTCCGGTGGCGCGCGATCGAAGCCAGACGTCTTGACTAGACTATGCCCCAGCGGAACAAAACCAGAAAGACAATCATCGTAACTTCGTGAAATAATGGATCTGAAATGTTAAGGCACGAGCAGGACTCTTCTTGGCTCGTGGCATCTACTGCTCGGTGAGCCCAGCCATGCCGGATGCCAAAGTGTGACTGCAGTCTCAGGAACTGGTGCAAAACGTTGCGACCACTGCCGACGTGAAGGGGGGGGGGGCGTCCGGAGGCTGACCATGTTGAATATGTTATTGTCTTTCTCCGTAGTATCATTATTAGTCAACCGTACAAATTAATCCTGTCATACCAAGCCCACGCGACTCTGCAACTGTCAGTCAGTCTTTCCGATTTAGTGTAAATATTATTAGCCGGTCCACCCTTGCTGGAGGGGGGGGTTCCAAAAATGTTTTTCGCCGGGGTCCGAACCCTCTCTCGGCGGCCCGGGTTACGACAAGATTAGACCGCTTCCGTAACGGAGGGACTACGGTCAGTCACAATTTGCAGAATGCACCTTAACCAATATGGACTCATCTCCGCAGAGAATCAGTTTTGAACTACACTGTGTGTGTGTATTCGAAATGAGACCAATGTCTGCCTAATCCTCAGTTCCAGTGTCCCTTGAATGTAAGTGACCTGCATTAAGTGATAACAAATATCAAGTGGACGTGTGAAACGAGGCCGAATGAGGAGGTATCTCTCGGAAGTAGGTCTGACAGGAGTGCCCCCCTACTCACATTCTACCTTCGTGCTCAAGGGTGCAGCCATCAAATAGCAAGGGCACGCAAAACACGGAGGGCACACAAGTCAATCGCTATAATTTTTACACTAAGAAAACCAGGACCGCGGAGAGCGGTTTCGGGCCTCGTTGAAAAAAAAAATTTCGACCCCCTCCCCCCACATAAAGGGCGGACCGGCTAAAAATCTTTATACATTAAACTGACAAGACTAACACCCAGTTACAGAGTGCCATGTGCTTGGGCTGAAGGGGTTAATTTGTACAGTTGATAAATTGCGATACTACCGAGAAAGACAAAACTTACGAAACACAGCCAGGCCCCGGGCACCTTTTCCCCGGCCCCCCCCCCCCCCCCCCCCCCCCCCCCCCCACCCCCCCCCCCCCCCCCCCCCCCCCCCCCCCACCCCCCCCCCC
>Ga0123352_10022078_pt1 | contig 10145 bp, 9 predicted proteins | sample TergutLab28metaG_FD_89700 | JGI IMG/M metagenome (GOLD analysis project Ga0123352, IMG submission 89700) | Labiotermes labralis P1 segment gut microbial communities from Petit-Saut dam, French Guiana - Lab288 P1 | ecosystem: Host-associated > Arthropoda: Insects > Digestive system > Gut ...
CCCAGACCTGTAATGGGATTGCTTTACTTTAAACTTATTATTATTGACCTAATAACACTTTCCAACACCCGGTCCATACAAATGTATATCTAAATGACACATCACAGGCTGTAGCAGTTCCCTTTCACATCCACCTCAAAGACTGTAGCAGTTCCCTTCAAATCCACCTCACAGGCTATAGCAGTTCCCATCCACATCCACATCACAGACTGTAACAGTTCCCTTCAAATCCACTTCGCAGGCTATAGTAGTTCCCATCCACATCCACCTTTCAGATTGTAGCAGTTCCTTTCAAATCATGTTCACTGACTGTAGCATTTACCTTCAAATCTACCTCACAGACTGTAGCAGTTCCTTCCACATCCACCTCACAGACTGTAGCAGTTCCTTCCACATCCACCTCACAGGCTGTAGCAGTTCCTTCCACATCCACCTCACTGGCTGTAAGGCTGTAACAGTTCCTTCCACATCCACTTCACAGGCTGTAGCAGTTCCCTTCGAATTCACCTCACAGACTGCAGCAGTTCCCTTCCACATCCACCTCACAGACTGTAGCAGTTCCTTTCAAATCAGCCTCACAGATTGTAGAATTTCCCTTCAAAACCACCTCACAGGCTGTAGCAGTTCCTTCCACATCCACTTCACAGACTATAGCAGTTCCTTCCACATCCACCTCACAGACGTTAGCAGTTCCCTCTACATCCACCTCACAGGCTATAGCAGTTCCCTCTACATCCATCTCACAGACTGTAGCAGTTCCCTTCCACATCCGATCCGGTCTGCACCGATAACAATCCTACTATTCCTTATCCACCTGCACTGACCCGAAGTCTTGTTTGACTGTCTTCAGCTACTAGCTACTCCACTTAGAATACAGTAATGAAAATAATGAATAAACGAGCAATAAATAAACAGCTAACCTCTCTCCCGGCCGGTATCTGAACCTAGGGTCTCCAAATCAAAAAATGAATAATACCCACTAGCAAAAACTTGTGGTTTAAACTTTCGTGGGTAATAAAGCATTATCTTCACGCCACTGATTTAGGCAGTAGTACAGTCAGGACCTGTAATTAGCGAATAACATGGGCAATCAGTATCGCTGCAGCTTTCGATTGCTTGCCTTATTGCTGTCCGTCTCTCCATAGCCCCCAGCTGCTGAGTGTCTTCCTATCAAGCAGGTATTCTGCTTTGTGTCGCTGCAGCCCAGAGCTCACTCAACATAAGGCAGGGCTCCTCCCATTCTCCGGATACATCACTACCCAAGGGTCAAAAATGCATGCGACACGATTCTTCCCCCTCCCCATCAGATTTGCTCTATACATCGCCACACAATTTGGTTGTAAGGCCAAATGCAAATGCTAAACTGATCTTATCTGACAACATAACAAGCAGCGACCAACAAACATAACACGATTGCACGATACCGAATAATTGTTTACTCTTTTATTTTACTATGGAGTATCGAGACACATAATTAAATCAAGGAACAGAGGAATGGAACGTCCGGTCAGAAGACTGACTAATGTTGTGGACACTGCCCATGGTGGCAAGTTTAATAACCCCACAACGTATAGAAAACTGTGATTATTTTCGCCTTCAGATAGCTACAGTGGAGACGGATCCTTTGCTGGATTGCTTGCTAGAAGTCAGTATACGAGAGATCCTGCGACCGGCCATCTAGGCACAGGTTTTTCTTGGTTTTCCTGTGTCTAAAAGTGAAAGCTGAGATGGTTCCCAAGACTCCAAGTTGCTACTGCATGCATCTCATGTAGCCTTCACGAATTAAATTTCTTAGATCCTTGTTTCATATTCACATACATGCATAATAACCAGTGCCACCGGGTGACAGCCCATTTGCAGTTAATAAATATTATTATATTTTTATTGAACTGCTTAACCCTGAATAAGAAAGTGCTGCTATTTTCGATACATCACATCGCATCAGAATGGAATCTTTGCCTTCTGGTCTGTTTCGCCCATCTCAGACAGTCAGTCTGTATGACTGGGCCCCGATTTACCCGGAGACGAAAAAAACCCATCTGACTCCTTTTTCCTGTGATTTTCCTCTGGTCTGTTTCGCCCATCTCAGAGAGTCAGTCTGTATTACTGGGCCCCGATTTACCTGGAGACGAAAAAAAAACCCATCTTCCTCCTTTTTGCTGTGATTTTCCTCAGGTGTATGCAGACACCCAGGGGATCTTAATAAGACGGAGCACGACCTGCACTTTCTTGCAGTCACTGAGGTGTCCAAACAACTTGAGTCCCTTTTGTCAAGTCCCAAAGGCGTTCAGTCTACCTGACGTGTAACTCTGACTTCAAACCCCAGACACATGTCGAACGGAAGATCGTCACCCAAAACGACGTATTGGCTTCTATAGAACAAGTCCTTAGCATGACCTCGTCACGGCCTTCAACCAAAACGGCAAAGCCGTTAGCGTAAGCACGATCCCAATTATACCTACAAGGTTTTGGTCTCAAGCGTCTAGTGTGCAGGAATGGATGACTAAATGGACCGCATAGAATCTACATGGAGCAACTTGTGCTTGAGGAACTGACGCTGTCAAATAATACTGGAATTCCAGCCTTTCTAGAAACCCGAAGATTCATTAATAATTTCAGCAGAGCACAATCGATGGGTTGTGCCATGGTTTAGACTTCTCGCCGCAGGGACCTGGGGTTCGATTCCAGACCAATTCATATGGGATCAGTGATGGACGAAGTGACACTGGGAGAAGTCTCCCTCTGAATACTAAGTTTTCCTCTTGTCACTATCATTCCACCAACGTTCCATGGCCATTCATTCGTCTGTCTGTCTGTCTGTCACCCCTCGCTACATAAACTTAGCCAATGTCAGCGCACACTTACACAAGAACCCGCGTTAAGCAAAGCAAGTAACTTAAGTGCGTTATGACAAACACGTTTATGCGTTGATTCACTGTTTGTTGCCAGCAGTCTTAGTACAATGACGCAAGGCTGACCTTCCCCGGTTTCGGAAATGGTGGGAGCGTTGAGTTACAGACTAAATGAGTGCGCACATTCTGAGGTGAACATGGCGGTCAGCTGCTCGCCGATAGGATGTCACACAATGCAGACGCCTACATTACAGCATGACTGATCCACACACAATCACTGCCCACTGGAACAAATTCGTGAGATGGACTGTCCTTATAAGCAAATCGATTCATCTGAACTTTAGAGTCCCACACCTGATCTGACCGCGAAATTGTCTGCATCAGAAGACACTTCTTTAAGCACAAGGTCATTCTCTGAGAACAAGAACAAAAAGGCATTAAACTGCAACTCTCCTATGAACTACAGTAACGTAATACACCGCTAAATCTGGCCACAACCTTCTTCTTTAATATTAACTACAAACCAGCAGCCTGGGAGAATGTTCGATTTAATTCGCTGACAAGAAGAATATCGACCAGTACTTAAAGCGTTACCACCACTGTCAGTGCCTCACTGACAGTCTGGATCTGTGTTTGTTACAGAGTGCGGTAACTGCGCTATGTAACATCTACATTCAATAATAATAATAATAGAAATACAGCGCATGTGGAATGTAAAAACAAAGGTGATACCAGTAATAATAGGGGCGACTGGGACCATTTCAAAGTCATTTAGAAAATACGTGAGCAACATACCGGGAAAACATGAAGTCAAGGAACTCCAGAAAACAACCATATTGGGCACTGCACACATACTTCGGAAAGTGCTAATGTAAAAGTACAATAGATTCAACACTGAAATTAACGATATAAGCACCATGAATAGTAACAACAGAACAGCTGCAACACTATATTCCCTAGAGATACGGTTTGTCTTAACTGCAATTCGGTTGTCACCCGGTCTCAGTGGTTATTTTACATGTATAGAAAATATGAAGTTGGCTACTAATAAATTTAAGTCCGGAGGGTTATATGAGAAGCATGTAGTGGCAACTTGGAATTTTGGGAACCATCTCAGCATTTGCTTATAGACACAGGGAAATCAAGAAAAAGCTGTGTCGAGGTGGCCGTTCGCAGGACCTTCCGAATACTGACTTCTAGCCAGCAGTCCGGCATCTAAATAAAAACAGCAATACATACATAGTACAACAATACACACAAGACAACTAACAACAATACACACAAGACAACTACAACACACACAAGACAACTAACAACAATACACATAAGACAACTACAACAATAGAAACAAGAGAACTAACAACAATACACACAAGACAACTACAACAATACACACAAGACAAATACAACAATACACACAAGACAACTAACAACAATACACACAAGACAAATACAACAATACACACAAGACAACTAACAACAATACACACAAGACAAATACAACAATACACAAAAGACAACTAACAACAATACACACAAGACATCTTAAAATACAACATGTACACCGTAACAAACCTTAAAATCTCGGAGTGCACATTTGCAATACTGCAGCCCACATTTCCAGTACCTCACTGCACACTCATTCATAGCGTGTGTCCCGCGGCATGCCACTGCCCCTCCCAAATCCAGTTCTCCAGGCAATGCGATCTTGCACTTTCTCTTCCTAATTTCAGTATCTTCTCTTATCCTTCAGATCACCCACAAGCTGCCGACTGATTCCAAGCAGCTGGTGTAATGCAACGTGAAACTAAATTTGCACCAACCTACGGCCCTTATTCCCGTCAGTAAAAACTGAAAATTACACACAAATAGTTTCAAGCAACTGTAATTTTTTTGTTACTGTATTTTCATGTTTCATGAAGTTAGATGCTTGAAATGGGTTTCTTCTGTATGCACGCCGTCCTCTACACGGTCAGCGTTCCTTCATCCGTTCAGCTTACAACGTAGCATTACTGTAAATCTGAATACCGCCAACATCTGTAAGCCCACCTTCGTCTGGGAAAAGACAATTCAATTGAAATCGTCAGCCTAAACGTCAATAAACATCGCGCCTTGCAGATCTGTCTCAATGAGCACTCCACTAGTAATTCAGCCGTCCAGCACATATAGTACCTAACAGCATTATCGGCCGTCACAGTGGATGACGTAGGGTCACGTGACATATTTTCTTCCCCATCTCGTCCATATTACAGCCACTGCAGCGGCACCAACAACCGCCATTACACTTTACCAGCTCTCACTCACGTAGCATAATTTATTTATGGTTTATTTAAAGACGCTCTCTCAATAACTTATATTACATAGCGTTCAGAGATAGGATGGCTATATATCATAAATTGGAAAGGCTTTAGAAGAATGTGGGTGTGGTACAGTTGGCAGTACCGTTCCACAACTTGCCTGCAGGAACTGAGTTAAATCACGAAGACTATCGGTCAGGATAGCAAGTCTGTGGCCAAGAAACTCCAAGATATGAGGTAGACGCTATCCAGCTGATGGCAAAGATTGGTGCATGATTATCAGATCAACTGTATGGACCAGTGGCTGTTTGGGGACAGAGGTTGATGGTAACGACATGGTGTGCATTTGCCTCACAACTGTCCGCTATGAAAGAGTCAAAAGTTCAAATATGGACTGAAGTTAATGAAACCGATTAGGCGGGATAAAATAGTCAGGGTAAGCACGGGGCATTGACTTCCGAACAGACCCTAATTTGCCACAAATCATGCACCGATCCATCCAAGCAGGGAGCAGTGTGTTCGCACCGACAGACAACGCATCGACAGGCCACCTATTGCGCAAGGACCGACCGAGAGGGGGCGCACAATCTCAGCTGCTTCAAACAACTTCTGTGTTCTGGTGTCAGCAACTTTTTATTGACGTCACTATAAACATACATTTTCACATGATGCATCTGATGACATGGATGATACGAGATGCAAACAGTGAAAGCGTAAAATCTCCATCACATGTCAACAGAATATACAATTCCCATTTGACTTTCAGTGGATACCAGTGACACATTACTGGCTACAAAATTGGAGCAAACTTGGTAAGTAAAGAAAGGTCAAATGTGTCTCTGTGCATGCCATGACGGCAGGTGTGGTATGCAGTAAGATTCACGACCTGGCCGCTTTTACCAACGAAGAAAAAGCTCCCCTGATGCCCACAGAGTAGGAGGCAGGGAGGGGGCCAGAACGCTGTGGAGAAAAGAAAAATTTCTGGCCTCTGTCCGGAATCCAGCCACGATTATTCGGTCGTCTGATAGTCGAACAGACAGAACACTTTATTTTATACAACATTTTACTTCGAAAACAAAGTTAGTGCCTGACATCTGACGAACTCCTTTTGTCACCTAAAAATGGCTGCCATATATCAGGTCGTTATTCATCGATATCTGGTGGAAAGTCATAAAATAATTAAAACAATAAAAATATACGTAATAACAACTAGAATAGATTTATGAGCCTAAAACTATAACTATAGAAACCACATTTTGTATGATATTGCACACTGTATATGCATAAGATAAGTATATATGTACATATCATTCTACAACACACATAATATGATACCATAGACCTAACTATATTAACTTAGACATAATATATAATAGCAGAAACCACATTTGGTGTGATATTGCACACTGTATATGCATAAGATAAGTATATATATATGCACATATCATTCTACAACACACACAATATGATACCATAGACCTAACAATATTAACTTAGACATACATACAATAGCAGAGTCCCCCCATGTACCTACACCTCCCAACCTCCATGACACATGCGAGATCTCGTGCCCACCTCTCCTCCCACCTCCCAACTGTATACAGCCCAAAATAAGTCTCGTATAACTCCTTACTAAGTATTTCATGTACAACCTGAAGATAGCCATAGTCAAGCGCCGAAACATATAGTTGTACCTTATGTAGTAAATACTGGATATATATCTAACATCAAATAAATTTGTGTTAGACAAATACATACACTGCACTATAGTTAGTCTAGTGGAAAGTGTTTGTAAAAGTGTCTGATACTGAACCGTTACGGAGCTGCTCGTTCCCACTGACAAATAAGAACACTACAGACCAACTCTACATGCAGGTACGAAGTTAGTATTGCAGGTTAACTGACAACTTCGGCAATTTCGAGGTCGCTACTTTTAAGAAATAATGTAAGCTTGTTTCGCTTTACATGTAGTTGGGTGGAATTAAGAACGTGCACAAAGAAACGAAAAGGACATGCAAATAATCGCAGTGACCTGTTCAGGGAGGTACCACGTGACTGGTCTACAGAAACTGAGGACACGAAATCAAAGAGTTTACCTAAGAGGATCTTTCTCCTCCAGGTAGTGCCTCGGTAAGACACAGACGGCAAACACTGACACTATGTAACACCGCACAACTTTTCGGGAAGTGTTTCCTTCTTTATTCAAACGAACAACTAAAACAGACAGTTCCCTAAATTATGTGTGATGCTAAATATTGACAGTGGGAAACGTTTCAGTAAGTGCTAGTAACAGTAAGTGTGTCACATCATTGTAACATGTCGCTCGAGATGTAGCAAGTCGTCGTAACCCACCGATACACAATTGTACAAAGGACAGGAAAAAAAAAGCCGACAGATCATTGACAGACAATAAATTTAAACGGTTAGGTTTTTACGAAAATATAGGAAGAGAGTTTACTTTGTGGACACAACATTTTGACAGATGGTGTGTGTTTGTAACCCGACTGTGTAGTAATGCGGGAATATCTGTTTGACGAATTGTGCAGGTTGCAACAAATCGCTGTGTGCGTAATTCAGAAAGCAAACAGCCTAGCTCAGGGTGTGTCTCCACCCGGCAGCGCCTCGGTAAGACACAGAAAGCCCAAATCACTGCACCGTGACGATCGGCAGATTGGACTAAGTCGCCTCCGTTTAGGGCCAGTGACGGTACGTCTCATTCAATTATAAAATGCTAATGACGGAAGAGCAGACGTGTGGTAACGGCACGGAACCACTGTGTGCACACAGGTGGGTCCGCGTCTTTGACTGACAGATGGACTTGGCGCTGTTCGTAATGGATGATGCTCGCTAAGTGACGGCGCAAATAGACCGCTCGCGCGTGTTCAGGCGACTCAAGGAATGTCAGCCCCGTCGCTTCAGTGCGCACGCACGCACACACTCGTTACAGTCGTTTATACGGCGATAAAAAATAGTGACCCGTAATTTGTGTGCGAATGTGCTGCAGTACAACAAGGTGAGTAATAACTGAATGGCACTTCAAATGTGTGCAGCAAGAGGAAGATGAAGAACATTTCAGGTGATCACAGGTTTTTAAATGAAAATTCAGATCTTCGACGCTGTCGTTGGGTCGGTGGTTCACGACGTTTCTTCGAAACGTCGTGTCTTTGAAACGTCTGGAACCGCCCACCCAGCAACCAAACGGCATTCTACACATTCAGTTCCCACTGCTGATACAATACTCTACATGTGCCACCACACACTGTGCAACGCATTTTTACCATCTGACAATTCTTCTCGAATGTTGTTCTTGGTAATTAAGCAACTTAATGCACAAAAATCTTGTTTTATAGTAAGATTTATTATATGCCTCTACATGTATCAAGCACTATGTGCTCATCATCAGGAGGTTGAAACATCTTATTATAAAACAAGAATTTTTCTTCTTCTGTCCGGCTTCTTTCCATGAGACTTGCCAGTGTTTAAAATTTCCCCTGCATGGGTTACAGGGCCAGAGAAGAGCCAAGTCCAGTGGTCGGATTGCTACCTTTAGCCTCTGGACTGGAATGTTTAAGGATGGAATTTCCTCCATTCCTGGTGAAAAAGTTATACCGCTATGACTCGGTCGTCATTTCCTGGTTTGTAAGAACAGGGTATACCACGAGAATTTGAGGATGACTGTTGTGTAGGATAGGCTACAGCCTTACGCATCACTACCCCTTATATTTTGGACAAATTACTGGAATACAAGAGAAGCTGAATACAATACAACATGTAAACAGAATGCCTCGAAATAGATTACCCAGGGTAATGAAACACTACTCCACAACTGGCAGAAGGAATCATGTTAGACCTTTGAAGAGACTTCTGGATACCTGAAAACGGAACGGGTCAACAAGTGGCCCAACTCCATGAGGATATAATTAATGATGATGATGATGATGATAAAACAAGAATTTGTGCATTAAGTTGGTTAATTACCAAGATTATACTGAGGTCAGCAATACATCAAAATTCGAATGTTGTTGTTGTTGTTGTCACTGTTGTTGTTTTTGTTTTTGTAAAGCGAATTACCAAAATAAACAGGAAACTAAAGTAAAAAAAAAAAGGGAAAACTGAACATTTTCCAAAACGCAAAAAGGGAATTCAAGGCACACAGTGTTCTTAGCACAAGAAAGCAAATACCAGTGTGCCACTGGCAGCAATGGAAAACACACTTCAACAAAAGATACCATAATGCGAGATTTTAGGCTTCCGCCGCTGTGTGCTTAGTCTAGGTTCTTCTGGAATGTTGCGCAGGGCAGATTGGTGTTAGTTACAGATTTTCCAGAACAACCTATCTGTCCCATCTTGAAGGGTCACGCAGTTCGACTGCTTGACTGATAGGTTGTCCCGAAACGTCAGTAACCAACTAGCAACTTACTGCTTATAACATCCCAGAAGAAGGACAGCCCCACCCTAACTCTTGTGACAGTGTAACATACACACTTTGCTTTGCAGACGTCAGGAAATTGAAGTGTCCATAATGGAAGGACAATTAATTTTAGTCTCGAAGACATAACTAAGTAGTGAAACATCGAGATGTGTGGAATGCAGTGTTCTGAATTCTAATCAATTCAGTATTAATTATTAATACCAATGAATTGGCAACAGCTGTTTCATTAAATTAAAAAAGTTTGGTAGGTTCTCCATTTCATTCGAATCCGTCGGTGTCAGTTAATTTCAACCGAAAGAAGCGAACTGCAGTTGTGGTTGCAACAGAGGAAGACATAGTACTGTGAGTCGGTTTACAGAAGGAAAACGGTTTGTATCACATCGTCTGGGAGTTATGAGTTTAACACGACAATGGAAATGAAGTTTAGTATGTAACAAGTATGGCATTGCCCACTCCCAGCACGTCCCCCCCCCCCTGGCGCTGCGGCCCCCAGCGGCCCATGGCCCCCCCATTCTTGAGGCGTCTCAATCCCACCCAACCACGCACCCCAGCCGGTTGGCCTCC
>Ga0123352_10022079_pt1 | contig 10145 bp, 2 predicted proteins | sample TergutLab28metaG_FD_89700 | JGI IMG/M metagenome (GOLD analysis project Ga0123352, IMG submission 89700) | Labiotermes labralis P1 segment gut microbial communities from Petit-Saut dam, French Guiana - Lab288 P1 | ecosystem: Host-associated > Arthropoda: Insects > Digestive system > Gut ...
CTAAATTTGTTCCTTGCACAATGTGCTTCTGTAGGATGGTTCGTAAACATGAGATGAAGTGAAAATCTCTGGAAACTGGAAGGCCGATGAGAGACAAAGAAGCTATTTGTAATGTTGCAAACAATGTCACATATTTTATCATCATGGCGGTGTTTGTGCCTTACAACAGTCCAGTGCACATATTCTGGAGTACAATTTAATCAATTAAAGAGTGTACTGAAATCAAAATTCTTCGCGAGGTAAGTACTGAACAAATATTTAAATGCCCAGTGAATATTTCCTCTGCCTTTCCACATTCCTCTCTATACGTACCACTACTAATATGACAGTACCTCTAGCACTGATGCACTTTTTATCATATGAATCATCTCGCTTTGAGGGACGAATTATTGGTTTCGATTTCTCCACCTTGTTATTAAATATTTAAAACACATGTGAAAAACTTGAGAGGGCTCTACTACTCTACTGCCCTAGTAGACTGTACCATTTTGTGTTTTACACAATTACGGGATCCATTGGTTTCACTAATAACACAAATATAAATGAAACATATATCTACACGTGAATTAATGCGGTATGCCCAATAAAATTTAATAACATGCCTTCATGATGTGTCTGATGACCAGCAAACTTATAAATATCAGTACCAATGGTTATTTGTATAGCAGCCACACAGAATTCTTCCAGAAATTATAAAACGAGTTTTATTATATGTAATATTCGGTACTGGATGTAGGCGTTCCCTACCACTAACCATGCGACTGTAAACAGTACTGCGTATTTTTATGCAATCCGTGTCGAGAATTAGAAGTGGTGACGAAGGTGTAGATTTTTTAAAATGAAAACTGGTTAAAGTTAAGCAGGAGAAGTTGCATGCGCAATTGCCTACTTCACACGGAAAGGAGATATTTTGAAACTACGAATGTACTGTCCACTGTTCGAACATTTAAATAAATAATGCGAACAATTTTATGATTCTATATGAATGCATACATTTAGCCGCAGTTCAGAGAGAAATAACACTGCTCGCAGGTTAAAAACAGTTGACGGAAGTTAGTGTCCTCTGATCACAGAAAACAGCCATGTGTGTTATGCGGTAAAAGTGGATAACATATGCGTAAAGAAGTACAGACGTTGGCTGAGAAGTGTGGAGTAACAGCACGATGCGTTCATTGCAAGCACACCTCGTCACACAAATGTCTGTTTTCAGCTTTTCACCACAGATATATTTGGATTTTCTATTTCCGAGTTGTGTATCTGTAAATTAACAAGCTGCATTCCAATTAATGCTCAACACAGAGTCCAGACGATGTACGTGACTGGTATAGAACGGTGAACTGCGCCTCATATCGCACCACTTACGGTGCTACCGACGCAACAAGATAGACCACAAAGGCCGTGTGTGTTACTGTATCCAGTTGTCACGGCGTTAGACCTCTTCACCATATCAGTCTTTTTACCTAAGAAAACTGGACTTTATCACTGAATTATTATATAATATAAATATTGGAAGACGTATGTTTAGAAAACAAGCAAGTAAATTTGAAATCCCCTGAAAGCTGACCATCGTGACGTTGTCACCTTAAAACTGCGTCGCCACCTCGTTTTCATGTAAGGTTACGTTATGTAGCTGATAGGAATGCTTTATGAAGTAGCTCCAGCCCATTCTTCATATTGGACGAAGCGATATGATTGTCTAAGACGCTTAATAATGGAGGAAATACATATAGTGCTTTCTGATAATGCTCTGCGTTCTGAATGGAGGTATTGATGACTATACATTTGTACTGTCTCCTTAGTTAATGTCACAGTGCTCCAAACGCTTTGGAGTCACAGCTCAGAATACATCAGTCTTCATATGCACTGTCTTGATACCCCCAAATTTCGCACGAATATAAAAGACTGATATTTAAGCCTGTTGAATATCTGGATAGTCATTTTCAGAGATATGTGAATGCATAATCCTAAAATAGTTACCAACATTTCAACAGCACGATCTTCTGAAAAAAATTATTGAACGTAGAATTTTTATATTAATTTCCTCTACAACTTTTCTGAAAAATTTTTCATTCTAAAAAGAATTCAAATAGATACTATCATAAATGTGCGTCTAAGTGTAATGTACCCGTCAATGTTTTCAGATTCTAATGAAATCTAAATTTGTCGAAAGATTTTAGAAAAATCTTGAAATTTCTTAAAATTTAATCCAGTGAGACCTGATTTCTTTCACGCGGACAGGCGGACAACATGACGAAACTAATAGTCGCTCTTCGCAATTTTACGAATGCGTGTAAAACGTTTCACTATTACGATCATTGTACCCAACTAGTTAAAACTTTACGAATGGAAGGATTTAAACCAAACTGCGATGGACGTTCGAACTGCTGTTTCTCTACATACTGCTGAGTTGATGAAGAAGACCGATTCATTATTTCGGCTAATAGAATAGGGAGCATTGACAAAACTGCATCTGAAATGAGTGTGAGTCATGTCCAGAAGCAGTGCAAGAACGGTGCACAGTTTAACGTGCAACATTATATCCGATGGAATCACGAAATACGAGAACCATTTGACAACGAGCGCTGTGAAGTCAGTAGATTAGTTACAAAAATATTTCAATGATATATGATTATATTGTCGGAAATGAAACTGCCTTAGACTTTTTACTTCTACCAATTTTCACTATTCTTTAGGAATCGTTGGCAAAAGGCAATTGATTCGGTCACAATTATACGTTCATTGCATCGATCATTCACTAGCCACGGTCTTTGATGTGTTCCCGGAGGACGGTCGTCTTACCACTTTTTACACAAACTTTTCAAACGTTTGTACATTCCAAAGGCTGCTAATCGGCTTAAAGTCTAATCACTGAAGGCCACTTATAAGGAATCATAAGATTCCATAGCAGGTTTCCCGCTTTGTAACAATCACAAAAATGCGCTGTTCCGTTAAGGATATTTAAAACATGAATGCACACTTCTCTAAATTAGACAATTTTCTGCACTGGAGAAAAATACACGCTGGGACTGGATAGAAAACAGCAACAAGACCCGTATTTTCTAAAAAAACACGCCTAATAATTATGGCGGGCATAACGTTAATTTAAAATGACGGCGGGCGCGCAGGCCGAGAAATTTGGAACAAGCATCATGTTCAACAACGAGGTAGTTTTGATCATAGCAGTGTTTTTTCCTTGTTCTGCTTTTTCACTGTCGACCTATAAACACCTAACACGACAAACCCCGTCATATCACCCACTAGACGAGACATAACTCATGTAAAATGGTGAATTGGGAACATTTTGTTATCCTTGTATCCAGGTGTATCTCTGTACTACAAACTTCAAAGCAATAAACATTTTCCCCCCCCAAAAAAATTTTTTTTGATCTCTTTTGAAGTAGTATCGTTGCTCTTGTCGTATTGTTTCTGTTGCAGTTTTTTTGTTGCTGTTACCGTTGGTCTTCTCGCTGCTGTCTTCTGTTCTTATGACTGTGGTTTCTGTGATCATAATTGCAATAATTAACTTAAACTGAACGTTTCTTGTGCAGTGTCCGTGGAAGTGTACAAGCCGACATGATGCTGTAAAGTCGAAGATGGGAGCGAAAGATGCCGTCAAAGTGAAACCATCTGGTTCAACAATACGCTGTATCACCGTTTGGAAGAGCGGCATGACGTCAAAAATACAAAAAATCGGAGGGAAACAGCAACAACAAATGTACTATCTATATGGCGTTATATGCAGCGTTAAAAAAAATTGAACAGTGTTTTGTTAGGCGGAATAGTATGTATTTGTAGACAGCTCACACATTTCCTGCTAAAATGGAAGGAACAGTGGAAGAAGGCGAGTACTATCCTAGGCAAAAGTTTGAAGCCTTTGAAAGATGTCTGAAGTGGAAACGCATACTCTCTAAGGACATGCATATGCCAGAATCAAAAACCTGTTTCTGCTTTCAAGCGTTCGAAGGACTGAGTATCCGCTTCTCGGTGGAAATATCAACGACGACGAAATGTTCAATTTTTCGCTTGTTTCTAAAATATGAAATCCACACACCTTGAAGAAATCTGTCATATCCTCACTACATGTAATCTGGAAGTTACACAGAAAGACCCGGATTAAGAGGCAGATTATTCCGTTAAGAGTTTTGCGATATATTGCATGCCAGAAATTAACAAAATATTATGCAGAGGAAATTCTTGATTTGACGAGTCGTTTAATTTGGATAAGGCCAGTTCACATATGCTTGAATATGAGTTTTTATCTGAGAATGTAAAACTCATATATAATCTGCCCAGAAAAACACGTCAAAGTATGAAATTTTAAGTTGCATTACTGACGCTGTACAATGAAAAACACTGCATAAAATGAGGAGAATAACTAACCCACAGTACTAAAAAATTTGCACGCATTTAACATTCTAGATCATGTGCTAAAATTTGGTGAGTCGTGGAAAGAATTTTAAACAAGTCTAATGAATGGTTGCCGTAGAAATGCATATACGGATGTTCATCACGCACATTAGGTTTCTGATGTTTCCCCCAGTCCACAATACAACAATCCACTCACACCATCGTAAGGTCATTTATAACTGTGCCATTGATTCGTTTGGACGCAAAGTGTGTCGTGTTTCTTTCGCTAGGCGTAGAATGATAGAGGTTGTCTTTGACTGTAGTTACTCCGGTTGAATTGACTATGAACACACCACTCATATATTACACAGAGGGAAAAAAGATCACTTTCAGAAGCATTGAAACAATGTGCACGCAAACAGTAACTTAACAAAGGTCTGCCCATAATATTGTATAGAGTATAACGGTATATAGGTAAAGTAAATTGTTAGAAATTTGGAAAAACGATTTAAATATACACAGCAATTACTTGAAAGCTTGGAGAATGGAAATTGAGTTTGTTATGCTCTTTAATATATTTTATGATAAATATTCTTTGGAAGTGTTCTTGCAAGCATATATAAAATCGCCGGTGTATATAATATTTACCTTTCATCAAAATTACTTAAATAAATTTTGTGGGCAGTAATCAAAAGAATCAAAATGTGTCAGAGCAGGGAATCGCCGGGACCATGGGACAGGTACCGCAGTTTACATCATTTGGCTAGGAAACACTACAACAAGAATGATAGGGTCTCTGCATGGAAATTTTGAGTTGTACCTTAATATTGTTTTTGTGAACCTTTAGCTGTGTCGTAAGATAGTTTTCCAGCATCACAGAAACGGTATAGAAGGCGGAGAATACAAGAAGATTTAGAATATTCTTGGGAAGTGTTTCCTCAGATTATGTAATTGGTTTCTTGTCATTACGGATGTCTGTTCTCACAATATTTAATGACATTCTTCAAGCAGGATTTGGCCCAACTCTAAGATAATTAGCCAAACGAGCATTAATTGATTTCCTGAACGTGTGTCCTGATGCATTTAGTTTTTGTCTCTGATGAATCCTCTGCACAGCACATATGTGTCCTGAATCTCTTTAAAAATTTTGTAAGCTATACGTGGAATACAAATTGTATATTCTATAACAACAACGATAAATACAAGGAGTTTTTTCTGGATTTTTTTTTGTGTTTCCTGTTCCGACAGTGCACCAAACAGATCATAACAAAAGGTGTCAGGATACACACTCGACACCCTTACCAGGATATAAAGTAGTCAAAGTTGTTAAAGAGATTTGCAAGCAGGAATTGCAGTGCAGTTTTATATTGGAATTCCGTATCGAATTTCCACTATTTTATGTACACAATAATTTTTATTTTTTTTAACTTTAGCGGTATTCCTTCTTTGAGGTCTCAGCTACTATACACTATTAGTCTTGAGATTCATCACCCCGTCGTGTGCGTAAAACTAATGGGTCTCATTTCGCTTCAAAACAACTACCTGTCTTCATTTAAACAGTGAAAATTACTAGACGATTCGACCCTGCTTTTGGGTAAACAGAATGTCACTAAATTAAAAGAACCCTGGAGGATAATTTTACATTAGTACGGGGAATTTGAACCTTTACAAATCTGGAATTAGATTTCGTGTATAAAAAGGAAATCAGAGACGAAAAAGGAGAACTAGGAAGAGTGTAGTTTCACTAACAAATACAATCTACAAAAACACAACAAACAAACTCTTAAGTTCTTTTTTATTTTCTACTACACGTTTCGGCCATACATATTGACTATCATCAGATAGAATATAGGTACAGAAGGAAAACTTCTACAGAAGAGGTCTCACATTCACATTCAGTCTGCTAAAATACATGATATATTATTCCGAAAATAAGAATAACAAAAAGGGGCAGTTAAGTATGAAAATCAATACAATTTTCCATAAAATTTGTACGGAATTGAAAATGTCATAAATTAAGATGGAGATGTTTCTGTATATTATACCTATACTCTCAGGATATAAGCAAACAACTGGCACTAATGAAGCAATCTCGAATATCTACGTATTACTGTAAAGAATAATCAAATTTTAAGTAAACTGGTGCTATAGGTTCATCTATAATAGCAGCAAGCAAATATATTACGACTTCGAAGTTACGAGTGCTAAAATGTTATTTATTATTGTGCAATCTGTACAGTACTAAATAGCATGATAGTAAAAAAAATATAATTGTTCAGAGAACATTATTCGGCATCGAAATTATCGTTAAAAACTTCAACTATGTCTGGTGGAAACACGAGAAGATAGATCACATATTGGTAGACTAAAGATGACATAAACATACATACAAAGTTGGACTTAAAATACTTTTTGAAAAAGGCATTGGATTTGGTTAACAGGGAAAACAGTGAGCAGTAAAGTCAATGTACTGGCCATTTTAAGATTACGGAAGCGGAGAGAAGGGCCGCAGTTTCAACAGTAAGTTAGTTGATTCCTTCTGTGCAGCAGTGTTCCTCCTCATTACTCGATGACACCGATCCTGGAGAAGAGAGGCGTGTTGCAGCTAGCTAGACAACTTCTTCACTTAATCTCGCCCAGCCGTCTTTATCCTATTCCCGAAGTAAATATCGTTTTCAAAGAAAGGTTTCAGAACTTCCAGGACATGTTGGAGAACTTACTTGCTGAATTAAATGCAGTTACTTCAGACGATTTGGATTAGTGTTTTGTTCAATATTTACAAAAGTGTGAAAAATGTGTTTCAGTCAACGCAGATTAATCTGAAGGCAAATAAACCAATTTATTCTTCGTTTTACGTGTACCTGTTCTTAAAGACTGAGTCCCGGAACTTTAATTTCGACCTCGTATTCTTATTCATTTTATTCAATAGCGTTGAATATCAGTTAAATAATGGCCTTTAAGTACATCCCCTCGTCCCTTTTCGGAAAACTTGATTTACGCAAGTCCTTGCAAAGAACGATTCCCGGAGGATTGCCACGCCGGGAGGGATAACGTATTTGTTGTGATTCGAAATTCTGAAACTAGGAAATTGTACACGTATCACTCTTATTGATCACTGATCTGAAGAAGGTAACCATACATGTCGGTTTCTTGTCATTGTTTGTGAAAAACAGTTTCTGATAAAGTAGGCTAGCTTGCTCATTTTATTTACATTTATATAAATTATTAGAACATTCTTATTCCGATTTTTACTTGTTCGTAGAATGTGTCTGAATGATATCTGTACGATTTTGGAGGACCAGTTAACAGATTTAGAATTACCTGTCTGTGAGTTTCAACCATACTGAATACCTGTAAGCTGTTGAGGAAAGTATGTCTGTCCTTCAAAAAGTGGTACACGCGGTAAAATTCACGAAGAGAGACTTGCCACGCCACACAGAATACATGCGTATGTGGGTCTGAAGTGAGGGGTGCTCTTAATATAATAGTACTTCCTTAGTTTACATTAGACTAATACAAACACGGTTTATTTTGTCAGCTCTGTGAAGCCATAAAAATCAAGAACCTGCGACAGCTTGGCTCTTCATCCCTACAACTAAAGACCTGGGAAAATCTTACGTTAGCCATACAACTTTTAGAGAAAGGGGTTATTGGTCTTAGACAGGTGTTAAACATGATGGGGATCACGTTCAGAATAAGAACAGAAGTTGAAAATCTGGTGATTTGGAGCGTAAAAGTTAGGCGCGGCAAGTATTCTAACACGTAGCGCTCTGTTCCTGGAAGCAACCCACCAATTGTAAATGTACATGCTTCTCATTGTAGCGCCATTGCAATCCCTGATTATTCCTGATCAATATTTGAAGCAGCTGAGACAGGCGAATAAAGAGAACCTGCTGCTTTAGTGTCACCAATTCATAACTGGATTATTTTGAGCCTCTGAAAATTTAATCAACAAGCCCAGAATTACCCTATCAGACTAGGCCTTCGAAACCTCTCCATATTCCGTCAAAAGTGTAAAAAAAAACCTAGTCTAGTACCTCGCGTTCCTGTGAAGAAATCGACAAAGGAACAAGAGGGCACCGTCAAAACAGCCGCAAAGTTTACTGAAAACAGACAAACGCGAAGAATTCCAAATCAAAGAAGAGGCACGGAAGAAGGCCCCAAAAGCCACCCACGTAGGAGAAGCAGAAGCAACAAGGACTTGACCCACGGAGTACCAGCGACGACTTCAAAAACTAACAGAAAACACTGAAAGATAACCGGATATGATCTCTAAAGTGTTCAAGATTGTTACTTATATACTATTCATTTTATGCAGATAAATACATTGACGGCTGAAGGCAAGATGTATGAGAGAAGCAGTTAGAAAGACAGAAGTAGTATGAAGAAAAAAGGCTGGGCTTGTCGAATTTACTGCTTTTTCTTCTTAAAGATTTAGTTGCTAGATATTCTCATTTACCTTATTCGTGACTCTTCCTCTTGGATTTTTTATTACTTAAAAACACATTTATAAAAGTTCCTTCAGGGAATTTCTATTTACCGGCACCTGAAATAAAAATCATGTAAAAATCTTCCGGCTTAATATTATTTAACTGTTCCTTTGGAAATAATTATTCACTGTCATTTTTTTTCTTGTTTGTTCTGGAATATATAAAATATTTGTTTGATAATGTCGTTAAATAGCGCTCTCTCATCCGCAGTAATTATTTGGAATAAAAACACAACAAATGTCTTCAGCTATTTATAGGTGGAATCTCTCCATAAGGATGTGGAAAATTGCCCTAACTTCTTAAGGACAGATGCCACAAAATGACCTTTAATAAAAGTCAAATTTTGGAAATTTGTATTATTTTTTTTCAAGTTCATTCTCAATATACATATTATATATATTTGTGTATATATATATATATATAGAATATGAAATATTTCAACTATTTGGGTAACATGATAACAAATGATGCAAATTTCACATGGAAAATCAAATCAAAGATTGCCATGGATAAACAAATCTTTCAAAAATACGATTCTTTTCACTAGGGAATTTGACTTAAGTTTCAGAAAAAAACTAGTAAAGTGTTACATTTGGATTATAGGTGTTTACGGTGCTGTAACTTGGACGCTTCGGAAATTAGATCAGAAATAGCTGTAAAGTTTTGAAATGTGGTGTTGGAGAAGGCTGGAGACGATCAGTTGGACCGATCATGTGCGAAGTGAAGAAGTATTACAAAGATTCAAGGAGGAGAGTAATATTCTGCAAACAATAAAGGAAGGAAGGATGGATAACTGAATTGGTCACATCTTGCGGAGGAACTGCCTTCTAAAACACTTTATGGAAGGAAAGATAAATGTGAAGATACAAGTGACGGGAAGAGGAGGAAGAAGACCACAGAGGCTACTGGATGAGCTTGAGGAGAGCAGAGGCTACTGTAAATTGAATGAGAAAGCACTAGATCGTGTTGTGGAGAACTCGCTTTGCAAGAGGCTGTAAACAACATAATGAATGAAATTCACGTTATTCTGTTGGCCATAAATTATAAAAGGAAATAAACTGATTTGTTCTTGTAAACTTGTGTACCTACAAAACCGTGAAAAACACCTAACCTCGCGTCTTGATGAAGTAATGCTTCATTTAACGTTCTCACTTCGGCGTTTCTGAAGGGTCACTTCTTCTGGGAAACGAAACCACGTCGATGAGTATGGGTTTAGCGATGTTTCGGTGGAGATTGCCGTCTCAGTCTTCAGGTTTCAGGAAGACTAAAAGGTCTTCTTGAATTTCTGAGGTCGTGGAAGTAGGAAAA
>Ga0123352_10022080_pt1 | contig 10145 bp, 4 predicted proteins | sample TergutLab28metaG_FD_89700 | JGI IMG/M metagenome (GOLD analysis project Ga0123352, IMG submission 89700) | Labiotermes labralis P1 segment gut microbial communities from Petit-Saut dam, French Guiana - Lab288 P1 | ecosystem: Host-associated > Arthropoda: Insects > Digestive system > Gut ...
CCTCTAACAGAAATGAGTACCAGGAGCATTTCCTGGGGGTAAAGGCGGCCGGTGCGTAAGGCTGACAACCTTACCACCATCCTGTGCCGTTGTCATGAAATCTGGGAACCTTAACTTTCTGAAACCCTCTGGGCCACTCCAGGCCTGTGAAGGGACTGCTTTACCTTTTACAATCACATATTATTTACAGATATGTTACTTGTTCCTGATTTGTGTTGTGGCACGTGCTGTTTCTTTTTCTGCTTTGCTTAGCGATCCTGCTGTTGTTTTATAATTGATGCCCAAGTCAAACAACGTGCTTAGTTTAAATTTTGCTTTATTTTTCACTTTCCTGATTTCGTTACTTGTGCACATTGATGTAGAAGCTACCTTGTATATTAAATATACTAACCTTCCTAGCCCATAACATTTTGTTCGAATTAGGTCTATGTTATAATCACACTTGTGGGTGTTTATTCTTAAATACGTGCATGGCTAAGCATTATTCGCTTTGTTATATCAATCATTTCAAATGCGTTATTTGTACATTATTTTTAACAAAAGGAGAGAGAAATTAGAAGTATAAAATATAGTCAAATAATCCACTTCTTTTCCATAACACGCCACATAAGTAACTGAACAAACAGACAAAACACATAGCAGAAACACTAATATCATTTAATTAAGCACGGTAAATAAATTAAAAGTGAGAATAGCCTCTTTGTTAGTTGCAGAGGCGCACAAATGCAAGACGGCTGTGGCGTTAGAAATAAAATTGGCATGATTAATTTCAACGTTTCATCAATGGTAATGAAATTACAAGTTACAAATTGACCCAAACAAAAAAAAATACCAAAATATTTCTATGGTAATAAAAGTCACGTACAAATAGGACTAATTATAAAAGCGAAAATTAATACAAATAAATCCCAAGGCAACGAATCTTACAGTCAAGTTAAGAATTCAAAATTAGAACATCACTAAGTCCTATACGGAAAAACAACGTCTTTCTCTCATTAATTGGCAAAGACATCGCTCCAATAAATTGAACAGCATTAATTCAATAGATCTAACAGAAAATTTCAAACACGTAAAACTGAATAAATGAGATAAATTTATAAAAAATATATTTATATAGGAACATTGAGGTAGCCACCGGAATCTTTGACAAACTACTGAAATGAAACAACAGGCCTGTACTGGAAAAAAAGACAAAGAAATTATAATAATATTAAGGAAAATATTAGTAAAAAATTGTTTACAATATGGCAACTTGTTTGATAACCAGTGTCAAGTCAAAAGTTAACTTTACATTGCAAAATAATAGTTAATGTAATATACAGTTAAGGACCACAAATAAAATAAGCAAAATGTACGGACATGACAATTGAATTTCATAAAGAAAAATAAATGTTCAAAAGTAACAGAGAAGCGCATGCGCCACAAGTAAGGCGATAGGGAATGTAGTTACGAAATGTAACAAATCGTCAGCGAGAAACACAGATGATGTCACCACATAGGACAAAATAACGAAGTAAGACGTACGGTTAAAGGAATATTGACAGTAACATTTGTTACAGCGACAAAAGATTACTAAGAAATAATTAACTGTGTTATATTTACAGATATGAAGGAAGCAGTTTTAGTCGTAAAAGTAACTGTGAGAATGGAACAAACTGAACATGAACTGAATGTCTAACGTCTACAAGACTGAAGCAACATAAAGAATACGAATATTGTGGAAGAAACAAAAAATTTAAAAAAAATATGTTTAATTTTCTGAAATTGAGTAAAATTATAAGGTGTTACATTTAAAAAAACACAAAAAATGTAAGTAATGTAATAGGTTTAATATAATCCACTTACAGGTAAAATCCTGAAGATGGAAGATTTTTTCAGCAACGGGTAAAATGACAGGAAAGCGACTGATAAAATGATGGTTATATTTGGATGGTTGTGAATATTCGTATTATTTATTTGTCTTGCTGTGCATACTAAAGAAATGTATATTAAAAAAAAAATTACGAATCCGCTATAACCGTTATGAAGACTTGTGACCAAACGTCAGCGGACAATAAAGATATTGCTTGTAGGCGCAGCCGTTACTGACAGGATAAATGGTAGCTACTGTAACAAACAACGAGAGTCACTGCGTATCAGATGAAGCAGCGAACCACAACTTTTTGTCCATAAGAAACTGTCTGCAGATCTTATCAAAAGAAGAATACTTCTCGTAAATAAACAATTTAATGCAGACTGTGTCATTCGCTGTACTCGTAAGAAAATTCGGGGGTGAGATGGGACGTAAAGACTGAAGAGAAGAGACCACGTACAATTCTAAGGATAATATTAAAACACATCTTCGAAATATAAGGTGATAGGATATGAACAGGATTCTTCCTGTTTAGGATAGGGGCTGATGGATGTTTTTCTGTGAATATTGTGGCAAACCTCCATGTTCGATAATAAGTGTAGTATGTCTGGACACGTCAAACAAACATTAGCTTCAAAAGAATAATTCTACTGTATGCGATTACTAAGGCTAAATTATGACTTTCCACGCCATGGTGCCATATATGGTGAGCAGAAATATGCCTCTGCTCATTATTAACCTTGGTACTAATTGGAGTTGAGTGTTAAACTTCACGCTCCGACTCTTTTACCCCCGGGATAGGACGCCGGTAACCACTGAGCATAACCGGTCTGGACGTTTCGGAGAAGGGAAAATTTTCTGGTTTCTGCCAGAGTTTGAGCCCCAGACAACATAGCCCATAGCTAAGACGTGCAAAATTTCCAAACGACTTTCTTCGCTTTTTGAAAATTTTATGACCTCCCGTGTTTATTTCTGAAATAAGATATTTCAACAGATAGGAAGGCAGGATTTTTCTAATGTCCAGCGGACAATGAGGCAAGTTTTATTGTTTGTGGTGCCTTCCTTTTTCATTTTACCGGACAATACTCCACGTCACACAGCAGTTTTATATCTGATTTAAGTTGTATATATACATATGATATATTAAGTTATGTGATCATATTTTAAAGGAACGCACATACACCCGCACAACACAGCACTCTTGGTGTACTTTCTCCCCTAACAAAGACTTCCCTGTAGATGTGGCATATGTCAAACTTCTAAGAACAGGACGGCATTACTGCTTGGATAAACCAAGGTATTGTCATAACACTGCGGCAGAAGAATGTAAGATTTCTAAGGCTTATTTGCTGTATGTTGTTTTAACTAAACAAAGGTAATCCTACTGCAGAATAAATGGGCTTAATAGTGCAGCAGGTGAGCGTTATTCTTTGATATACATCTTTGATATATTTGTTAAATGCAATTGGTTTGACACCCGGTGGCAGTTGTACAGTACACATTTACACACAAACAGCACATAGAACAAAACAGTTAACAACTAATTGGGAAGAGTGCGAGTCGTGCCCCGTCTATGCGAGTTATACCCTGGCATTTGTCTTACAACTGAAGAAAAAAGCACGGGAAAACCTCAGTGAAGTGAAGTCACCCGATATTTCGACCAGCACTCAACAAATCAGAAATAAGTAAACCAATCTGGTAACGTGAAGGATCTAAATATTGTTCTGCGTGACCTGAATGTATAGAGAAACTGAGGCATTTTGCGTGTCCTGAACGCAAAGTGAAAGGCGTGAGTTGGAGGTCGTGTCTGCCGGCTTCTTCGCCTGTCCTGCATACTTTGAGACTACTGAAATGACTTTGATGCTATTTTGTATTGGCGCGGTCCGCCACTCACCTTGACTTATGGCTGTTATTCTGTTGGGATTGGCTCTGTGATTTATTCAAAACTTCGGTCGAACTCAGTAGGTGTGGCAGAAGTTTTCTCGCCCTTCAAATTATTTCGGACGACAAAGTTCTATGCCACAATATTTTAGTATCGCGAGAGAAAGGCTTGCTTTTAAATCGTCACAAAATTCATGCAAACGAATTTTTTACCTCATATAAATTCAATTTTATTCGCAAGCATTCAGACAATTTTACACAAAACTTTGTAACTGTAATCAGGTTCAAATTTGGCCACTCGTAGGAGTTAAACAAAATTTGTTGTTTTTGTTGTCGTGTAAACTTGGGTGTTGCTCTCATTTGCAATAAAATATTGTAAAATTTGATTAAAGATAATTTTTACAACACCGAAACGAGTCTATATTAGGGGCGGAAGGACGTGATAAACAGCATAGTTTGGTGTAGCCATATGAAATGTTATTGTACAAAAATTGTGATAAAACTTTCCTGTTTCATAGTTTCTTCGTTGGTTCACAAAAAAAAAAGACATTTTGGATTTATGGTAACTGAAAATACTTTTTACATCATCCCAGCACATCTTAAGCAACTTTCCCAACTTTTCACTGACATCACAGTTTAGAATCTTCAACGTTCCTGCTCAAACTTTTTACTACTTATGTGCGGGCGAAGTCTGCAGAGTTCATGCGGGCCAACATTAAATTCAATATACACACTACAGTTGAACAAGTACACGTGTACATTTACAGGCATACATGTAAAATGTAACTTTTGTATTTTCCTATACATCATAGGAATTAAAACTTTAATGACAATAAAAAAATTAGTTAAAATCTCAATTTGCAACCTAGGATAGGGTGCCTAAAATTTTAGAACATTTTTAGAACAATAAATAATAATGAACAGTATGTCTTCATAAATCAACAGCTCAAAATTTTTTGAAATTGCTTTCGCATTCTGTATCGCCTTGGTCAGTGAAGGAAATAAAGACTTTTCTCATTTCGAATATCTTCACTGGCAACATAAAACGCTTTGCTGCGGGCAACAACTGCGAGTATATCGGACCTAGTCTAGCAGAAAGCATTCTTTAAGGTGAGGAGACTGTTGTAAAAATGTACGTTTTGTACATCTTTGACCTTCTTCGCATCCACATTCAGAGGCACTGAATATTTTTTTTCGAACAAAATATAATTATGTGTCCCTAAGTGTGCTGACAGCTTCTGATTTCCTACTTGCACCGAGTTGCAATGGAATGGAAACGTCACCAGAAATATCTAAGGCTATGGCATTTTTAGGACAAGGCCCAATAAGATGTAAAATAGTTGTGGATAACAAATGTCTAAACAAGTAAGGAATTTGAATTATCTCAGTTGTGGAATTTCCTATGAAAATGAGAGGATGTTAAAAAAATTCTAAAATACTGCGAATTCTAATTATCAGTTTAAAAATCGGTCCCGAAATTTTCAAGAATAAAAGTAAATAATGCACTGGCAGCCCCAAATCTTTTGTGCGGAAGCGAAGTTTGGACCCTTAGAAGAAAGGATAAAAAAAGGATTGATGTAAATCGAGAAGAACTTTTTCAGAAGAGCAGCCAGGTACATCCTTCTTGACCACAACGGGAATTAAGAAATTTTGGAACAGTTGAAAGCAGAACCAGGTGACAAGAAACTAAGATGATACAAATCAAATTGGCTACGACATGTAACAAGAAAGAACAACAGGATGCCAAAAATAATGCTAAATTATAAACCAAATGGACGAAGAGGACTTGGAAGACCTCTGAAGAAACTATTAGATGAGGACGAAACAGGTCTACCAAGGGCTAACTGGTGACTGATGATGATGATGATGATGATGATGATGATGACAGTTTTACAGATATTTTACCAGGATTTGTTAACGGGAAAAAAGAATAAGTATGTTTTGAAAGTTTATGGCCAACTTTGTGTTGTGTTGTGTTGTGTGTTGTGTTGTGTGTTGTGTTGTGGTTGGGTTATGTGTGTCAAAACTGGATAATGTCAAGATATACAGGGCAATTCATAAGTCCCTCCGGGATTTCCGACCTCCGCGGTACAGTAGCCGGGATGGTCACGCTCAAGGGGAGCATGTCAACAGAGGGACAGACACTCCAAGTTTCTGTCCTACCTTACAGGTTCTCGATATGTCCAACCTTGGTGACGCGGCAGATGTTAATCCTGCAAAATCCAAGACACAGAACGCTTTTGTATTCTCTGTCCACGCCATGTTTCTTCACGACTGCCCCCTAGCGGTGAAACCTGCAAGTATGCCACGATGCCTAGTACACACAAAAAAAAAAACTTGGAGAGATTCTCTACCTATTGATATGCTCCTTTCTGCTGTGTCTGTCTTGGTTGTTGCGCAGCCGAGTTCGGAAATTCCGGAGGGACTTATGAATTACCCTGTATTCTTTGTTTCTTCTTCAAGAAATTAAATGTTTCTTGTCGCAGTGTAGAATGACACTCTTCCTCTTACTGGTGTTATGCAAATTAAGACTGTGTTTGTTTGTTTTTGGAGCGACAACCCTCTTCATTCTTGAGGTTTCTAGATCACACACAACGACGCACCACAGTCGGTAGGACTCCTCTGGGCGAGTGATCAGCTCGTCGCAGAGACCTCTACCTAACAACACACAACACTCATAACAGACAATCGTCCATCCCCCCTGTGAAGTACGACCCCACAACCCCAGCAGACGAACGGGCACAGAACTACTCCTTAGAACACGCGGCCACTAGGACTGACAAATTAAGACTCTGACATTTCCTAAATTCTTGATTTAGTACCACATTTTATTCTTTTCATGTATATCCACTTTACCGTGAGAGAGTGGGTGAGTGCAAACAAGTATGGATTTGACGAGTTAAAATCGCTTACTTCTGGCAAATAATTAAATATTTGCCCCAAATAACTTTTACGTAATATCTAACGTCCATTTTTGTAAATATATTTTAGACCCACAAGTGCAGGACGACTTTACTTTCTAGTGCACTTACTTTCAAACTGGCAGCCTCAGTTCCTCGTTATACGCCTTTCATTTCGCTTTAGTCCCTCCGGTTATGATCTTGCCTTTTAGCTGTTTTCTTTTGTGGTGATAACACAAAGTATATTGTGAGCTAATTTCTATGAAAAACCTGCATAGCCCGGAAAATTAAGGAAGTTACATTTTTTAAATTCTTTGTTCGTATAAAATTTGATAATAGTAAAAATTGTTACACTGATTATGTTTAAAATATAAACGGTAAGGGTAAAGGTTGCAGGCCTGGAGTGGCCCAGAGGGTTCCAGGAAGTTAAGGCTCCCAGATTTCTTGACAACGGCACAGGATGGTGGTAAGTTTGTCAGCCTTACGCACCGGCCGCCTGTACCCCCAGAAAATGTTCCTGATACTCATTTATGTTAGAGGCTGAGTCGACTCCAGGCCATAGTGCGATCGGAAGGATTTTATGTCAATGAAAAATTCCAATGACAGCACCTTAAGCACTGCGGTTTAAAATGTAACAATTGGTCACTAATGAAATAACATGTATTTAATTGGAAGCCATTTGTTATTAGGCCCTTTCGAAAAACTGAGTAAAACGACTGTTAGCTTCGTCGTGTCTGTCAGTCTGTCCGTCTGCATGGAACAACTTGGGCCCCCGCAGGACATAATCAAGTTTGACATGTCCGTATTTTTTTAAAAATCTGTCGGGGAAAATTCAAGTTTCATTAAAATCTGGCAAGGATAATGAATACTTCACATGAAGATCAACTTACATTTTTTATCATATCTCGTTCAATTCTTCTTAAAATCGATAATATTGCAGGCAAAAATTATAGAGAAAATCAACTTTCCAAAATTTTTTTTCGAAAATGTGGCCTTTATGAGATAATATGAAAAATATAGTAGAGCCGAATATACCACAGATGGCAATATGGCGCATAGGCATTGCGTGCTGTATAGCTAAGGCTACAGACACAATCTCAGAATACGTAATACTTATTATATTCCCACTACTACAATAGTGACGCGTTCGCGCCATATTGTTAGGTTGCACCTACATTGTCTGTCTGGTTATGTTGTATTATTATAGAATTAATAATATTTGTAAGATTTTTGAAAGAAATAACAAAACTCTAGCGAATATGATTAGGGCAATTGTGAGAGAAATCCAAATGCCTAAATAAGGTGGTAAATTAATTCCTATAATGCAGTTCTAATTTCATAGTGCGGTTATCGCGTTTCGTTTTGTAAAAGAACTGCTGCTACCTTATGTATTACAGCTTCTTATGTACATACAGCTGACTTGCACAATAAGAGCAATAAAACGTACAATACATAACTTATCTTATAATCTGCATTATAAATGGCTTATATCCTAAGATTAAAAAAACTTAGTGGCATAGGAGATCCAAGCCATAAATATTAACATATTCAAAGTTTGTTACTGAGACACTGCTTCCAGATTTCCCACTAGCAGCGTCGTCTGGCACATATTTCACTTCACTTTCTTCAAAATCGCAATTGATTCTGCACTAAAGTCACTGTATTTCAGCCTCTTTCTTGCAAAATTGTTATTACGTGAGCAGCTGAGGATGCCATTTTGTAAATCTAAAGGTGAGATAGCAATTTGTACCAGCTGTACTCACGGTCATGTTTAAGGAACAGTCAAGGATTACATACCACTGTCTGCCATCCATATGGAGAAACATGACTGCTTAGTGTTTTACAGTGACCAACAATTACACAATTAACTGACAAATTATCACACTCCTCCTGCATGTTTCGACACCTTCGTGTCATTCTCAGGGAGCTTGTAGTTAGCATCTTGCCAAGTTACACAAGTATGTCAAATGCAGTAGTTAATGATGCAATTTAGAATTAAGGTATTTCACACCGATTTTTGACAGAGGCCATCCCGTTGTATAGTAACAACATTGTATAATGTAATATATTCCGTCTATACACAACAATATATCAGTATAGTGATATAATGTATACAGTCAGGTCACATTAGGGCAACATGTTTCGACCGTAAGACGGTCATTATCAGGCCAATAAAATAGAATGATAATTAAAGTAAACTAATTGAATTAGTTTACTTTAATTACCCTTCTATTTTAAAGTTTTAGGTTCAAATAAGAGTTCGTCATAAGCTGTTTTAACTTTTACTGTAAAAGAAATGGGATCCCATTGAGTGCTCAATTTGTTGTACCGTAAAATGTTCTTTATTGGCCTGATGATGACCGTCTTACGGTCGAAACATGTTGCCGTAATGTGACCTGACTGCATATATAAATAAATATCACTATACTGATATATATTTGTGTATAGGCGGAATATATTACAGTATATATTTGACATAGTTTTTTATGCAAGTTCTCAATGTAGTTATTGAAATCTCAATGTTTAAAATCTTTACAATATTAAAATTTTCCTATTTACAATAAACTGGGCTAAAATCATTTTGTTGTAATACCCATGAAGTCCGTCATTTTTAGAAGAGTTTTAATTGCGCTAAATGAATTCGGTCTTTACAAGTAACGTTACTGAAGTAATTTCTGACAAGTTCATTAATATCGTGGTTCAAATTTGAAAGAATTGTCTAATTAGAAGTCGGAGTCATTAACATCAGATCACGTTTAATCATCTATATATTAGCACAATCTAGTGTCTGTTAATACTGCACAACTTCCGTGTAAGGGACACACATAAACAAGTTCATCATCGACACAACCTGCCATAATTCCTTAATACAAAAATCACTCCTACATGTTTCGGCTAATGTCTTCAGGGATTGCCAATAATTAAAGATGTGTGCAGTATAGTTGTGTAGCCTGCCAATTGTAAGTGTTAAAATATATAATTTCAGTGCGCTATTAAAACATCGATGCATAATTTTATATTACAATTATGTTAAATCGTCATAACAATACATTCATTAAAATACGTCGCATCTAAACATGTTCAAGTGGGTGAATCTTGCCGAGTTTAATGTAGTGGTAAATCCTGTATGTTCGCACTGTCTGTATGCACTATGACTTGATCATTCTGTACTAACAGCTCTGCTTTATAACATGTACAGCAGTTCTAAACAATTTGAATATAAATTTATGCATTGATGCATTAATACCAAATTTACATCACTGTTTAAAACGTCGACGACATGATGAAGCTCTAAAATAATGCTGTGTACACCTTTAGGTGTTTGTACGGCATGACGGACAGTAGACGGAATGTTAATAAAAATCCAACCAGATGCGACAGTATGCAGATATTTATTCACTGCAAAGTCACTCTACATGTTTCGGGTGTCACAGCACCCATCATCAGGAGTAATAAAAACTGTAACCGCAGCCTCCGGTACAGGTCATAATACTGGTACAGCTACTTCCCTC
>Ga0123352_10022082_pt1 | contig 10144 bp, 7 predicted proteins | sample TergutLab28metaG_FD_89700 | JGI IMG/M metagenome (GOLD analysis project Ga0123352, IMG submission 89700) | Labiotermes labralis P1 segment gut microbial communities from Petit-Saut dam, French Guiana - Lab288 P1 | ecosystem: Host-associated > Arthropoda: Insects > Digestive system > Gut ...
ACAGTATGCAACAGTAAGCAACAGTATGCAACAGTATGCAACAGTATGCAACAGTATGCAACATACTGCTGCATCTCGTTGCATTTCTTCAACTTACCCCCCCCCAAAAGTTTTTTCATATTCCAAGAACTCCCACCTATGAAAATGTTTACAGGCCAGAAAACAAAGAGACGGTTGTTTGCGCACAGAGATTACTCCAGCTCTGCCAACTGCCGAACAAATATTCCCGTAAGATTTTGAGGTAAATTTTTATACTTGGAAATTTTCCACGTTATTTTAAAATATTTATGCATTTATTCCACGACGTTTCACTAAACTTAGTTCTAGAACGGAAACTCTGTGCTATATCATCGCATAATGGTGAATGATAAGTGTATTGAATGTAGAAGGAAGCATTCTATGCCTAATGTGATGTAACATCCTGGAGTTTGATGGAGGGTTTGAGGATAACTACGAAGAACGTCAGTATAACCAGTCGCCAAGTCCAAGCAACGTAGCGTGCTGCAACTTTCGCGGTTTCGCCAGTGTTTTAGGGGCTTGCAGACAAACCGAGTGTGGTAAGTCGCTTATGTTCTGAGGCACCAGACTCGCCGGCGTACATTTCTCGTACTTGTGATACATACCTGATGCAGCCAGCATACAAAATCAGGTCGGCATAACTCATGAATGACAAATGACATTCCCGTACTGTGCGGGTTATGTCACTCACTTACATGCAGTCAGCTGTTTGCCCACCCATTGTTATGCACTATAAACACAGTCCGTCCATCAGTGAATCCCAAATAAGTAAGGATTTGTTTTTGAAGGTGTGTGCCATGCAAAATTACTTTGCGATTTGTTCAGTTACTGCTCCATATAAAGTACTGTAAATTACCATACCCTCTGCCGATCACGCATATCCGCAATTATGTTTTTTGTCATTTTCCTTTGTTAAACTAACAAGAGTGGACATATTTATGTTCTTGAGGAATGCACACATTGAACGGACGTAATTTTTTGTCTAAGTTTATTGGACCGTGCATCATTGTGATATCTGACGGATAAAAAAGCAACTAGAGGTCACTTGTTACTTTTATTTTACTTCTTAGAGCCTCAACATGTTTCGGGCATTAATATGCCTATCTTCAGGAGTTTTCGACTGTGTTGTTGAACTACCACATTGGCCGTTTCGTTCTTGATTTGTTGTGTGTTGGAGTTAGGGTGCGGTTCGGCTAGGGTGGTGTCTAGGCCGCAGGCTGAAGCACAACTTCTTTTGCTTCAGCCGACACAGTCACAAACTCCTTAAGATGGGCTTATTAATGCCCGAAATATATTGAGGCTCTAAGAAGTAATGTAAAAGTAACAAGTGACATCTAGTTGGTTTTTTATTCGTCAGGTATTTTTGTCACTTTTGCTTCAGAATTGACTTCGATCTTCACCTAATAAAACAGATCCCAAATGCATATATACAAAGGGCCAGATATTATACTGCCTTGTATTTCGCTCAATATTCGTTACATAGAAATCTAATAAAACAAACTCATGTCAGTACTAAAACATTTGTATTTTTATCGAGCATTTTTTATACAATTAAAATATTGTTTACGAAATATTTAAATTTAAATTTTAACTTTATATAATGTAGGAACTAAGTGGTCTGTTAAACAAAAGCAGAAAATTAAAACACCCAAAAAAAACTTTACCATAAGAAATTTTCCAAATATCAACGTAACTGAAATCCGTTAAGCACTTTCGGGAAAGGAAGCATAAGTACTTTCAGAAAGGCCGTCGCTATTACGTCAACATTTTATCCAAGATCTTCCAACGAACTTCAGAATATGTGCCTACCCTACATTACTTTTTAATTTTGCCAAATATAACTGACAACAAATTGTAAATTATTTTAAAGAAGTATATTTTCTCTGTGCTTTGGCATTGCGATGTGCTAAAATACAGATAAGGCCCTGCAGTACATGAAATAAATTTCTTGTGAGAGGTTATACGACCCGTTTTTTTGTGTTGTATTCCAACTAAGAAATTAAAAAATGCAGAACTCTTGTTTAGAGAACTTATATGAAATTTGTACGAAAACAGTTTGACTCCTCTTATGTTGTGTGTGTCTTACAGACGCAAGTATGACGAACTGACAAGCCGAGATAATAATCCCGGAAGGAAAGCGTTGTTTACTTCGCCGTGGGATCCAAATATTTTCTGATACACTCAGTAAAGATGATTTATCTTCCCTGAAAAATCTGACAGGAAATAAAACTAACAAGTAGGCTTCGTAAGAATTAGAACATTTTACCCGCAGTTGGTTAATTGAAAATTTCTTAATCCTTTATTTTACAAGGTGGATACATTTTGGTAGAAAAGATAACTTTTGCTTGTGTACTAGTGTGGGACATCATGCAATATTAACAATAAATTTTGGAGTAGCACGATTTATTTTTATTTGTTTGATTCTTATTTTTATATAAATTACGAAATTTGGCATTAATATCTTTTAAATTTCTTATATTACAGCTTGAAATGATTCCAAATCAGTTTCTCTTCCAAAATTTATCTCTCTGTGTAGGGTTTCCAGAATGTTTGATCTGCAAATTCGTTGTATTTTTGAACCTCATTCCAACTTAGCCATTACTTCTGTTTGTGGGTCATGTTTGGTCTATATGAACTCACGTCCTCCGAGTAGGTTATGTATGAACTGCCAAGTTGCATTACCACAGCTCAACGATCTGTTCAACTGCTGTCATCAGAAATTGACAAGGTAGTTTCTTTTTTAAGTCGGACAATTAATCTCAGTGTAACCAAGATGAGTGCTATGGAAGGAGTGAAATCACAGCAACAAAGGAAATCAATCACATAGGGAAAATATGTTTTATGACAAGGACAACCCTCGACAAACTTGGCGTTAAAAGTATAAGGGTGGTAGATGCATTGTTAGAAGGTTCGTGCATGACGAGTGTACCATATAGGAAGAAGAGAGTAATTCAGACGGCGCAATGGGCCGTGCGTAATGGCAATTATAACGCTGTGTGGGCACCACAAACCGGGCTGCTCCATGAATAAATGCTGAAATGAGTGGGGCGTACCAAAATAAAACTGAAAGGCATTTGAACAGACCAAGAATTCTTACGACTGTTTACAATAAATTAATATTCCTGGAATGTTATATTCCAGTTTATATCTTCATTTGGCGCTTTAATCCTTAGGCCTACTGTTTTAACTATAAAAAACGCGAGCTTTAATTCTTGCACTATTAAATTACCCTTTTAATTTATCAGCGCTGACACATATAGGGATATTTGACGTTGAAGACTCGATCATTCTGGATTTGTACGTCGTGCCGACTGGCGAATATTTACCAGACAACATGGCCTAACATCTCAGACGTCTTGAAATTTGAAACCTGCCTAACTTCTTTTTTCAATGCCTTGGTATGGTTAAATAACACACATATAACACGTTGAAAATTCTAGTCTTCTGGGATATTAAATCTCATCGGCTGGGAACTCTAAGGTAGTTCCTTCGAAACGTCGTTAAATATTTACCAATCCATACGGCTTAAAATCCCACAGAACTACAATTTTCAGAACATGACGCCTTCCATATTGGAAGCACAGTAATATCTGAAAAGAACCAAACTTACTGTCTGCAGGCTGAAGACGCTTTCAGTAGGTCTGAAAGTTTTGACAGCCGAGTCGGTACGTAACAGTGTTGATGTAAGCGGTTCAAAGTGAAATTTTATATACCTGAGATGGCCAAAGTGACAATCTCCGTAAGCCCTGAGACTTAAAACGTATTATCTGAGTTGTGAAATGCGTACAATTCGAGCGGTATATTTGCACAGTAGATGAGTAAGGTGTGTCAGAGGGCGGCAGTTCCAGTCACTGCCAGAGGTGCACAGCGCTGTAGATCAATCGTGCCAGTAACATCAGTAGGCCCGCCCAGATAATTACAGGGCTGAAGCGTCTCTAACTTCTGCTACTGACACGCTCGTTCATCCCCCTCCACTGGCATCCCATTTGATACAGGAAATATAATTGGAAGGCTTTTCTCCCCCTTCTAGGCCTGTTTTATTTCAACCAGTCTCCACTGGAACACAACCTTCGGCGTACAAGTATTAGACGTAAATATGAAATTTCTCCGTGCTTAAACGTGGATATAAATTTCCACTTTTTCTATATCTCGTAACTAAATTCTGGTGACTTATCAGCTACATATACTGATCGTCTGTCAGTAGGAATGGGCTGGGTGTGCCCCACAGCATTTTCGAAGGGAGCGGTGGAAAAAGAATACGTTCTTTCCGGGATTTAAATGCCGGACTTCCACTGAGCCATCTCGACCCTCTTTTATCACGTACGGTACCGAAGATGGCAGTCATGTAGGGAGGACTGTGTTAGTATGGAGTTACTGTCTTCAGGCATTTGTTTGGAATTCGTTATGTGTAATTCTTCTCAGATTATCTAGGCCAGGGTTGTGCAACCAGCGGCCGGCCGTGTTGTTTTAGGCAGCCCGCGGCCACATTTGTAAATTAAATATATATATATATATATATATGTGTGTGTGTGTGTGTGTGTGTGTGCATATATATATGCATATATATCCCAAAAGTTACACAATCGTTTAGAAAGCTAGGTGTACCACTTATAATGACGTTTACGCATGTGTTTCGCGAGCCACATGACAACAGATATTGTGAATTTTGCCAGAGATGTTTGACACCACTTTTCCCGGTAAATGTCGAGTCGCCATGTGAAATTAAACCACAGACTGCCTTATTCCAAATTATTTATTCAAGAATCGTCCCACCACGGCCTCGGCTGCTGATACCGTTGTGAAATTATCAGCACCTAAAAAAGTGAATAAATGTGTACTCGTGTATGTGCTAATAATGATTCCCTGCGGACGTGTAAGGTGTTTGGTGCTAAAGTGTAAGGTCTACGTGGAAGTTTAATCTAGTGGCTGTAAATAGCAAGCTTGAAGCTTCGGTTTCTTTATTTCACATGATACGATACGACGTGATACGATATTTATTTATTGCAATTGGTTTATTTCTATAGTAAAACCAACTACATGCACCAATGTATCAAATTTATTTTAGAATGACATTCTACATGTTTCGGGCCGTCTTTTCGTCCATCATCAGGTGTTCAAGACTGTACATACAGCAACAGGCATCTGTTTGACAAATGCCTGCTGCTGTATGTACAGTCTTGAACTCCTGATGATGGACGGAAAGACCGCCCGAAACATGTAGAATGTCATTCCAAAATAAAATAAATTTGATACATTGGTGCATGTAGTTGGTTTTACTATAGAAATAATATTATGATGCACGACCCTATGAACATCAAATTATTGCAAATGGGTTTCTACCCAGTGACAGTGGTCGATAAACTTGTACTGAAATAAGAAGATTTCCAATATATCCATAGAGTGGGAGGTTATGTATTTCCCATGGAGGTCTAGTTAAGTAGTAGTAAAGGGAGAAGCGTTTCCCATTTCGAGAATCAAATATCGATAGTCCAGTTCGTAGCCGAGTACTTACCATCTTAATGGAAATTACCTAATCTATACAGCTGAAAATTTTGTAATTAAACCAGTAATCTCTAAGGTAGGCGAAAGTGATTCCTGGGAATTCGAAACCGAAGCATCCACTTAACAAACCGCTGACATCCTTATTCATAATGAATCGAATTTTGAAGTCACGCTTTCTACTGGTTTAGTGTTTACACTTGCAGAGTAACAAATAACTTGTATGTGAGTTTATTAGGTTATTTCACGACTGAATCCTCTGACGGGCTTTTGTAATGAATTGAAGTATATTAAAATTTTTGAATGGAAAAAGGAGAGGAAGTTGGATGTTTGGTATTTCAACAGCATTAGTGAAAGTCTCAAAAACTTCAGTTAGGTATCAGTTTTTTTTTTTTTTAATGAGGGAGGGCTCTATACCTGCTACATTCGAAAAATGCCCGATGCTTAGTCCATTCCGATCTCAGATATTGGAAACTCCCTAACTGGTAGAAATAGTGTTTTTAAAAAGTTGTAAGATATATCCAAAAGAAAAAAGAACTCTAATCTGCTGGTCTTGTACTGAATAAACAACAGTAGCTGCTTATACGTGGGCCGGGTAGCTCAGTCGGTATAGTGACTGACTACGGGCTGGACGGTCCGGGACCGAATCCCGGTAGCGACGAGATTTTCCGCCCGTTCAGACCGGCCCTGGGGTCCACCCAGCCTCCTGTAAAATGGGTACCGGGTCTTTCCCGGGCGTAAAGTGCGGCCAGAGCGTGCTGCTGACCACTCACCTCCTTCTAGTGCCGCGGTCGTGGAAGAGTAGAGCTATACCTCTACCCACCCTCTGGACCACACCGGGCCTGTAACGGGATCACTTTACCTTTTCTTAACTGCTTACATGCCTTCTATACTACCCACGTACAAATGACGAAATGTCGGACATTATTAGGTCAGTAGCTAACGTCATTGTTCATTCCCGCATGTTTCAGGGTGTCAGCGACACATCACGTGACTTTACAAATGGTGCAGATACAGAATTACTTGTGTCTGAGCACCCTCGCTTAAGCTTAACCCACACATATTCTGATCAGTCAAATTTGCTGGTTATCACTCAGATCTTCTCTTTGCTTTATTGGATGAATCTCTGATATAAATGAACGCGACGCTGAGAAAAAACTGCTTTGTTGAAAATATGCTGTGTTAGTATTCGCATTTGTTTCAAAATTGACAGCACCTCCAAACAAATGGCGAGAGCTTTTCTATAATTAGGCCACAACCTTTTCCTTCCATATGCATTACAATTCATTATAATCAAAACATTCACAGCTGTATATTCCAGAGTTACCGACAGCGTCGTAAAATAAACAACGACAACAAAAGGGTAACGAAATCACAGCGTCTATCCTGATTTCCACCGCTGAGTTAACCACTGCGGCAATTTGGATCAGATTTATTTTCCCTTTCTTCTCCTCCTCCTCCTCCCTCTGTCTGAAACTGTATAAAATCTATTAAATGGCGCGAATGGAAACGACTTGACTTCCCCGCCCCTACTAAGCTTCACCCCCTCAGTGTCATTCGTGTGTTTGTCACACTCGCGCGTGCCTCAGTAAATGTTTGTGTGTTACCAGGGGTGAGTTCCTGCATATTGTCACTCACCCTATTCTTCTAAACCGCTACTGATTCATAGGGTGATCAGAAAAGTATGCTCATTTCTAAAACTCATATGTTTTGAGTAAGGGAACTATTTTGCGATACGACATTAACAGTAGGTCTTAAAGGAGTCAGAACTGACGTCAAGATGACCAAGAGCGTAAGAAAATGAGAATAAAGAAGCAGACGGTCGTCTTGCCTATCAGCTTCCTGGATAATAAATTGAGTAGATTTATGAAGACAGAACAATAAACCTTCGAAATAAAGACTAAAGCATTGCGGCTACACAGACATTATCATAGCAAAGAGAACTGCCCATAGGACTATCTTGTTCTGTCACACGTGACGATGGATTTTACTCCTTTATGACAATTTTCGATGCTCGCGACACGCTAGAACTAAAATACAAATAAATTTATATAAACATCCATGTCTTTAAACGATGCCTTATAGTGTAAAAGAAATATGACAAATAGTTTTACTCTTCTTAAAAAAAAGTTTTTAGGGCCACTATTTGTAATAGTTCTTTGTACCAACGTAAATAGTTCCCAAAAAGGGAACTACACTCACCTCAAAGTACCGAGCGACACAGAAGCTTACCAATACAAACGTAGATATTTGCTGTTAGCAACAAACTCTGTTTGCTGTCTTCATGTTTGTACCGTGCATCAATGATAATTAAACACTTCATTATCCAACTAATGCACAATATGTAATATGTAGACACAATTAAAATTATAAAATATTCGAAAGTGCTCCAAAATATTTCGGATCACAGACGATTCATCATCAGGGAGACTTGTACAGTGCTTGGCTAAAAATTACAAGAATGATTCTATCGTGTCCGTTAACATGGACAAGGTCGGTGTTATAGCAACATATTCTGACCCGTTGTGCGTGTGTGTAGTTCACTGTACATGAGGGCACTCCGGTGAACTACACACACGCACAACAGTTCAGAATATGCTGCCAAAACACCGACCTTGTTCATGTCAACGGACACGATAGAATCATTCTTGTAATTTTTAACCAAGCACTGTACAAGTCTCCCTGATGATGGATCCTCTGTGATCCGAAACATTTTGGAGCACTTTCAAATATTTTATAATTTTAATTTTATCTACATATTATATATTGTGCATTAGTTGGATAGTAAAGTGTTTAAACTCTATTTGCTGTTTTTAACAAACTCAACAGAAGGGAGTCCAATAGAAAGTGGCATGAGAGTCACACGTTATTACAACGCCATTAACAGTAGCTGCTAATAAAACTGGTACTAATTTAGGGTTTAAACTTTCAAATGCAAGCGTACTTATGCTTTAGCTGGCTGCCAAAATGTGATCAATTTCGGATAATAATGTTATGATACCATTATCGGAGAGTCTTTAACTTGCTATTCCATGTCATGTGATCTCTCACATTTTCAAAACCTCGCGGCACACCGGTTGAAAACCACCGCTGTAAGAGGCTTTGTTTTTGTGTTCAGTAAGAGGAAAGATATTTATACGTCATTAAACATTCTGGAAATTGTGTATTCACATGGAATATTTATATATCTTCTACACTCACACTCACACACACACACACACACACACACGCGTACATACACACACACACACACCCACATACACACACACTCGCACATACACACACACACGTACATACACACACGCACACGCACACGCACACACACACACACAAACACACGCGCGCGCACATACACACACACACACACACACACAGTAATGTCGACAACAATGGAATATCATTGTGGGTGTGAATCATCCGATTAACAGAATGATACACTATGTAGCTTATGGCCGATTAACATTTCACACATTTTCTTAGAGGTGTGAAGAAATTAACCAACTTCCTTCCCTCTAATTCAAATTAAGTTATAAAAAGTCATTAAACTAAGAAAATCGACGTTAATATCAGGCATTTTATTGTAATAACAATGAATATTATTTACTTTCTTTCAGCATTTTCACAACAGTAGAGAGTTTTATGAATCTTATTACATTAAATACACTGTGTACACAAAAAGAATCCGTAATGACGTGACGTCTGCGCGTCTACATGCTTTACCTTCACAATTAAGCTTGAAAGAATTTGGATAAAATATGTTAATGAGGTCTGCGCTGAAATTTGTAAAGCATATTACACGTACGTAGACCATTACCAGTATAATATAACTGGCATATTTAATGTTTCTGTGACCGTGCATCACAGATACAATAATATAAACAGCCAACTAAATGAACAATAAAAATTTTTATTGATAATTACAATCAGCTCAACATGTTTCGGGCGATAATTTCGCCCATCCTCAAGATCACTAGACTGTGTTTATAGCTTGTGGTATAAACACAGTCTAGTGACCTGAGGATGGGCGAAATTATCGCCCGAAACATGTTGAGCTGATTGTAATTATCAATAAAATTTGTTATTGTTGCATCTAGTTGGCTGTTTATATTATTGTATTATTATAGAACTGACAGTTTTATATCTCCCACGAAATTAATATTTGCAGTAATCTTACGAGCGTTCGTATAGTTGCCAAAAGCCCCTATCAGCTTCGTCATGTCCTTTTGTCCGTCTTTCCGTCTGCCTGCATGTTTCAGCGTGGCGTCCACTGGACTAATTTCTATGAACCCTTATATTGTGGGCTCCAATCAAAATGTCAATAATATCCAAAGTTAAAATCGGAAAAAATAATGAGCATTTTACATGAAGACCGAAGGGCAGAGATTGTTGCTGGCGACATTCAATCGCCATAAATGCCCTCTGCTGGAATCAAATCTTGTCGGGTTTTGGGGATAGCCGCAGAGCGTAGAACATTGGCTGCGGGCCAGCCTCTTCATTTTCACTATAAACTAAACTCCGTGGCTTTAGTCTGCACGCGAACTATACCGACAGAGCGGCCGCCGCCGGTCGGCGAAGTTAGTGCCAACTTTTGCGGATAGAGGGGTGTCACGTGGTCAGCGCAACGGGT
>Ga0123352_10022083_pt1 | contig 10144 bp, 7 predicted proteins | sample TergutLab28metaG_FD_89700 | JGI IMG/M metagenome (GOLD analysis project Ga0123352, IMG submission 89700) | Labiotermes labralis P1 segment gut microbial communities from Petit-Saut dam, French Guiana - Lab288 P1 | ecosystem: Host-associated > Arthropoda: Insects > Digestive system > Gut ...
AATTAAAATTTTTAACAACCTTCCTCACGAAATCAAAGACTTAGCCAATGATATATTACCATTTCGGAGTGCTTTAAAGAGGTTTTCACTTGCAAATTCCTTTTATAATAGTAAGGAATATTTTAATTATCGGAGACGTTCCATTGAAATTTAAATGAACAATTAGTTTCAAGCACTTCAATGGTGTACTTTATTTATAGCTAAGATTCTTCCAACTCTATGTATATTATATATATCAGTATGTAAGTGACAATGTCTATATCCACAGGATTGTATCCTAATTTGGATTTATAGAACGCAAATAAATTACAATTACAATTACAGTTACTCAATGCCTAAAATGAACACAAAGTGAAGAAGTTTTGTCCGTCTCCACATATCATCTTAGAAAGTACTTGACAAAATTTAGTTGCAGAGGACCACAGTGATGGGAGAATAACATTAATATACAAAGGTAAAGTTTTCCCTACATATGGCATGGAGGTATATAGGGGGTGGATATGTAGCTCCATTCAATCTTAATGTCGATAGTGGGTTGAGGTGAGTGTTTAGCCTCATGCCCCTGCTGCTTCACCCTCAAGGCCCATTCAAGAGTTGGCTGGATGACATGTGAACAGTACACTGAACTCTCTAATGCGAGCAGGAAGATAAGGAACATTGTGATAACCTACATATTATTAATTTAGATAGATAAGGCTGTTTTCTTTTATGCCAGGTGTTTGAAGGAATGATAATGAGTTGTATGAAAGACATGCCACAACAGAAATGACTGATGCTGTGATATCTGGCACTGATAGGTGTTATTGTGCAATTTATCATCACCATGTGACATGCATCAGCTTCAAGGTTATGTTTTTTTCTGCAAAGTGCAGTTGTGTAGATGAGTAGCAGCATTTTAGACAAAAATGTTCTTTCCATCTTCAGTGGTGCATTTCTACCCTGAAGATGGAGGCAGCAGGTTCCTGCAAAACACTTGTATAGCTGTACCCATTCACATGGCAACGCATCCCATAAGTCCATGTTCTTAATACTCATCACATATCAAAATTTGTATTTATTTGTACTAAAACAACATATGGTTTCTATAAAATGTGGGAATTCCTTGACAAGGTAAGGACTGTGATTTTCTGAAGAAGAACCCTGCTCCATAGAGTGTGCTAAAAGAGGAAGGTGACAGAGCGTAGTTGGTTGGGTGATTGGTTTACAGGCTGGATGATTGGGACCTTGACTGCTTGCAGGGCCAGTATGTTCAGGTCAGGTGTGGGGCCCATGCATTCTCTTTTTGGTTGGTGCCAGGGCATAAAGGTGGGCCAGGGTAGCTCAGTCAGTATAGCAACTCACTGCGGTCTGGACGGTCCAGGGATTGAATCCTGGTGGGGGCGTGATTTTCTGCACCCGTCTGGACCAGCCCTGGAGCCCACCCAGCCTCCTATACAATGGGTACCGGGTCTTTCCCAGGGGTAAAGGGGCCGCGGCGTGGCGTTGACCACCCACCCCATCTAGCGTTGAGGTTATAGAAAGAGTAGAGCTATACCTCTACTCCCCATCTGGGCCTTTGTGGCCTTTTCTAGGGTGAACTTTGCCTTTAACTTACAATTGCCAGGGCATAAAACAGCCAGAGCGCAAGGCTTACTGCTCAACTCAGTCTAGTATCGAGGTTAAGAACAATTCAAACCATGCCTCTGCTTCCCCCCTTATGCCATCATGCAGAGCACAGGGGTAGATTTACCCTTTTTTATTTCAATTCCGGTAAATTTGAAGTTGTCACTGTGGTTACTATGAACATAACTTGTCAGGGATGTGACATGTCTCCTCTCCCATATTCCAGCACTTCATAATTACACTGCAGAAGGCATTAATTCTGTTTCAACAGAATGTTTTAAAACATCTAGGTGATAAATATAAATATAACATGCTTCCAACTGCACACTCAACTCCATCCTGTGCAAAGGTCAGGAATGAGTGGAGCTATACCTCTACCCATCTCCCCTGCCCCTATATGCCCTCATGGTGATGGGAGGACAGCCTTACCTTGTCATTGAGTTTGTGTCACTTCATGTTACATTAAGTGATCCCTTTATTCTGAACACTACTTTTATAGCTTTCCACAGACTGACAGAGAACATGACCAATAAATTTTATTTCATATGTGGGCCTTCTTTACTGAGAAAGAAAAGAATGTCTTAGATGAAGACCACATCTAACTGAAAATCAGCTCGGTGACAGCTGTACTTGACTTAAGGGCACCAAGGATTTGTGCACCCCTGCCACTGCCTAGGTGTGAACTGTATTGTTTATGAAATTTTCCTATTAGTTTCAATACATTTATTATTGCGTATGTTGTGCAGAAAAACACAGGTTAAATTATACATGTACAAAATCAGTCTCATTCTGCGTACTGAAGTGCATGTTACCCACTGGCAGAACAGTTTTTCCTGAAATTTCCCCTACCACATAGAAGGTTGAATAGGCCTGACCTACGAGATGGTATCTACCACCAGCCCCTAATAAGGGGGGGTTATATAATAGTTCCTATTCCTACATAATAAAGGTTAATTCAGGGATGAGGAATTGGTACTGATAACATGTAATGTAACTGTAGATTTAGAAATATGAAATTTGTGGTTTTCATGGTGGTAAGGATGTTTTGATCTTCAGACAAACTTTTTAAGACAACAGATTTATTCCATAATGTTAATAAAAATCCAACCAGATGCAACAGCATGCAGATATTTATTTACTGCTAAGTCACTCTACATGTTTCGGGTGTCACAGCACCCATCATCAGGAGTACTAAAAACTGTAACCGCAGCCTCCGGTACAGCTACTTCCCTCCAACATGGCCTGCAGGCCACATTGGAGGAAAGTAGCTGTACCAGTATTATGACCTGTACCGGAGGTTGTGGTTACAGTTTTTAGTACTCCTGATGATGGGTGCTGTGACACCCGAAACATGTGGAGTGACTTTGCAGTAAATAAATATCTGCATACTGTTGCATCTGGTTGGGTTTTTATTAACATTGAATTACGATGCACGGAACCGTGAGTTAAAAAAAAAATTCTTTCAACGTAATGCTGGTAACCAGGTGCAACAACACACAGTGAAATTACCTGAAGACAGTACCCTATGCCAGTTTGGTCATGTCATATGTAAAATGATTAGTCACTGCTGTCTCATTGCAGAGGCCTGTTTCAATCCCAGGGTATCTCAGCAGCATTTGTCATGGACAGATTGGCACTGGGACACGTTTTGCTCCAAGCACTTCAATTGTCATTCTACCAAATATCTCTTACTGGTCTATATCTCAGGCTGATGTAACAGGGTGCAGTAACGTGGGATTCAGACTCACCCCACTGCTGTAAATAAATAATTTTTCTTTCTCTACAATGACCTTTGCAGCCAAGTGAATTAAAATTCTCTTAAGTTATGGAATGCCATATATTACTGTGACTGTAATTGAGGTTCTGTGCTATGTTAACGTTTCTTGGGGGACTGGAGCCTGGTTGCTATTTATGAATTCTAAATATGTGAACATACAATTTGAAGGTTGGTCACTAGGTCACATAATGATTTCTGCAGAACCTAGGTAGGATTTATTATCGAAGCCGACCTGTCTTGCCCCAGAGTCTAACGTACTCTCCCACCCCTTCTCTTATCTTTAATGAGTGGGAAATTCTGTGATGTTTATCATTTAATTGTTCATATCAAAACTAACCTTTGCAGCACTTCAGTCACAAGTACCTCCCCCCCCCCTCTGTCCAGTAATCTTTAACAAGTGAAAAAATTTGTGTCATGTATGGTTTAAGTGTTCTGTATTGGTGCAGATAATGCAGATAATGCTGATAATATTAATATTAATAGCTATTGCCATCCCACTTTGTAGTTTAAGATTGATTGCTTTCGATCAAGTCTGAGATATTTGTTTTGTGATAAGATTTGTGTTGTTGTCGTATAAACCCACAGCAGTGAAAGATGTGTATGCTCCACTCATACTATTCAGGTGCAGTGCTAACCTCACCACATGACTTTTTGTGCTTGAATGAATTGTCTTGAAATCAGAATAAGAGATCCTTCAGCAATGGAGCCTATGAGTTCAGGGAGGCGGGACATGATTCACCCCTAAAGAGTTAGATGTAGACCATCTCTTGTCTAAACTTGGAAAATTATGCACAGAAGTAAGACACCCATGCCAAACATGGAACAAAAAGTTGTTTGTCCTAGTATGAATTTCCTTACCACTGTAGGCCTGTATTATCAGTGAAACTCAAAAGCACTTTTCCAGTTAACGAGTATAAATTAACATGCCAACATGAGGCTGGCAGACAGGCAGATATGTTCACAGCACAAGAAAGGTGACAGTCTTAATGAATTAAATGTTGAATATTTTAGTAATCAATACTACCATAAATCATAAAAGTATCAATTCTTACATTTTCCCCAACAGTACTGCCACCTCCAACCATTTCAGTACTAATATCAATGGCGGTATTCATAGGTACTCTTAAAATGGTGGCTCTGATCATGACATATGCTGTTCCACTGCAGGATTTAACTACTGGGAGGCCACAAGCAATTTTCCCCACTGCTTTCCCATTCTCAAAACATAATTACAGTCAGTCTTCATTTATCAATGGGATTGTAGCTTTAAAAATTGCAATGTTGAGCAACACAATTGAGACTGGAGGTTTTACCCACAAGAATTAGAGAAGAATTAATTAATATACCTGAGAAAGCATTAATCTGAGCCCACACAACAGTCGTCAGAACTTTAAAACTAAGGCTGTTCCTGTACATGCAAAGAAGGCATATAGAGACAGTGGAGGTGTAGCTCCACTCATTCTGGCGCTAGATAAAGGTTAGCCTTACGTCCTGGCTGCTTTATCTTTGGAAAAATAGCTCATGGTATAAAATAATAGGAGATTGGGTGGGCCGTAGAACCAGTTTGGGATGTTTCAGTCAAGAGAAAAACCTCTTGTACCTGCCAAGATCCGAATCCCGGATCGCCCAGCTCATAGCTAAGTCACTACACTAACTGAGCTATTCTGACTCCTACATCAAATCTTTGGTCACTAAAGTCTGTCAGTATTAACGTGGTACAGCACTGTTCAGGACATGTTAAAGAAGGGATATCTGCCTAACTACAGCCTGTTTGACAGTATGTAAGATCAATGATAGTCAGTGGTTTTGAATGGGTGTGAAATTTGGTCTGTCACGATAGGGTGAGAACAGAGACTGAGGGTATTTAGAACTAAGGGGGAGAGATGAACAGGAGGACAGATAAAACTGCATGTTGAGGGGCTTCATCATTTATATTCATTATAAAGCATCAGTATGGTGATCAAATTGAGGGTGATGTAATGGGTAGACCTGTGCTATACATCAGAGAGACCAGAAATGCACACAAAGTTTTCATCGGAAGGACAGACCTGGTTGTAGATGGGAGGATAACATTAATACCAGTCACAAAGAAAAAAGTTGTACAAGTTGAACAGAACTAAAATTTTGCTCCCTGAACATCCATAGCACGTATACCAATATCTCCACAGATAACATACCTCCCATAGCAATAGATGTACTCAGCAGCAGCAGCAGCAACAACAACAACAACAACACTGTTCCTTCCATAACTCGGGAAAAAATACAGTTATGTAATACGGTATTAAAACAGAACTACTTTTACCGCAAGTGATGATACTTTATGCCAAATGATGAATTGGCCATGGGTGACCCAACCCCATGTATTTTCAGAATTTTATCTCCAATGCATCAAACATACATTCATAGTTAACTTGTTGACCAAATACCACACAATCCGTTATTTTTACTATGTTGACCATATAATTATACAATATAACCCAACTAAATGCACATTGCCTAAATTAATATCTTAATTTTTAATTTTTTGATGTCTTCTACATTTTTCAAACCCAAAGGTTCATCTTCAGGAAGATGGCTGTATACACTGCTATGGTATCATATGTTTTACGTGTATCAGTAGCATTGAAACGTACCATACAATACCCATTGAAAAATAATGTATTGTAGTGGAGTAAATGCATTACATTTAAGGTTATAATAACTTCTGATTTAATTTTTGTGACATAGGGAGCATTAATTATTGAACATATTTTGTATACATAAGCAAATAGTTTCAGTTATCACTTTCTGTGAGCAGTGCTAATTACTGCATCAGCTTATCAAACATAGAATCAGCAACACAACTGTGGGCCTACAGACACATAACAGAGCAGGCTGGTGTAAATGTAATGCTCTAGACTTGTATTTAGGAGGTGCCCAGTCAGAACGTTGGTTGGGTTGCCAGCTGTCCTGACTGACCAGATTTTGGTAGATAGATATGAAAATTTCAGAGGAACAGCTTCCACCATCTTTATGATTAAAGGGTATGGTAGAAGCAAAGGTTTCCTCTCAGTGTCTGTGTATGTCTACCAGACTACACTGTGTTGTAACCCAGAGGATCACATTCGGGATAGGCACTGCCATACAAACCTGACATTCTGCTGCAGGCCCTGGCCACTTCTTTACAATTCATAAAATCATCCGAAACTAACAGTCCAAGATGCTAATGGCATCATTATATACACAGATCGGTCAGATCCACAGATATTGAAATGAAGCATTTGAGGTGCACAACATGATGTTTGGAGAGTTTTGGTGTGTTTACAGCTGTGAAATCAAGGATTCTGGTCACTGGATAAGTGGTACCCGGAATTTTGAAGGAATGGATTCTGGTGTTCTGAGTTGGATCTCAATCCTTGAAGATGATGGTGTCATATGTCTATAAAATGTTGGGAACCCCATACCCAGTGATGTGGTGTCAAATGCCAGAAGACCAGAATCCTTAACATGCTATTCTGTTCTACATGCCAGGTGTGTACTCTGAACCAAATGGGACATTACTGTGTCTTCTCCTCGGCCATAGTGGAGGGATAACACACCTACAGTTCTCACCAGATGGCACTAAACTACTAAGTGGTGGGCGTAAAGACTCGGAGATCATTTGCTGGGACATGCGGAATCCTGGAACCGTTCTGTTCTCTGTCCAGCGAAATGTTACCACCAACCAGCGGATGTATTTTGACGTCACACCAGATTCTAGACACCTTGTGTCTGGTAAGTGGATTTGTACGATCGTTAGAGCTGGTGAGAATGGGTTATATCAAGCTGGCATGCGTGTAAACCATCTTGTTGTCACGGAAATTACGACTCAGAGAATAGGCCAGTTTACAGTAATTTTTTTTTCATAACAAGTATTTTTATGACCTATACTGACAGTAATGCCAATTCACAGAGCTGTAGGTAGCATGTACACTTGTCTGAATTTGTGTAACCATGGGTTTATATGCACCTCCGTACCACCTCTCATGCATTTACTGTTATCTGTCTCCTTCTTTTTTCATGTGTGTATTATCTAATATTAATGCACAACAAACAAATTCATTCCCTTCTCATCACAGAATTCTAGGCTTCATGTCCTGATCCCCTGTGGCCTCATGTATGGGTAGAATTACCATATATCTTTCTGGATGTTACAGTGAGGTACCTGGCATGTGTCCTGATGTATCTAGCAACCTCATGGAGGGTGGATTAATTTTGCTACATGATGTTTGTTTACAGGTAACACTAATGGCGATGTTAGTGTTTGGGACATGTTGCAGAGTTCAACACTAATGACAGCAGAGCCGGTTCTTTCGCCATACGCAACATTCCGCGCTCACAATGACTGTGTGAATGGCATAAGGTAATAGCTCTGGGTTATTTATTTAATGATGTGTTTGATGTAATGTGTGGTATGATTGGGGAATAGTGACTTGGAGAGGACATGGAAGAAATTGGTTGTGGCCTAATTTGAGGTTCTGCCCGAGAATTTACGTAGGAGGACTGAGTAAAATCATGAATACATGTCATATTAGCTGTTCACTGTGCTGGTATTTGTACCAGAACCTCCAGAATGTGAACAGTGACATTCACTGTAGTGAGTTCAGCTCAAATTAAGGCCATCTGTTGCTTGCTAGAAATGCTTAGACTTTCGTAACCAGTTTCTTATTTTCTTGATCATTGTTACTGTCACTTGTAGCACTGTTGATTGTAGCTGAAAGTTACAGTCAACAGGTAGCATAGCGTTCTGCATAACATTCACCCTAGAAGGGACCGTGAAGGCCCAGAAGGGCTGTACTCTTTCTTTAACCTTGGCACTAGATTGGGGGGGGGGGGGTCAGTGCAACGCCTCAGCCACTTTACTCCTGAGCAAGGGATCCAGTACCCATTGGACAGGAAGCTAGATGGCCGCATTCTGTGTACTGCGGAGGTTTATTTCGATTGTGTACTGAGTGTTATATCTCTGCTATTAACCCTTTTCAGACCATCTTTTGTAGCTTTTAAAAATTCAGTTCTTACTTCACAGAAAATGCAATATCTTTCCAGTACAAACACCAACTCATTAATGCTCTTTAGGAAAACAGTCAGTGTTTATCCTCAGAAGAAACACTTTGTAGACACAAAATGCAGAATTTGTTACCGTTTAAGTAGTTTCATATTAGTAGAATTTGTTAATGTGTGAGAATTCCAGTTCACATGGCAGGTAAAATTAAATTGTGGTCTTGCAGACACAATGCAGGACCATACTTTCTTACAATAAAACCAACGAGATGCACTAATTTCTCAAATTTATTTTTGGAATGGAACTCTACATGTTTCAGACAGGTTTTCTGTCCATCATCAGGAATCTAGCACTGTACACACAGCAATAGGTATACATCATACAGGTTACGATGACTGCTTGCTAGCGAGATCAGGATGTAACTCCATCCTGATCCAAAAATAAATTTGAGAAATTAGTGCAACTCGTTGGTTTTATTACAAGAATATATCATGATGCACGGTCCTCTGAATGTCAAGCAGGACCATACATTGGTACCAATGTGTCAGAGCAGTGTGCCTCCATCTTCATGTTAGAAGCAAGCAAACTTAAAATATTTGAATAATATGTGAGAGACTACAGGTGGGGGTAGCAATGATCCTTTACCAACATCTTGCAGGAAACTTTTGCCTTGATCTTCAGGGTTTAAAGAGACCACAGTCTTTGTGCACTTGAAGCCAGAAAGGGGAAAGAATAGGTTCCTCCAAAAAGTTGGTACCAACTGTTGAATGGCCCAAGAGGCCACTCAAAATGCTGACAAACATTCCTGTTAGTGATCTGTGCCTGAAACAAAGCTGCTGTACTTCCTAAGTCAGTACAGTCAACACAATGTACAAATATTACATATTTGCATAATTTAACCCTTCCTTCTCATATCTATCCCCATTTCTATTAGCTACAAATTATTTGATGTGATTTTTGGAGCAAAAAAGACATTAACGTGTGAAAATATACAACTCTGCCATCTGTTGTTTCTATGCAAAAACTATTATGAGAGATAAAGAGCATAAGATACCAAGATATAACACAAAGTACATAACTGTGAAGATATAACACTCAGTATATGACAGTAAATATGTGGGTTGTAGCAGAACAAGTCCACAATTTATGGGACATTTATGATGCTGGGAGCCATGTGCCAGGGGAAAGATAAGAGCAGCATTCTTTAACGTGGTAGTAAGAGGTGTGCTCAAGAAGTTCTGAGGCTGATTAAATAAAACACAGTATGAACCAGGTAAATGTTATGGAACATTATTACCTTCAAAATAGCCCCTCTGGCATAAAGGCAAAAATTCCAATAATGGTTCAGTATTTCCCAGGATTAAGTACATGGTTCTTGAAGAAGTTTGGTTGAGCTGCTTTAGCATCTTGTATTTCTTCAGCTCATTCAAATCAACATCCTTTTAAACTATAAATTATGAGAATAGGAAAGAGTCTGCTGGCAAAAGATTAGGGTCATTTGGTGGCTCTGGAACCATTGGAGAGAAATCAAGCTGAAGGGTAGCTATGGAACCACTGGAAAGAGAGTCAGGACCAAAGGGTGGCTATGGAGCCACTAGAAAGAGATCACGCTGTATGGTGATTGTGGAACCAGGGGAGAGAGATCAGGTTGTATGGTGGCTGTGGAACCAGGGGAGAGAGATCAGGTTGTATGGTGGCTGTGGAACCAAGGGAGAGAGATCAGGTTGTATGGTGGCTGTGGAACC
>Ga0123352_10022084_pt1 | contig 10144 bp, 2 predicted proteins | sample TergutLab28metaG_FD_89700 | JGI IMG/M metagenome (GOLD analysis project Ga0123352, IMG submission 89700) | Labiotermes labralis P1 segment gut microbial communities from Petit-Saut dam, French Guiana - Lab288 P1 | ecosystem: Host-associated > Arthropoda: Insects > Digestive system > Gut ...
CCATCCTCTGTACGTGTTGTAACCACTTTTCCTGGTACTGTTTTATTTCCTTTACTGTGTTCTGTACATTGATTCTTTTCTTTATCAAGTTTTGTTATTCCCAGTAAGTGTCTCAAAAATTTCATCTGTGCTGCTTCTAAACGTTGCTCCTCTCTTTTCTTCAGTACTCAAGCTTCACTTCCAAATTTCAATGCTGCTTTAGCTGTAATGTTGTGAATTATTAACTTTGTTTCTTTGTTCATTTGCTTTCCAAAATGTCTCCATATAGCTCCGTTAATTTTGTTGTATGTTTGCAATTTATCTTCTAAATCACTTCCGTATTCTGATATGTGATACCCAAAGTTTTTAAAATCAATATACGCATAAACGTAATAGTGAGGCGCGTTCGTGTAATCACTTTTGCTATGGAAAAGAAATAAGTATTACATATTCTGAGTGCGTGTTTGTAGCCTTATGAATACAGGCTGCAAAGTGCGCATGCGCCGTGTTATATTGCCATCTGTGGCCTGTCTGGTTGTATAGGCCTTTCGGAACCTGATGGCACACGGTGACGCACGGGAGGGGAAGTGAAGGGGAAATATGCGAATGGAGTGGGTAGCCAGCAGCCTTGCACTGTACGTCGGAACATGGTCTATCCATGGTCTATCCGCTGATCCGCACTCCTCGACTGCCAGCAGTCGACTGAACTGACTCCCTCGCCGATTTAAATGGACTCGTCCCTTTTGCTGAAAGACCAAATCTGGTTTCTGCGCATGTGCCATCACGTTTCGAATGTGCTCTACCACATTTTTTCCACACTATCTCATAAACGGTACGATTTTCGAGAAAAAAAATTGTATAAATATAAAATGTGTTTTTATTTTCTCTGCAAATTTGTCTGAAACTTTTCTCATTCCAAAAATAATTCAATGAGACACTATCACACAGGTAAATAGGTCTTCATGAAAAGTACCCGTTATTCTTGTCATACTTTAAAGGGACTGGAATTTTCTTGGCAAATTTTCGAAATATAGCCAAATATAAACTGCAACGAACATACCGTTTAGTGGAAGCCCAGTTCTTCAGTGCGGACAAAGAGACAGGTAGAGAGACCGACGGGAAGACAGACACACAACGAAGCTAATAGACTTTTTCGCAATTTCGCGAACGCGCTTATGGAAATTCAGTCATGCAAATTAATAGAGACCGAGACGAAAAGGAGAAAATTGTTCTTCATGCGTCCTGACGCTTGGTGTGTCTGGCTGCAACTCATTTCATGACAGAAGATGCTCCCTCACCCTCTCCAGCACTCTCATCAACCCCCTTGAAAGAAGAAGCAGCAGTTTCACATCCATGCCGTTGAAAGACCTTGAAACGGTATAATCAACTTTTGACGTTCAGGTGACCGTGCATCGTGACATATTCTTATAATAAAACCAACCAGATGCACTAATTTCTCAAATTTATTTTTGGAATAAAATTCTATATGTTTCGGGCAGTTCCTCTGTCCATTATCAGGAGTTTTTCACTGTGCACACACCAATGGTATATGGCATACAGGTTTGCTGACAGCTTGCGAGCGGGATCCAGCATAACAAACATCGAAATATAGCAGCAGAATAGCGCCTTTCGCCACTACCACCCATGTCACTCCACTCCATTATCTGTCGACGAAGCAGGCTGAGTGACGATACTTCATGATGTGAGGATCAATAGCAAGGGCTGAGTTCGATAAGAGACTTCTGCTGTCAACAGCAGACATCCTTCGTGAGAAGGCTAACACAAGCTACTCTTCAACCTACTGCCATGGAAGGGTTAAAAATTTTGTATAAGTTTGCAGTCTAACACAACCTTTCTTATATCATATATATATATACGATATAATTAAAAGATAGTTGCGCCGGTCCCAGTGGCCGCGTGGTCTAAGGTGTATAACTGCGGCTGCTCGCCTGCTGAGACTGTGGGTTCGAATCCCACCGGGGGCATGGACGTTTGTCTGTTGTGAGTGTTGTGTGTGTTGTCAGGTAGAGGTCTCTGTGACGGACTGATCACTCGTCCAGAGGAGTCCTACCGACTGTGGTGCGTCGTTGTGTGTGATCTAGAACCTCGTGAATGAGGAGACCATGGCCCACTGGGGGCTGTCGCGCCAAAAACAAACAAAAGATATTTAAAAGATCATATTAGCGACATGTTTCGGCTTCTTTATAAAGTCATCTTCAGGCTGCAACTCAAAAGACGTTTTGATAAACAGTTGGTAATGTCCTTAAAATACGAGATCTCGTTTCCATTAGAATACAAGATATAAAAATGAGGTGCAAAAACGTGAAATATAGGTAAATCAGTCCCATTACAGGCCTGGAGTGGCCCAGAGGGTTCCAGGAAGTTAAGGCTCCCAGATTTCGTGACAACGGCACAGGATGGTGGTAGGTTGTCAACCTTACGCACCGGCCGCCTTTACCCCCAGGAAATGCTCCTGGTACCATTTCTGTTAGAGGCTGAGTCGACCCCAGGGCCATAGTGCGATCGGAAGTATTTTATGTCAATGAAAAATCCAATGACACCACCTGGGATTGAACCAGCGACCTTCCGATTTGTAGCACAGCACTTTAACCACTGTACTACCGCGGTCCCCTAAAAACGTGAAATACATTTATAAAATTATAAAATAACATACATTAATAGAAACATGTTAAGGTAAATCAGTCCCGTTACAGGCCCGACGTGCCCAGAGGGTTCCAGGAATTAAAGTTCCCAGATTACGTGACAATGGCCCAAGATGGTGGTAAGGTTGTCAGCCTTACGCACCGGCCGCTTTTTACCCCCCAAAAAATACTCCTGTACTCGTTTCTGTTAAAAGCTGAGTCGACCCCAGGGCCATAGTGCGATCGGAAGGATTATGTCAATGAAAAACTCCAATGAGACCAACTGGAATCGAACCAGCGACTTTCCGATTTGTAGCACAGCACCTTAACCACTGTGTAACATGTTAAAATAATGTTAAAATAGTGTTTAATTACGATCGAAGTCTTTTGTTGGGCAGTTTTTGTAGAAGTTGTGTGTTGCGATGCTATTTATTTCCCACTTCACTCTGTTAATGAAAAGTTTTTTTTTTGTGGGGCTCCTTATTATTTACTGAAAACACATCGGGGATGCTTCACCCGAAAAAAAAAAGCCATGGAAAGCCAAAAACACAACATGGTTACAAATTCACAGTTCCGCACAGAAAAAGTTTTCTCTGTGGTTCGGTTCTGACTGATAATTCTGTAACCTGTACTGTACCTTACTCGGCCTCTATTCTCACCAGTGGCAACAAATCAATTCGAATTTTAACGGCACTTTGATGTGGTTAAAAAAATCACCAGGGTGCATACATTTTCCATAAATATAGGACTCATCCTAAACTTCTGTGCCCCAGAAAGCTGACGTGTACCAAATTCCACACTGTGGGCCCCCAAATATTAGGCGCTTGGCCCGTCATTTTGTGCGTCACTGAACAACGCTATTGAATCCATCCATATATGGCGCTACAGCCCTTACCGGGCCTTGGCCTCCCTTATAAGACGCCTCCATTCATCCCTATTTTCAGCTTTTCTCCTCCATCCTCTTATCCCCAGCAGCTGTAATGCATCCCTCTGGACCACATCCACCCATCTGCTTCTTGGTCTTCCCACTGGTCTTGTGGTGTAGAAGTTTCCGTTTAAAACTTTTTTTGGAATCCTTTTTTCTTCCATTCTTATTATGTGACCTGCCCATCCTAACCTTCTGATTTTAATGTCCTCCACAATGTTTGACTCACTGTATAAACAGTACAGTTCACTGTTCCATCTGGGACGCCAGCGTCCCCCCTCTTGTGTTCGGCCATATATTCTTCGCAATATTTTCCTTTCACGCGTGTTTAGCATCTGCTCTGCTGTTTGTGTTAGTGTCCAGGTCACACTTCCATAGCATAATATTGGCTTAATTAATGTTTTGTACAATCTGATTTTGTTATTTCGATGGATTTCTTTAGATCGAGATATGGTTTGCAGGGAGCTGTAGGCTTTATTAGCTGCCAGGATACTAGCTCGGGTTTCTTCCTTTCCATCATTCCTACACTATTGAATATGGAGCTTAAAATAAATTCAGCAAACAATTCCACTGAACTCCGTATATTTTATTGTCTCGTCAAAAAAAACCTAAGCTGAATAAAGCAGCCAATAATGCATGTTAATACCAAGAATATAAACTCTGTGATTTTGTCTAGCATTCTGCTCCTCTTCCGCTTGGTTGCTGTGTTCGGTATGAATCTTGGGACTGATTCAGGTAATTATCATCAGTTTACTGGTTACCGTCACAATATTTATCGCATTTACTCCGTGATGTTATGTAAACTGCTTTATTTTACACCAACTAAACCAACACTTTGCTAATAATACCCACAGTGTCAATATCCATAACACAAAACCCATCCACTACACAAGATAATGAAGCAGGTCTTCTATTGTCTATCTAAGTTAGAATTAGAAGTTGCTTGTACTCTCCAGTCCCGATGTACGTTCCGCCCTACTTCCAGTCACAATTAATTTAAGCTTATGGAACCTGGAAACTTATAGCCAACCGGTGGAACTCCCTGGAAGAGGAATGGGTCAGTTGCAGCGCGACTATTTACACAGTACTACACACACAGGAAAAAGAACCCAACGCGGGAATTTGACCCACGATCCCAGTGTTCAAGCTATCAAACACAGTATGAACTTCAGACTCATTGAAACTTTTGAAATAGGAGTTCTTCATGACAAATTTAATCAAAATCCATCTACGGTAGGAAAGGTAAAATGTCAAGCGATCCCTGCAAAGGCCTGGACGTGCCCTGAGGGTTGCAGGAAGTCGCTGCTCTTACATTTCAAGGCAATAGGCACATGAAGGCGGTAAGGTTGTCAGCCCAACGAACTGGCCGCGTTTAACCCCCCAAGAAATATTCCTGGTAACTCGTTTCTATTACAGGCTGAGCCGACCCCGGGGCCATACTGACCTCAGAAGGATTATGTCAATGAAAATATACAATCTAACCCGTGACCTTCCTGCTTGCAGCGCAGTGCCTCCACCAACTGCGCCACCGCGTATCCCCCACTACCGTGGCAGGTTCGACAAATGTGTAGAATAATAACACGCGGTGGCGCAGCTGGTTGAGGCACTGCGCTACAATTCGGAAGGTCGCGGGTTCGATTCCCGATGGTATCATTGGAGTTTTTCACTGACAAAATACTTCCGGCCGCACTATGGCCATGGGGTCGACTCAGCCTCTAAAAGAAATGAGTACCAGGAGTATTTCCTGGGTGGTAAAGGCGGCCGGTGCGTAGGGCTGATAATCTTACCAACTTCATGTGCCGATTCTCTTTAAATCTGGAAGCCTCAACCTTTGGAACCCTCAGGGCTTGTCCAGACCGGTAATGGGATTGCTTTACCTTTCTATTATTGTTTACTATCACAACGGCAAGTGGGCCGGTAGCTCAGTCGGTATAGCGACTGACTACGGGTTGGACGGTCCGGGATCGAATCCGCCCGTCCAGACCGGCCCTGAGGCCCACCCAGCCTCCTGTAAAATGGGTATCGGATCTTTTCCGGGGGTAAAGTGCGGCCGGGGCGTGCTGCTGACCACTCACACCCTTCTAGTTCCGCGGCCATGGAAGAGTAGAGCTATAACTCTACCCACCCTCTGGGCCACACCGGGCCTGTAACAGGATCACTTTACTTTTACCTTTATCACAACGGCATGAACAAATTTAAGACAATCTGTACAAACAGAGCAACAGCGACGCACGAGGCTAAATAACACGCACTGCCCTAGGAAACCTAAATGCGAACGGGCGGAGACGAAAGGCTGGCGTGACGGGGAGGGGAAAATAGGGAAAATAGGGAGAATTGCTTGCTTGAAGACTGATTACTTCCGTCACGCCTTGTTTGCTGCAAAATCACTTCTCGTCAAATGAAGACAACGAAGAATGTACTTTCTCACGACCGTGGACCTGGCATTGAGCGTGCATCCATCTTGTAAACCTTGTGCGCGCACACACACACACACACACACTTGCGACAGGTGTATGATGTTCAAATAGCACCAATAGGTGAGAGAAACTGCGTTTTCTTGTAGAGAAACAGTCACGAAGGGCAGGAGAAGCAGCGTGTTTGACGCTGTTGTCACGGACAAAGCTCAGTTTTGTCAGAAGTACGCTAACCACGGTGATTTCACAGTGGATGGACTGAAAGAACGCAGCTGTTAACATCTGCTGGCGAACCCTCTCACTCAGGTGAAAAGGCACTATTACTATTTCTCTCGTCTTTGTACTTTTGTTAAATTAATTACTCACCGAACAAATTAATTGACTGATATACTGGAAACTGACCAAATGATCGACTCTTCTGTTTCATTTTAAAGCAAAAGAAGCAGGGGAATTGCCAGAAAATTAAAAGCTACCTGCCCAAACTGGACTAAACTGACTCCCTGGCAGTATAATCCAAAGGTTCGACGCCATGAATGTCAAAATCTCCCACTAGATATGAACTTCAGCCAGTCATATACACTTCCCTTCCTTACAACTGCTGGAAGTTCAGCAAGTTCATATATGTTTGTCGGTAGGCCACAGTGAACGGATGTACAGTAGTACCACGTCTACACTGCGAAGCCAGGAGGGGGAGGGAGTTGCGACCACGCGACAGAGGTCAGTCAGCACAGTGGTTAAGGTACTGCGCTACAAATCGGAAGGTCGCTGGTTCGATTCCAGATGGTGTCATTGGGATTTTTCATTGACATAATTCTTCCGATCGCACTATGGCCCTGGGGTCGACTCAGCCTCTAACAGAAATGAGTACCAGGAGCATTTCCTGGGGGTAAAGACGGCCAGTGCCTAAGGCTGACAACCTACCACCATCCTGTGCTGTTGTCACGGAATCTGGCAGCCTTAACTTCCTGGAATCCTCTGGGCCTGTCCAGGCCTGTAATGGGACTGTTTCTTTTTTTTCTCGCACAGTTGCACAGGGACTTTCCGCTCACCCTCTATTTCCCTAAGATTAATTTTATCATCCTCACATCCCCCACCCTCCTCGAAGTTTTCTCACGACTCGTGTTATAGAAATGATGCACAATGCCATTTAACATAACCCTACTAAGCCATGCACTGAGACGGTACCATATTTTACCTTCTTAACCCCCGCCACATCCAGCAAGGATAACTGCACCTACTCTCTTATTTCGACGGTTGTATCAACAACCGATTACAGCAGAAACTCCAACAGTTGGCGACAGAATGTTGCCTTAACTGGTAATGTGAAAAGTTGGGTAATCCCATTAGCTCCCCTTTGATTTCATACGGACAACAGTTTAAATGTTCACAGCTCTGTAACGATGTCGAATCGGGCACACATTCCTACATCATTTTTTGCTCGAAATTATCTCATTACATTTTTATCGTTGCACGGTGCATTCTATAGTTTATTTAATTAATACACCAACAAATGCGCACATGTTCATTTAATGATCTAAAATTCGCATTAAAACACTTAAAATGCTCCTACATATTTCGATCATACGATCATCCTCTGGGAGCAGTCTCACGCTAAACGTCGCACAACGCACATCCATAGCCAGGCTCATTCTGAACAGCATACAACTCAAACTGTACACAAGACCTACTGCCACAGCACCAGCTCAACGTAACGATGTAAATCACTGAGTGCTTTTAAACTATAGCGTTAGGAAGGAACAATGTATGCTCCCTGAGGATGATCGTACGATCGAAACATGTAGGAGCATTTTAAGTGTTTTAATGTGAATTTTAGATCATTAAATGAATGTATGGCCGGTCCCAGTAGTCGCGCGGTGTAAGGCGTAGGCCTGCGGCCGCTCGCCTGCTGAGATTGTGGGTTCGAATCCCACCGGGGCATGGATGTTAGTCTGTTATGAGTGTTGTGTGTTTTCAGGCAGAGGTCTCTGCAACGAGCTGATCACTTGTCCAGAGGAGTCCTACCGACTGTGATGCGTCGTTGTTTGTGATCAAGAAACCTCAAGAATGAGGAGGCCATGGCCCGCGTTGGGCCGTAGCGCCAAAATAAAATATACATATATATGTGTGTGTGTGTGCATTTGTTGGTGTATTGATTAAATATCTCATTGCGTATTTTCGGAAAACCTGATTCACATTTTTAGAGACACTTGTAGTGTCCATATGGCATTAACTAACTGCATTTCCAGAACCTGTTCCTTCTGACTTTCATAATGATTATCGCACCATGTTTAACACGAAATCGTGAGACTGTTATTGACAGTACTTTACCTTGCTCAGCGCTTGGGTGATCTGAGAAGCAGTGAAAGGCGAGGCACACTTACCTGAAACAACACAGAACACAATCAGTCAACTGTATCAGTCCAGTACCAAACAAGCATGGAGTGTCCTTCAAGTTCTCCTAACTCTCAGTTACTCGGATTTGTATCGCAAATACCAGTAAGTAAATTACACAAACCAACCGACCAAAACTAGTCAAACATGCCTGTTGTAGAATCGCTAATAAGAAACTGCTGATCAATGCTGCGGTATGAGCAGATCCTTAACGAACATACCCGCACGTCAGGTGGCCTGGGATAGAATATCGGTATATCGACTTGTCACGGGCTGGACGGTTCGGGTATCGAATCCCGGTGGAGACAATATTTTCCGCACCCGTCCACACTGGCCCTGGGGCTCACCCAGTCTCCTATTGAACGGGTAGAGGGTCATCCCTGGGGTAAACGACCGGGGTGTGGCATTAACCACCCACCCCAATTAGCGTTGGGGTTAAAAGAAAAAGTAGAGCTATGTCTATAACCCCCCGCTCCATGCCTGCATGACAGGTCAGTTACACGGTAGATTACACTTTAATATTATCAAACGTAAAGAACACACCCATGAATCGCACTTCCATAACGAGGTACAGATTATTTGTTAGTTTTTGGCCGATTAAGAACCTAGTGGAGCGGGCAGATGAGACTACTCTGTCGTTAGCAGGCGTTATATGGGCGGAACAGGCCTAATTGTATCGGTGTCGTCTGCCAGTCCGCTGCCGCTATCGCTTTACAAGTGACACGATCCAAGCCCTTCCGCCTCAAAAATTCCATCGGCCAAAAACCAAGAAATGGCCTATAGCCAGCATAATGGATTATGGCCATCTCTAATGTGATGGCATGTAGTGTGGTACAAAGGTAGTCTTGCTGCTCCTGAACACTAGCGGGGCACTGTTTTAAGCGTGTTCTGAAAGCAGTACTTTCCTCCGTAAGGTTGATACCTATCTACGTTCACAAGACGTCTCGTCCCAGGAGAAAGAAATAATTTTTTATTACCCCTCGCCTCGACTATATCAAATAACACAACGTACATAGGCATGTCACGAGGGGACCTTTACACTTTCAGTGGCGCAACAGCCCAATTTGGGCTTAGGTTCCCCCACTGTTGGGTTTTTAAATCACGCAAAATTAGACACACACACGCGAGTCCAGCCGGTATACCTCCTCTGAACGCGTGATCAGCTCGTCGTAGAGGTCCGTACCCACACAACAAGCATCACAAAACACCCATTCGGGACTCGAAGCCGCGATCCCAACAAACAAACGGACGCAGATCTACGCCTCAGACCGCAAGGCCACCGGGATTGTGGCGAACTTTACACACTACATTGACACAGCTGCAAAGGAAATATTAGATAAACAATCAATCATATTTTCCAACAAATGAGTAGTTGACTGTAGAATAATGCGCGGAATTAATAACATAAGAATAAAGGTAAAGAAAGGTGAAGTGTTCCCGTTACAGGACCGACGTGGCCCATAGGGCGGGCACAGGTGGCCGTGGCACTAGAAGGGGGTGAGTAATAATATGAATTATTTTGTGGCGCTACGGCCCAACGCGGGTCATGGCCTCCTCATTTTTGAGGTTTCTAGATCACACACAACGACGCATCACAGTCGGTAGGACTCCTCTGGACGCGTGATCAGCGCATCGCAGAGACCTGTACCTGACAACACACAACACTCACAACATCGGTAGCCAGCGAAATCAGCAGGAAAGGACTCGAACAGTGGCAGCTGCAATGGAACAACGCGGCGAAAGGAGCAGTATGTCGATCCTTCTTCCCAAACCTGGAGCAGAGGTTAAAAACA
>Ga0123352_10022086_pt1 | contig 10144 bp, 6 predicted proteins | sample TergutLab28metaG_FD_89700 | JGI IMG/M metagenome (GOLD analysis project Ga0123352, IMG submission 89700) | Labiotermes labralis P1 segment gut microbial communities from Petit-Saut dam, French Guiana - Lab288 P1 | ecosystem: Host-associated > Arthropoda: Insects > Digestive system > Gut ...
CCCCCAACTTCCCCGCATCTTCCATCACACCATCTTCCCATCTCAGTTTCGGCCTGCCCCTCTGTCTTCTTCCTTCTACCACTGCAACGAGAACTCTTCTTGTAGCACTCTGTTCCTCCATACCAATAACATGTCCTGCCCATTTTAATCGATTAATTTTAATGTATGTTACTATATCACTTTCCTTGCACAATGTATATAACTCATTGTTTTATTTTATTCTCCATTTTCCTTTGTCATTTGTAGGTCAAAAATAGCTCCCAAAATTTTCCTTTCAAAAACTCCTAAAATAGCTTCGTCAGATTTTGACAATACCCATGTTTCAGAACCATATGCTAGCACTGGTCTGATCAAGGGAAGTAAGAAAGATGGGAAAGGTTATTTTGAACCAGTTTTTAATATACAATGACCTCAGGCAAACAGCACAGAGAATTTACAGTGCCTCTCGTCCTTTACAAGTGGGTGACCCAGATGTATCTATTGTGGGTCACATAAAAGTAGGTGTTTTGAAAAACATTTCTGACTTTCCATCACCAAAATAATCGTTCAGAAAATATTTCTTTCTTTTTCTTTATTCCTTTGAAACTAAATAGCCCAAAATCCATTCTCCAGTAAAAACAAAAAAACACTGGAAGGTTCTATGCCCCATGCACCTACCCCAAGTTACGCCTAAGCACTCATCAACAGATTTATGTCCGGCACGATGTATTTTTATAACGTCATTACTTGCAACAGTATGGCGTTTATCGTCTGGAGTTTCAGTATGTTACTGCCTACTTTAGATACCCACTTCTTGGCTCTGTACAAACAGACAGTAAAGGTTGCAGTACCCCTCCTGGAATAAACCGTCCATCTCGGTGCGTTGCAACGGTCCTTCCACCCGAAGATACAAAGACAAACCTAATTGCGTTGTGTAATTTCATGACAGCCGTAAAATACGAGGAGTTTCACACTGCAGTGTTCTGAGTTTGCTACCGTACAGTCTGGTAGATTTACCGTAATTTCCTTTCATTACAAATAGCCAAGTATCGGTCAGAGATAAATCCATCAACTTAAAAACCCAAGGCGTGATAACGTTTTGCCTGGTTAAAGCTATAGATCACTGTGGAGCAATGGTGGAATGAAGTGGGGGAAACCGAAGAAACGAGGAGAAAACAGTTCTTCAGAACCAATTTGTACTCTCAGGCATTTCACAAGAAGTCGCCGGAAAATGAAACCGTGTATCCGCGATGAGAAACCAGACTCTCACCGCCCGAGCTACGGTAGGACAAAGTGCTCCCTTCGCATCGTTAGCATTTGAAAAAACGTTTGTTCCAAAGCGCCTCTGTGAATTTCTCACTGCAAGCAATTTGGTTACAAAAGTTACAGTCTACTGTTTACTTGTGCTGAAAATCCGTTAGTGGTCAGAAATCCATTTGGGGTGGAATGTGTATAGCAGAAGACACCGCAGCTCTGGTGTGGAGTTCCGTGCTTTGTTAGGAACACCATTACAATTGAATACCCCCGACTGTACCGTCCAGTCCGTGCTGAATTATTTGTTCGTAACACAGAATATTGCACGTGTTAGTTGGATTAAAGTTGGTTGTAACCGTAGGTCTACTGGAGTCAACGAAAGAACGAAAAAGGACAGTGGAAAGACAAGATGGCCGCCTCCTCCCCCATTCTTCCTACAATTTTCGTTCCCCTCTGTCAACAGCTCACAGTTCTCCCTACCTTAAAAAATAATGGCAAGAATGCAAAGTGCAAAAGATAAAACGCTTGTAGATTGTGGCACTGAGACGAAGGTGGCGGGGGGGCAGCTGCTGGGCAGACAAGTGCGGGAAAAATATTCGTTTGTTCTTTCGTTGACTGAAGTACAGACATTAATATTAGCATTTTTTAATAGCGTCATAACTTGCACAGGAAACAAGGCCCTTTAACGCATTTCGCGAAATTTTGTTCACATCAATGAAACAGGATTTAAATTCGGTAAATTTTTGTCTGTCATCTTACAAAATGTGACGCCGTGTAGGCTAGTAGTTTAGGCCGAGCAAGTTTCAGAGAAGGTATCCTCGTTTTGTTTAAATGCACATGTAAATAAAGTAGAATGCAAACTCACAGTCCAAACAAAAAGTAATCTTTAAGAAACAATCAGCTACATGTTTCGGCTATATATAGCCATCATTAGGCTGAATGCAGAGCCATAAGTAAGAAAAAACCCTAATACAATGCAATAAAAATTATTAGGGACAAGAACTCGTCTTACATTAAAGCAGAGTTATATGGAACTATATAATACACGGAAAATATGTGGAGGTTTCAGGATCTGTAAAATTATGTGACTTGCAAAAGCATTTAAACATTTATTAAAGTATTCACACAATGGTGACGCTCTGGAAGTGGGTGTTGAAGCGAGGACTAATGGAGGTAAGAAGGGTATATGCTGGGAACCAGCGAAGGAAAGGGATGGGGGGAAGAGTGGGGGATGGGAATGGGATTTTAAAAATATAGACAAAGTATTATTTTAGAACACATTATGAAAAGTTTTCGTTTTTAAGGATGATGCCAAAAATTATGTTGGGAAACACAGTATGTTTGTCACGCACATGATTATCAAATGACACCTTTTTGTGAATAAACAATCTTTCCAAGATATTTAGGTGTGTGCCTTTTTTCTGAAAGTATAACACTTGTATAGTAACCTCCATATGTCTGAATATCGTCAATTGTGTGTTGGGGGAATTGCAGTCCCATTCCTATTCACTACCCTTCCCCCCCCAACCCCCTTCTACTCTGGTTCCAAGCTATACCTTTCTTACCTCCAGTAGGCTTTCGGCAATCGCACAGTGCACGTTGAAATAACTGCAGTGCACAGCAGTGAGCAGCACGTACTGTACCTACACATTGCATTGCACCACACGTCACGAAAAAGTGCATAGCAGTGAACAACATTTACCATGTACATCTAATTGTACCACACATCACGTACAGTTAAGTACAAAAACGTATGTATAACAGATATAATCTAAATGATACAGCGAGATATAAACGTGCTCAGTGCCCTCACCCCGGAATACAATTATAAACATATGTCATTGGAGAACGTAAGTACCACAGTTCATACATACAGTCACTTCGGTTACAGTACAATGCCTCCTGTATCATTGCAATTAGGCATTAAATATGTTGAACTTTTACAGATTATACTTACTAACGTTTCACCGCAGAACCTTTACTGGTGCTGCCCATTACTTTCACGGTATTCCGCCTAGCCCACGCATCAACACCCACCTCCAGAGCGTCACCATTATGTGATTACTTTAACCTTTTGACGCCGGAATTATTTTTTAAATTTTAGCACACCCTGTATATAAAATGTGAATAATACAGGAACCAAATACGTTAGAATTATGAAACAAACTGCATTTTGAAGAGAAAAGGACGGAGAGTATAACCCATGTTTAAAATATTCAGTACATATATTTGTTGAATAAATATATAAAATGCAACTTCAGAGGTTAACGGTGCGGTACGACCACTATAGTTGACATTAGTCGTCTAAAGGTTAATAAATGTTTAAAGGCTTTTGTAAGTCACATAATTTTACAGATCCTGAAACCTCCACATCTTTTCCGTGTATTATATAATTCCATATAACTCTGTTTTAATGTAAGACGAGATCTCGTCCCTAATAATTTTTATTGCATTTTGTTATAGTTTTTCTACTTATGGCTTTGCAATCAGCCTGATGATGGTTATATATACCCAAAACGTGTAGCTGATTGTTGCTTAAGATAAAGTAGTGTTTGGACTGTGAGTTTACATTAATCTTTATTCACATTAAGCAGAGTAGTGTTTGTTGGTCTGTCGTCCTGTCCATCGCCGGTGGCGATGTTGCCAGTGGAAGAAAGTTAAGAACAGAAAATGGCAGAAGTAAGAGGCGGTGAAACACACTGTATGCTTCAGTTTGTATACATTCATTTCAGGTATTAAAAGGGCTATTGAACGTGGCCCTGAATGAAGAAACACCCTGTGTACAGCCGCGTTATGGTTGTGACAGAAACATAATTTACAATAACGTCAGTGTGTCACGCACTTCATTACCGGTGCTCAGCACAGCGTTTCACCGCCAGGGAGCAGAGGGGAAGCAATAAGAAGGGGAGTGGGATTATCACATAATTCATCTCGTACTTAGAAATAAATGTAAATGCCGATAATGACAGACCTGTTATGGAAGAGTGTAAGCAAAATCCTTGACTTAATAGAGAATCCCAGAAATAAGCAAATCAGATCAACAAATCGTCGGTATTACAAATCGACATTATATGCTTGTACCTTCATTTCGTGCGACTGGCCATTCACTGTGCAGTTGCAGGCCTGCTGTGACGTTAACACCGGCATGACAAATGGACAGAACAGACAACCGGGATGGCTCTCTGGGTGAAGAATGATTCACAGGCCGTTTGTAGCCACAAGCACACAAACATTGCACGTAAAACCGGGTATCCAGATTGAGCAGTCGACATGCCCACTTCATAATCAGGAAGTCCCAGGTTCAAATATTGTCCGGAGATTGGCTATCATGACCAAGACGTTTCAAGAATTTCCTCAGGATCTACAGCCTTATTAAACCAAATGTAGCCACTAACGCTCCCTTTAACAAGGTTTCCGATCCATTATTCAACAGCCATTTCGATTCGCAGCAAAACACACTTATTTATTGAAAGAGCCGTAAACAAATCACAAACAAATAAAACAAATTGACGTTAAACTGTTGTTCCTTATCTGCATACTGACTGTACGTATGGGACATACTTCAAAACGAGACTTAGAGAAAGCAACTTTGACATGACAAACTGGTGTCTCCTTCGGAAAATGTCTTCTTATTAAACTGCGAAAGTATTTCAGTCACGCAATTCGTTGGCCGAGACAGCAAATATCATTGCTCAAAGGAGGCTTAGAATCACGGAGGCACTAAACCTGCATGTTACTTTTAAAGTATTTAATGGGTGACAATCTGAAGCCTGTTCATCCGAATTACATCTGCAAATTCAATCCCCGCATGACGGAACACACATTGCCTCTCCATAACAAAGACGAACCCTTTAACTCCGCATATCTGCACATGTTTTAATCGCGTGTATAGCATGCAGGCAAAATATGGATTGTTTAAGTTTTAAACCAGTTCCTATGTATACCAAGAAATGGATGAATTTTCTTATGTGTGGGCCTAATTGTTATTAACCGACTCGCTAAACAGTGCATTCTAAGGCAGGCATTTCTCTGTATCTCTCTGGTCCATAACGTTAACTAACCTATAAGTGGACCTTTTAAGGCAGGTAAAGCAAAATTTATCCACGTACACGACATGAAGGGATAAGGCGGAGTAAAACATAGCTCCATTAACGGCATTAGGTGAAGACTGGTGATCTGTTTCACGACCCGGCCTCTTTACCCCCGGCGTCACGGTCACTAGGGGACTGGGTAGGACTGCAGGTGCAGCCTGGACGCTGTGGACAAGAGAGGGACATTGTGTTTCTGCAGGCAAATAAACCAAAACTACTCGGCTGGTTAGCCTGCCTGTAGCCTGGTCTCCATACCGACCATGCTATCTAGATGATATAATCAACGTTTGAAAGTCCATTTCATCAAATTCCCACGTACCTAAATCGTTGTTACTTGCAAAATGGCAGACCTCTTCAGACACACGTTGCTCCCATTGTGAAGAAACCAGGCAATGGTAAAATGGATTGGTGATTCTTTTATTAATTAATACACAATTCGCAGCGATTTTAAACTGAACTGGATAAATAGAGTTGGATTGTAGGATAATTCAGCCTGTCTAACGTACAAGAACATGAATTTTCGGCCTTCATCATGTTCTCATCTTAGAGCTTGTTCCTGAAGAGGATGAGGAAAAGCATGGCAACCCGTCATTGAGCATGTTGATCCGAAATCAATAATCCATTCTGGCATTAAAATATATTTCCTGTATCAGAGGTAATTAGAATATTCTACTACATTAAAAATATCTTAAATAATTTCCTTATCGTATAAGGAGCCAGGATAGCGTAGTCGGCATACTAGTAGCCTACAGGCTGACGGCCGAGGAATCGTAGTTCGATTTCCTTCCTACATGGGCAAGATATTGTTCTGTTCTCCATAGCGGCCATACAAGCTCTGACTTCCAACCAGCCTCCTATCCAGTGGGTATCGTGAGACGTTTCAGGGCGGATGTGGGAGGTAAAGCTGCCAAGGCGTGAAACTAACCACCGACCTCCATCAAATGCCGAGGTACGAATGGTCGGAGCTATGTTCTCACTCCGCCATACGCATCACAGAGAGCACACGGACAACTACACATTGGCACAGTCTTTTGTCGTTATGTAAAGGATTATTAAACAGGCATGACGTGACTTAGATCAATAGCACCTAACCTTTCCAAATCATTTTTCACTAATTGTCTTGCCATTAGACGTAACGCAGTCTGACCAGTTCACATCATCGTTAAATGCGCCATAGTAATAATTACGCACAAAAATTTCACAATTAAGATCTTACCTTAGCCCTTACAATCCGCCATAGTGCATCATGTCCATTACATAGTAGTTTGTGAGTGCAACAACGTTTCTACGTTAAAATTACCACAAACCATAACCACATCACTTAGGTAGTTGCGTAACCACACTTAATAACTACATCACTTAAAAATGTATAAACCACATTTAGTAATCACACCACTTACGAAACTGTATAACCATATTTAACAAACACACCACATCTAAAACTATATCTGTAAATGATTACCACAACAAACCGACATAATACATGATATTTACTTAATTCTGACGCGTTAAATTACAAACAAAATACATCACAAACACACGAACTTAGAGTCCACCATTACCGACACGAAAAACAATGACTGACACGAACTGCTCGATACCTGCTGATGAATTATGGGTAATCAGAGAAACAGCAGTGGAGGTAAGGAGACTGATTTGTCATACCACAACATCGTAGAGTTTGCAGACGCAAGCACCTGCTCGCATGTGTGGTGGAGGAGGAGGGAAAGGAGAATGACTTTCGGTCTGTGCAGGACGTTTTCTGGAACACGTGCATTCGTTTTTAAAGAACCGGTTTTGTTCGAGATAGCGTATACGTTAGGGTAAGGCATCTACATTGCAAAAAGACAGATGGCAAAATTATTTTTATTAAGTATTTTATATTCGCCTTCAACACAATTTCTTTACTCCACTCCATAGTTATCTTCTATCCTTGCTGTGTTCGCAGTTGTCCGCCGTGTGCCATTGCAGGTGATCCACATCGGAACAAATATTAATAATACAATTTTCCAGATACATGTCACTCACATTATAATAGAGTTCTGGACTAGGATCCAATACATGTAGGCAGGTTGTTGGGGAAAGCTGCAGAAAAACAGGAACAGTCTCTATATCAAGGCAAGCACAACAAAAGGTTACTAGTGACAAATGCTGACGTCATAGAAAATATGCCATTTAACAGTTTACATCGCAGTGGTAACTTATATCTACCACATACCAAGACACTGAACAGGTTCATGTAATGCCCGCACAGCGAGTTTATATGGTTCGTATAATTCAAAAAATGGTCAATTCGCCCACACAGAATTGACTGGTTTTGTTTGTGGTAATTGGATAATAGATAATAAAAATCTATAACTGAACAGAAAGTTTTACGCTACATTAAAAAAATGGCCTCGTTTATGTATAACGCCTCTCGGAAGGAACGTCCTTTGTCAGTGATTAATAAAAATAGGATCTGCGAACTTTACAACTCATTTAGATTCGCTGTGGCTTTCCAGAAAGTTACGATGTTAAGACTGTGTGACTGGCGTCTTAAATGAAGCAGCAGGAAAAGTTTGAACAACAAGCTGAACACAGCAGAAAATTGCGTTACTTCTTACAAATGACAATTCACCGTCCTCTCGTTCTTCTGAACGTCAAGACAACAAAACCCCATGCGCGATTTCAGGCTTCCGCTGCGAAGTAGATGAGATCTGCGCTCTTCTGGGTTACTACACAGCGAATAGTGTTAACTTCTTGCCGACGTTTCGGGACAATCTGTAAGTCCCATATTCACAAGCGCAAGATGGGACCGATAGGTTGTACCGAAAGATTGGTAAGGAATTATTATTCACTGTGTAATAACCCAGAAACGCGCCGTGCTCAACAAGGCCTCATTTCATAAATGCAGATTTCGTAACGTACTGTAGATCTATCGCAGGCTCCTGCCAAATCGAGTGCTGTGTTGTCCGAACGCTGTAATATTCCTTAACGTCGTAACTGAATAAGACACGCAGAGGAAGATAAAAAGTTCAGGGTGTTAAATTATGCATCGACCACGAAGGAGCTATATTTCCACGCATTCTTAATCTCGACTGTAGACTGAGCCTAGCGTTGCAACAATGCCAATACTGAGTAAGGGATCATCAGAATTGTCATGTTATTTAAGAGTTATGTGGCTCAACATAGCCACACACACATACACACACACTGTCACTATCCATGTGTTCTCATTGTCTTGCTCTCTTTCGCCACAGGTAACTACAATAAAATAAGTCACACAATGTACAGTTTGCGAAGTGTGTAGAAGTTCGATTGTAAAGTGCTCGTGTTTCCGCTGATTTTCTACAAGTAATGCTTGTTCTGTCCTGCATGCTGAAGTCCCAGTTTATCGCAAACTTCAGCACTATTTTCCATAATAGTATTAGGGTGGTTGTGCTGGCAACACAGTCTTGAGTAATGTGGGCATCAGAAGTGATGGAAGGTTAAGAAAGGTAGAACAGAGGGAAAGAGCAAAAGATGAACAACGAACCATAAAGTATCTCTCTCCTCCATCTAACTCATTTACACGGAATTATGGTGTCATATTTTTACCAAGCACACTGTGGCAGACTCGAGTCGAGAAACTGCATTCGGGACAGTCACTAGGCTACGAGATGGACAACCGAAGAATCGCTGTTCGATTCCCGCCAGGGGAGATTGATTTTTTCTGCGCGGTGATGTTGAGACTGGCTCTGGAAACCACCCAGCCTCCCACCTCATTTGTACGGGGAGAATTTTCGCGTATGTAAAGAGGTTGGGGGATGAATTTGATCTCTCACCTCCATCTAGTGCGGAAGTTATGAATAAGTAGAGCTATACCTCCATTCCCCTAAGTGCCTTCATGTTTTGCACAAGGACAACTTTACTTTAATTCATTTACTTTCCTTTACTTTACTGTATGTTACTTGTGCTGATCGATGTGTGATAAAGACGTAAATATTCCGGATTTGGGGCGGCGTTTAGCATTGATCTGTTTATTTCACATATTACTTCACAAACGGTGAATACTAACACATAGATATTAATACAGAAGATATAAGTTCTTACTGATGCTGTATAGTACGTCTGTCAACGTACATTTGCACTGTTGCTGTGTCTCATGACGTATGACATATCATATATGAAAACAGAGAAATAATGTCTTCTGTCTTTGTTCTTCTGGCACATCTACCCATGGACTCTGTGTGTATATATATATATATATATATATATATATATATTTATATTTATATTTATTTATTTATTTGACATTTCATTATTCATACCCCTCTGATAAATAGTATAGAAAGTCTTCTTCCATATACTTTTTTCTTATTTTATTTTATTTATTATTGTATCTGCCACAAATTTTCATGCCATATAATTATACTATTTTTACTTACCACTGATGATATTTTTAACCCTAATAGTGTTTTATAACATCAATGTTAAAGTATTTTTTAACTATCACAATTTTCTTGTATTAATAATTTGTAATGTGGGATCCCACACATAACACAAGGAATACACTTATACAAACATGTTATTAAATTCCCTTGCTGTTTCTCTTGTATAAAAGGCCATGATGATGAATTAGTTAATTAATCCGAAACATCTAGCCTATGCTTCTAATTGAGAATATAAGTTGTGTTCCATTCAACAGAATTACTATTTTTCTTGATGACTCTGGTGGCCTACTCTCATCTCCCGTTCCGGCAACCCCCCCCCCCCCCCGACTTTGGGGCCGTGTTCCGGGTGTTTTTTTTAGGAGTCTCTCTCTGGGTACAGGAAAAAATTTGTTTTACACATTTTCCACA
>Ga0123352_10022088_pt1 | contig 10144 bp, 6 predicted proteins | sample TergutLab28metaG_FD_89700 | JGI IMG/M metagenome (GOLD analysis project Ga0123352, IMG submission 89700) | Labiotermes labralis P1 segment gut microbial communities from Petit-Saut dam, French Guiana - Lab288 P1 | ecosystem: Host-associated > Arthropoda: Insects > Digestive system > Gut ...
CCATACTTTCAGATGAAAACCTGATGATGGCCACATTAGGCCGAAACATGTAGTTTACTTCATCCTTTATTAAACATCTTTTTTAGATATTGTTGTGTTATTGACTGATACCCACACCTATTGACCAGCCATGTTTCCTGTTCACCTCCTCTTGTGACTGGCAAAGGATAGCACAAGAAGAGTCATGCTCCAGACAACACGGGAGAGGGCTCGTCATGTCCGGCCATGTCTCATGCACTTGTGACACTGCCATTGCCATTCTAAACAGTCAGGCTGGTCATCTAGTCTGGTCTGGACTGCTTCAGTGTGTCCCTCCCCTAAAGCAAACCACACACTTCGTCACTTGCAAGGATAATTGTGTTGGAGCATTGCCGCCAAACCTTGCAAGTATCCACGACAAATTTCAGCTCTGTTCTATACTGCTGTATTACTCAGCAGAAAGTAAACCATTTAACCCTTAAACAAATCGTGTACAAACAGATATTAATAAATGCAAAATTACAAATTGGAAAGAGAGTTAAAAAACACAGGTGACTGGGAGAAATCCATTATGGAGGCAAAGGACCGCACTGGACTGTACAGTCATTGAAGAAAACAAACCTTTAAATGACCAAGTTGGTATTTCAATATAAGTGCATGGATTCATAAAAACTGTATTATTTGAACAGAAAAAAAAGAAAGAATTATGAAATAATGGCATTTTTGGGGGTAACAAAACAAAGATTATGCAACATGTTTTACAAATTCAGCAAATTTCCTTGCTGTCTAAACACATAAAATGAACTGAAGAATAAAATCCAAATAGATGCCACTATTACTTTATCATGCTTATGTTAGGCTCAACATGTTTCGGGCACCATTACGCCCATCATCCGGAGCTCACGATGATAGCGTTGGTTGTCAAATAGGCCGTCTGGTTCTCGAGTTGCTGCCGGTCGGGAGTTAAGTGCAGGCAGGATGGATGAGTGTCCGGACCAAAGGCTGTGTCACGGCACTGAACTCCCGACCAGCAGCAATTCGAGAACCAGATGGCCTACGTGGCAACCAACGCTATCGTCGTGAGGTCCTGATGATGGGCATAATGGTGCCCAAAACATGTTGAGCCCAACGTAAGCATAAAAAAGTAATAGTGGCATCTATTTGGATTTTATTCTTCAGTTATCAAGACGATGCACAGTCCAATACACATCACATAAAAAGAACTTCTACAGGTGTCTTTCAGGTCATTTAACCTCTAACGGCCAAATGGGAGAATTCAGTCCCTTTAAACGTGTACCTGCTTTTTCCAAACGGGAAAAAAAAGAGTCCCACTATATTGTAAGGTTTTTAAATTTTCTGTACTTATAATGACGGATCCTGTATTCAACACACTTGTCTTAAACACTTCTACAGGTTTAAAACTTTGTCTGAAATTTTCTTGTAAATAAAATTTACACTTCTGAAGGGTAGTTCTTTGCAATAGAATCCTTGTAATTTTTACAGTAGTCATGAATTATTTACAGATGTCACACACAGTTATTTCCTTGATTCTCCAGTTTTTACATTTAGAGAAACTCAGCCCTTTGGACTCATTATTTCTTCAGGACAATGCAACTGAAAGACTTAAATTATCTGCAGTGCCACAAGGCCAAACAGAAAAGAATTGGAGGGTCTGAAATCAAGACTGGACGACACACACAAACATGAAAATACTGAAGGCAAAAATCAAATACAAGCACAATTACCACAAAGTTATGAAAGAAGACATTGAAGACAGTCACTTTCTACTTATACTTGGTCATTAATATTTAAAACAAAGAAAATTAAGAACAGGAAAAAAAATATATTTGTGGTTTATCGGAATGTAAAAAAATTTGCATTTGATTCAGAAATGCTTGAGTTCTTGCCCCCTATCCTTTCTCTTTTAGGTCACAGAAGGAAGTCTAAAGTATCTTATTCTTAAGATCTGACCACCGACAGAAAACCAATCAGGAACACAGTTTCATTTGCAGGAAGCAAGCAAAAGAATACAGTAAATCCAAAATTTATCAGCAGATAACCTGTACAGTGTACCTCAAACATAGTAGAATTTATGTAAGGAATAACTTCCATTATTTTAAACAAAAATTTAAAAATAACCATAAACTGAAGTGCATGTCAATGGGTGGAATGTTTATAACAACATACCTTTATTTAAACTTTCTAAAAGGTAAAGGTAAAGTGATCCCGTTACAGGCCTGGTGTGGCCCAGAGGGTGGGTAGAGGTATAGCTCTTTCCATGACGGCGGCACTAGAAGGAGGTGAGTGGTCAGCAGCACGCCCCGGCCACACTTTACTCCCGGAAAAGACCCGGTACCCATTGTACAGGAGGCTGGGTGGGCCCCAGGGCCAGTCTGGACGGGCGGAAAACCTCCTCCCCACCAGGATTCGATCCCGGACCGTCCAGTCCATAGTCAGTCGCTATACCGACTGAGCTACCTGACCCACATTTAAACTTTCTAGTTTTAAAAATGTTCAAAACCCAATGCGTGGTATAAACAAACGCGGATGTGGGCATTTAAACTGAACAGTGCTCCCGCTGCTAGCAGATTTGGGATTTAAAAGGCCACACTAAGAGTTAAGGTTTAATTATCTCCACTGCAGATTATTCATTACTCCATACAGCAAGGTCCTTCATGAAAAAGTAAGGGGCATTCATCTAGTAAAAAAATCACTGGAGTATATTCCTGTCACACCACTACAGACAGTGTCAGGAAGCCAATGAATCCATTCTACATTTTCCCATCCTTTACCTTCTAGATCCATTTCAATATATACCTACCCTTACGTCTTCCAAGGAGCTCTTCCAATCAGGTCTTTAAACTACAATACAGTAACATTTCTTATATCGCACATGCATGCAACATGCCACACCCATCTAATCCACCTCTATTTAATCATCCCAATAATAAAGCATGTGGTGAAGCGCACCAATGATGAAGCTTGTCATTATGCTGTTTTCCCCAACCTCCCGTCACTTCCTCGCTCTCAGGTCCAATTATTCACTCAAAACTTTGTTCTCAAAACATGCCCATTCTACCTTCTTCCCACAGGGTGACAATACAAGTTCTACAACTCTATAACGTAAGTCTTTTTAACCCCATACTTACTTACTTACTTACTTACTCCACGGTGCAGAGTCCTTCTTGAGAAGCTAACTAGTTTGCAGCTAGTCAAGAAATTCCCCGCACTGCACGTAACCCGAAGGTTCATTATTGCACTCACAAGCGTCTCCCACCTGTCTCTATCCTGGGTCAGCCCAATCCAGTCCATATTCCCACATCCCACCCCTTGGAGATCCATCCTAATATTATCCACCCATCTACACCTACATCTCCCCAGTGGTCTCTTTCCCTCCAGTTTCCCCAGCAAGACCCTATACACACCCCTCTCTTCACCCATACGTGCCACATGCCCAGCCCATCTCATTCTTCTCGATTTTATCACCCACACAATATTGGGTAAGGAGTACAAATCACTTAGCTCCTCGTTATACAATCTCCTCCATTCCCCTGTTACCTCGTCCCTCCTTGGTCCAAATATTCTCAACACCATGTTCTCAAACACCCTCAGCTTCCTTTCCTCCCTCAATGTCAGCAACCAAGTTTCACACCCATACAAAACAACCAGCAAAACTATAGTTCTATATCTTTAAATTTTCGGATAGCAACCTAGAAGACAAAAGATTCTGCATCGAATGAAGGCATGCATTTCCTGACCTCAATCTGCTCTTAATTTCTTTCGGAATAGAATTTTGATTTGTTACAGATGTTCCTAAATTCTTTTTAACCCCTGAACTCAGTATTCATCTGTTTCATGTTGATGCTCAAAGGGTAACCCTCTTCACTCTCCAGGCCAATACTGGGATCATATCTGAACTCAATCCCCAACTGTTTCCTTCCACATCCTTCTCATCTCACCAATTACTGCTCATCTCATCACTTGATGCTCACAGTCTACAGATGGGATCTACTTACAGCACTGTTAAATAAACATATGCAACTTTACCTTTTTTTTCCCCCCCCCCAAAGAGACTCTAGTTTTAAACTTTCTCTATATAAAAAAACTGTGAAGTTCACCTTAGTACAGGCCACAAAGGCCCAAAGGGTGAGTAAAGGTACCACTCAGCTCTTTCTTTAACCTTGTTGCCAGATGGGCATGCGTAGTCAATGCCACACTCCGGCCACTTGCCCATGGGAAAGACAGCTGGTACCCGTTGTGCAAGAGGGTGAGTGGGTCAAACGGCCAAGTGCGTAAAATCTAGCCCCAGACTAGATCCCTGGACCGTCCAGCCCGTGGTCAGTCACTTTACTGACTGAGCTATTCCAGCCCACTCTCTAAACACAAATACATAAAGTGTTTGATGAAAGTAATATTTGAAATTGTGGTGAATCTGCACACTGTTTGCTAACTTTATGTGTGTGTCATGGAGAATGTGAAGGGTAAGTAATATCTACTAAGCAGTGACGGGATTTTGAGGACAGTTCCTTAAAAGACAGAAAGTTTTTGACCAGTTGTGAGACTGTCAGCTTCTCAAGTAAACTTCTGCTGCATGGGGTTAGAGAGAAAGCAAATTACTTCAACACATGGGTGACCAGAACCTTACTGCTGCCGTACGATCACACTGTAAGACAGTGGATGTTCCAAAGCTACAGAGAGTATTAACATTTCAGTCTTAATGGGATATTAACATCATGCTATGGCAGATAGACAACAATGTTCCTGTTCATGTTTATGTTTTATGTTCACATATCTTTATGAATCTCACATTTTAAATAATACGGGATAAACATAATATATAAAATCTTGCAGGAATTCAACATGTCAACATTTTGTCAAATCAATTTGTCCCATAAGCTCTTTGCTGTCCTTATTGCTAATCAGATCAACATATATATCACACCTCAGTAAATGCGTGTCTGTGTGACAGACCCTGTTCATAGGTCATAACAAAGCCCTCTTTGTAAAGTGTGTAGGCCTGTCAGTAAAAACTTGCATCAACATCACTTTGGGCTCTTAGGTCGGCATATGTTTATCACTTAGCAAGCAAAATGGACCATGTAAGGGCCTGTCTCACACATACACACACACACACACACACACAAACAACAACAGCAACAACAACACACACCAACACACACCAACTGCATGAAGCCAACTCCACGCAAGAGGCCAGATCAAGTGAGTATTACATATTTATGGCACAAACAGAGAGCAGGTAACATGGGCCTAGTGGATTCCACCGATGCCGTGCGTCAACGAGTTCTCCAGCACAATGTCAAACTCATTAAGTGACTCAAGAATCTGTCGCAGGAAAGTCAGTAGCGTCGGGTTGCGAAGGAAGGACTGCTCTTCATACATCTCCTGCGTCACACAGCATGCAGAAAGGGGTGCCAACATCGAAGATAGCAGGTGTTCCCTGCAGACAATATGCAATCAAGATCACTTCTACCAACAGACTACATTATCATGAAGCTACTGCAAAAATATCGCCATAAGAAACTGCACCGAAACTATCGGCTTGCTGTACATCACTCACAACAAAGAAACATTGTGTTGAAGAATCAACCATCATTGGACATCGGACATTACACTCTGTTGACCAGAAGTATGATGCCAAAATTTTTAAGGAGCACAGTGTTTTCAAAATATCAGTATCTTCTTACCAGTTCACAGGGCATAACAGTCCAGAAGCCTTGAATCTGCACAATCACCACTGTCAGAACCTCAAACCTTGCAAGTATTCTACAATTTATACAAAGGAAAGTTACCCCTGTATAAACACACAAGTGCTGAAGATATCGAGTAAATAAAAAGGTAAGGTGCACTCTTGTACAGGCACTGAGGCTCTGTACAGGTCATACGGCCCACAGAGGGAGTGGAGGTATAGCTCTACTCTTTCTTGACCACAGCACTAGAAGGGGGTGAGGGGTCAGTGTCACTCCCTGGCCGCTCTTTACCCCCGGGAAAGACCCAGTACGCATTGTACACGAGGCTGGGTGGGCCCAAGGGCCAGTCTGGACAGGTATGGAAAATCTCACCCCCCACCGGGATTCGATCCCGGACCGTCCAGTCCGCAGCCAGTCGCTATACCGACTAAGCTACCTGGCCCATGAAGATATCGAGAACATACGGTATTTATGGCTGGCAGTATCATCCATCTGAGATGCACTGGAAATGTTACATTTTGATTCCTCACACAGCCATATTCCACTTCTTATCAATACATGTGTATCTCTCTCTCTCTCACACAAGTACTCACACACAGGGTGTTACTTAAACAGCCAGCTTGTCCTCCACATTGGCAACTTCTTAGAATTAAGAAGCCGTCATGAGCAACACAAATATTGCGGATGCCAAGGAGAAGGTCACTGACATTTTTGCAAATCACATTCAGATATTTATTAAATTCAATTTTGAATAATGTAATGATTTTTAAGTGCAAAAATGTGTGCTATACAATTCAGTATGAAAAAAAACATGTTTCGAGTTTGCGTATATGTTGAAATACACAGAAATGTAAGTTCCTATACCTAATAAAGTTGTCTCTATAGTAAAACCAACAAGACGCACCAGTGTATCAAACTTATTTTATTTTGGAATGACACGCTACATGTTTCAGACGGTCCTTCCATCCATCATCAGGAGTTCAAGACTGTACATACAGCAACAGGCATTTCTCAAACAGATATGAGATGGAACTCATTCCATCTCACTCCCGCTAGCAAGTCAAGAGCAGTATCTGTTTGACATATGCCTGTTGCTGTACGTACAGCCTTGAACTCCTGATGATGGACGGAAAGACCGTCTGAAACATGTAGCGTGTCACTCCAAAATAAAATAAATTTGACACACTGACGCATCTAGTTGATTTTACTATAGAAATAATATTACGACCCTATGAACATCAAATTTAATAAAGTTGTCTCAAAACTTTCTGGTATGTAGTTGGTGACTCCTTATCAAGACCAATATGACACTGTCATATGAACTGGAATATAGAAAATAACTTGGAGTAGTTGTCACTGCAAACAGCAGGTAATGGCAATACCTGTAGGGCTCATAAACGGAAATTCATAACAGCAAGGAAAATCACTGGCACACTCAACATTCCACATACAGGGTTATTCGAAACAAGTGTCAGGGTTTTAACAACTTGTCATACACAATAAACTTCAGATAGCAGTATATCTGTTTTTTTATTTACTAGAAAAACACTCCAAGTATTTGTTACATACATTACAGGTGCTCTACATGTGCACCGTTTGTGATTCTACAAACATCAACATGATAATCGATAATCACCGCTGACATGCTACAAACAGTTTCGAACGAACTCGATTATCGGGTTGATGTTTGTAGAATCACAAACGGTGCACATATAGAGAACCTGTAAGTTATGTAAAAAAAACTTGGAGTGTTGTTCTATTAAATAAAAAAATACATATACTGCTATCTGAAGTGTATTGTGTATGAGAAGTTGTTAAAACCCCGACAATCATTTTGAATAACCCTGTATTAAGAAAATACTCAAGGCAATTTTCCACAACTTCCACAACAATGAACAATTCCTAACAGGCTGACACTGGTACTTGTGTCTGTTTTGCAAGCTACGTGTAACTCACAGACCAAAGTGCCAAAGTTATCCCTCATTCTGTGCCCCTGCTGTGGCTGGAAAAAGAAAGCCTGCAGTTGAGAAACACAGTAACATGTGTAATTATGGAATTTACTCCCAGCAACTCACAGGATCACTGAATAAGACACTAGACAGTCCTTCCATCCGAACTACTCAGTTCAACAGGTTCTTATAATAAAACCAACTAGATATACTAATTTCCCAAATTTATTTTTGGAATAAAACTCTACATGTTTCGGACAGTTCCTCTGTCCGAAACATGTGAAAACCAACTACATGCACTAATTTCACAAATTTATTTTTGGAATGAAACCCTACATGTTTCAGAGACAGGAACTGTCCGAAACCTACAGAGTTTCATTCCAAAAATAAATTTCAGAAATATTAGTGCATAATTTATTTTTGGGAATGAAACTCTACATGTTTTGGACGGAGGAACTGTCCGAAACCTATAGTTTTTCATTCCAAAAATAAATTTGAGAAATTAGTGTATCTAGTTGGTTTTATTATAAGAATTTATCTCGATGCACGGTCACCTGAACGTCAAATTCAACAGGCTGTTTCAGCAAGAATGATGCAGAATGTACATCTTCGTATACCTTCTGCAAACTCGTCAGAAATGCTGATGGAGCACCAAGGGTACAGTCATTCTCACAGATAGGTCAGTATAGTGACCAGTCTACAGATGGAGTGACCCAGAGTTCAGTTTCCTGCACAGACAAGAGATTTAAACCCATCCAGATTCTTAACACCTGGCAATAAAAGAGGCTCGGGTGTGGAGGTGACCATTCACCTCCATCTCATGCCGAGGTCAAGGAAGAATGGCTTTATGCCTCTACTCCCCATCGCACCATGTGCAGTCAGGATGTGGGCATGGACAGCTTTACTTCCACACGCACATCATGCAATGTTCTCAGTGGTATGGTAGAGGTACACACCTGGCACAAAGGCATACAAATAACTGAAATTTTCCATCCTTGCCAAGTGTGTGACTCGAACTTCCAATCTGCTCAACCAGATTGCAGTAGCCATGCAGCACTCGCTTCTCTGAGGGATCTGGGGTCACGTCTGGATCTGACTGTAGGATCGCAGCTTGAAAATGTTCCTTCACACGCGCTGGAAAAAGATGATTTTCACGATCTATAAAAATACTGCCAAAACACTAAAATTTCCAGCTATTTTGGTCACAACTGTTGCTATTAGGCTCATATTCTGGGCAGAACTTTAAGGCACTGGCAATCTGTGTCTGCCCTCAGAGACAATACATAACATGCATCAGAATTACAGTTACATATTACAGCCCAAAGATGAAAGTTCCTAAACTGATTAACAGTAATGATTTAAGTTACAGTCTTTTAATTTCATGGCCATGAACAGCAATTACAGTCACATGTATGACAACCATCCTGAAAGGTTTAACCCTTTGCCGCTCCTATTTAAAGCCCTATTGCATGGGCAGAAAGACCACGTTTTTTTCAGCGGGCATTTAAAATTACGTACTGCACCAGAAACAGGTCTCCCCTCCAGGAAAAAAAAAAAAAATCATAAGAATTAAACTAAAAACGGCAGAATGATAACTCTTTTTTTCATCTTATTTGTAATATATTTATGCATGTAATAACCTACTTGCCTAATTTTGCACCTCCACATTTCACTGCTCGTGGTATTCCAAAAACACCCACATGGCATAATGGAAGGTCACACTGCTTACATTTATGTGTTGTCTGTATACCCCTTCCGGATGGAGCTTTTTTTCTTTTTCTCTGTACACAAAGCACACAACTTTTGCACAGCCTGATACTTTTTGTAAAGTATGGAAAGGTTAGGGAATGCAGTTCTGATGGGCAAACTTCTCTTCCTGCCTGTACACTTGTGAGATGTGTATGTAGCAATCATCTGACACACCAAGTTTCGCCTGAAAGTCAGTTGCCTGTTTCCGTGTGCTGTAGAGGGGGGATGATTTGTCAGGTCATATAAGATGAAACAGTTCACAAGACACGCATTTAGGACAAAATGTAATATAAATTTCCACCATTTTTTTGAAGATCGGCCGACACCATAGTACTCGTGTTTCTGATCACTTACATCCACACATCCCATATGTTTCGTGTAATTATGATGGCTTGAGGACATGCAATTTCAATTTCTTCATTGCCTTTTCCTGTTTTTCTTGTGACCGAACCATGAGTCCAGGGATCGGAATTTGTAGAAAGGAGGAGAACAACACATTTGTCTTGCCACACTACCGCCGTCACATCTTCATGCTGCATTTTCCTGGACTTGCCCCTTTTCAATTTCAAGACAGTTGGTTTCCTAAATTCTGTTGGCCAATTTTTTCTATTTGTCCTTGTAGTGCCACAGCTGTATGTTTCTTGTTCCAATAGCATTTTCATAAGATTTGTGGAGCTGAAAAAATTGTCGAAATAAATATGATGCCATTTTCCCCAGAAATTTTCTGTAAGTTGTAGTACAACTTGTTCCCCTAGTAGA
>Ga0123352_10022090_pt1 | contig 10143 bp, 9 predicted proteins | sample TergutLab28metaG_FD_89700 | JGI IMG/M metagenome (GOLD analysis project Ga0123352, IMG submission 89700) | Labiotermes labralis P1 segment gut microbial communities from Petit-Saut dam, French Guiana - Lab288 P1 | ecosystem: Host-associated > Arthropoda: Insects > Digestive system > Gut ...
ATCTTTCTTAAATCCAGTTCAAAAAAAAAAAAAAATAAAATAAATTGGAGAAAGAGATGGGGGGAGAAAAAGTGGGAGGAGAATTAGTTTTGTTCTTTTGGGGGGGGGGGGGGGGGGGGGGGGGGGGGAGACTCCACTCCAAAATGAGTGCCAACATTTCATTTGACTTGAATGGTACAACTTCGTTCACCTCACAGAACACTGGCCTAACAGATCAAAGTACTTGAACTGCAGCCTACAACAGGAAAATCATTACTGTCCTCTTACCACTCTAATTGCAACTGACCTGCATTAATGGAAAGTAAGCCATAAAAAGGAAATCCATCACCTGTATGTCTCTTCATCTCATACATAAAGAACTGAGTTAATCCACTTGCACATTAATGTGCTTCTATTGTAACACACTTCACTACATCTTCCAAGGCCATAATGATCACTGTTAATGCAATATACAGTTTTCTGAAAACGGACACAAAAGGAATTGTATCAGAACATAATGTATATATTTCAGTTTTGCAACTGCATTTCATACTTCTGTACCATCTTGTCCATAAAATGAAGAATATTTTAGTTTTGTTTAGTCTGCTCATTCAGTCCACTTACGTCACACGTGACATTCAACATGTCTGATCCAATTTACAACTTACATATCATGTCACAATCAACTCAAAATACATCAACATTAAAACAATAAAATACAGTATAATGTAATGTAGAATATCAATTCTAATTAAAACAAATAGGTATGACAACTTATAGAACTCAGACTCAAACAATCCATATGCAATCAGAATAACATAAATTCATCCACTGAATAAAATACATTTATTTATTGAAGGCTATCAGTATAAGATATCTAAATGGTTATTTTAGAGAACATAAAATTAAACAACACAGATCCATTACACATTCCTCTGAAAACAAATTATTAAATAACAATTAAGTAATTATTATCAGCCTGCTTCATGTGCTGCAGCTCTGTGTACAAGCAGAGTGTGAGTCACTGCCTGAAGAATATACAACAGTCCTCTAAACTATGATAATGTCTCACGCACATAGGCAGAACTTAATTCCTGCAATATCAACATTGCATGATCACAGGATCCAAGAAAAATACAATATTTAACTTGTATTACCCACAAAAAAAAAAATTATACAGTGAAACCCAATTACAATGGCCCAACTTAAAAATTTCTCCACTCTAACAAGTCAGACTCCCTTAAAGGTACACCCACCTTGTCAAAGGCATATTTAGCTGGGTTAAGAAGCTGGTAATGCACCAGGAAATTTGAAAGTTATGCGAGTAGCAGCCTAGCTGCTGGTAGGCCCACTCATGCCAGACAGGTTTTGACCTAGGTGTCAGACAAAGGACGCCCTGGCCCTCCAGGTTTGGGGTTGGGTGTGAGGCTGACATCCTTGCCTAGTAAAATCTCAACTCTGAAAATTCCAGCAAAAGACACCATGCCCAAAAGTGCACTGAATGCCACAGAAGACAAAGACAAATAAAAAGAAGTCAGAATAATTTCATAACAAAATTTTCCAGTATGTTTAACATATACAAAGCCCTTTTCATAAGTTTATGCTTTAAAAATTCCTGGCTAAGAGGCATGAAAGGTTCATGTTGCAACAAATTTTTCACCCACTTAATATGTTTTCTCATCAAAACCTCAACATCAATTCCCATTTGTAAAATTTGTTACCAAAATCCGGTGACCAAATAATGCTCCCAGTCCATACAGATTCCTCTCCAAAGTTGCAGCCACCAAAGATGAGGAAAACAAATAAGAAACTCCACGTCAATCTGTGGAAATGTATAGCAAGAAATGAGGTCACATTCTGACTGCGCTGGCATCTATTTCCACAGGTGCATTTCACAAAGTGTAATGCAATGTCACACTTTGTGTGGAACATGCACCATGAACCAGCATGAGAATAGCAAATTACAGTAGGTATTTATGGAACAGGTCCAGCAAGAACAGGCTCTTCACCTACCAGTTGTGCTTGAAAAAAAAAAAAATCTTGTCTTATGTCCACAGATGTGTCAAAATCACATTAAGAAGGGAGCACTTGATATGTGGTTTGATAAGGAAAATGAATAATTAAATGTGCAATTTGTAAAGAATAATATCAATTTCAGCTTACTTGTCTCAGACATTTTCCAACTAAATAACCCCACTTCATTTAATTTTTCCAGAAGCATCTTACAGGGGTTCTACTACATTTGAAAAGAAACTCAACTAGTACATATTATCCCTTTGTATAGAATGGTACATAAAATGTAATTAATATTTTGTTTTGACTACACTACATTACAGACTTCAAACATGAAAATTACTGTACATAATCGAAAAATACTGAGCTGATAGCATTCCAGGTTGTACACTGTGTGGTGTAAGGGGTTTGTTTGCACTCATCGCTAGAGACTGCAGCACAATCTGCCTTCTCTAGGGGTGTAACGTGGGTACATCCATCACCCATTACATCTGTATTTACTGTTCCAGCAGCAATAAACTTATTCTAAAAAACATAACGTAATTTGTCTCTAGGAGCATTCACAACCAAGGCTGACAAACAACATTAGACCACCACATTCCCCTAGACCCTGAATGCAAACCAATCAGCCAATAGCATCCTTGTCAAGACAACCTGTGTCTGATACACCAGAATAAGGGACACAACAATATTCTAATCCCAGTCAAAGCCAATAATTCTTGTAATTTTTGATCATAAACGTCCCTAGTGACTATCACATTACCATTGATTTACATGAACAATGAATGCAGAGAAAGGACAACCAGTCATAAAAATTTGCCAGAGACAGCAAAGATCAAAAGAAATCCAATGGCACAAAGGTGCACAAATTAACCACACCGAAGTAAAATCTGCACTAGTGCAGTATATAGACCAAACACACTGGATCCAGTGTGCAATGACAGAGCAGATGATGGCTGCGAGCTGTGGCCAGAAGTGCCCACGCTGACCAACATCCCCCCCTCCCCCCACCCACAGGTGAACCAACCAATCGAGACTACTTCGGTTACTCTGTTGGCTATCTCTCTGATATAAAAAGTTTTCCCCTTCAGACAGAATTAACCAATCAACAGAGACATCGGTTATGGTTTAGGCTAGCTCTCTGGTATTGTTTATTTTCTCGTTCAAAGTGAGACACACTTCTTACACCCCTCCCCACCCACTCTTCTCATGTTTGTAATGGTTCTTCGTCTTCGGAATATCCGTGCGCGATTCCTTATACGTGTCATGTGTTTCGCCAGTTTCTCTAGGTGGCTATGTTCATTAACACAAATGAAATTATTCGCATCAGAGATGTCTCACACAGATGCCGCATGTCCCACTGCTACCTTTCAGGGCGTCTCAAAATGACTGCAATGATGTCATCACATTAGCCTTTTTGCTGTATTTCTTCTCATCTCTGAAACCCACCATCTAGTTCCTCAAAGACGTTCGTCTCCTGCCTACTGAGATGCAGTGCCCATCCCATTAGGGCAAAATGCAGTGGTATGCCAGACCCTCAAGCAGCAACAGTTATGTCTGGGCCTGTCGTAAGGTTATCGACAGTTGACGGTAAAACGCATGGCACAGCACTCACTATTCACTTCGGTTTGCTAAGGGCCAACTCACCTTACTCAACATCATGCTACTGTCATACTACATTGTAAGCCGCATTCCTGCTCACAGCACACACCTAGAACTCACAGCTGACCATCATACAGTCACAACTGGGAGGTTCTAGAAAGGTCAAAATAGATGAGAGTTGTTTCGGCAGGACAGAGTATAACTGCAGCAGGCTGCAAACCACTATATGGATGTATGGGGGTGTCGAGCAGGAATCAGGCAGGACCTTCCTTGCACTTGTATGTCACAGACTGCTCTGCCGGGACACTGCTCGCCATCCTTAAGACGCGGATCCTACCCGGCACCACTATCATCAGCAACTGCTGGAGGGCCTACATTCATCCCAGTGATGAAGAACCACATGAAGGTTCACCTCAGCCCGTACAACAGTAAGACACATTACATCTTCTGCCTCACCGAGTATTTGGTGGTTTGTGCCACGCACACTATGCAGACCCCTTCACCATGTTTGTCCACATCATCGGAAATGCTGACTGGTAACCCTGCCCCATGCACCAAACTGCAGGCCGACCTCCCCCCTTTGCACCTCTGTAGTCTCCTCCTAACACCACTAGCTCCACCCACTATTGCAACATTGAAACTACAATGCCTGGTGTAAACTTTCTTTCCAGAGATATCCAATGCCATAAGCTATCACAAGATCCAACAAAGATAGGTAAAAGAATGGGACGTGGTATTTTTAACCAAATACTGCAACAAAGCTTTGAAATATGAATTTCTGTTACAATTTTTAAAACTTTTTACAACTGCCAGTAGTGTTCTGTATATACAGATCAACAACAGAATACATACCGAGAGCTGCAGCACTCACTTAGTGAACTAAAGTAACTAGGCTTGGCAGTAAGATGCAACTGCACCACAATAAAATTCATTCAAGATAAATTAACACTTTACACTACAGAGTAACTGAATAAATAAGATACATATACGGGAAATCATAAAACAAACCTTTCGTATCATTATGACTAGACTAAAAATGACTGAAGTAGGACTGATACACCATCCCCAGTGAGGAAGTAGAAAACAGTGCAAAACAGCACCACCATGTTGCAAAGCCAAAGAGACCCCTGAACACATCAGTTGTGAAAACCTGCAACAAACATGACATGATCTACAACTGCACCCTCTTAAATACTTTTACAAGCCCATTACTTCCTACCTGTCCTTAAAAATTCCCACATAAGTTAATAAAATGTCACATTTATTCAAATACCATGCATTCATTTTTTTCAGAATTTATGCAGCAAGAACTAGACACCTGCCATAGTCAACACCTTACTGACGGGTAGCACAATATGGCCACTACAAGTGCATAGAAATATGTCTGATCCCACAGAAAAATCTATATAATAACTTTCAAATATGTCAAAAAGACAACTGAAATATCATATTTACACTTGTATTATTCACAAAGTTCTGTTCTTTACCAGCCATAAATATATTAGTTATGTTATTGCTAAATTCTTTGTCATAAACAATGGACTGTTATGTAACTATAGTTTTTTTTTTTTAAATATAAGATTTCAGGGAGCTACATAATCCTTATGGAAGCTGAAAGTCTTAGTTAAAATTCATGTTGTTCTCTAGTATTCTCTGTTCATAAAAGTAGGGGATGATTTTCCCATGGACGATCTTGGCCCTTCCAAATTTAGTATAACAGGGTTATCTGAAGAATGTAGCTTGTCCAGAGAACTTAGGCTAAAGTGAATATGGGAAGATCAAACTCATATGACAAGGATTTCCTGGTGGCTACCCACAGGTTTTAATTTTGCATTTTAGATGCTTGTATTAAATTTTCTTGTTTATAGATCAGAGGTTAACTGATATAGTTTGTCATGGCAGTGGTGTTGATTGTAATACAATTTTAACAAGTGAGGCTGTGCCATGACTCAGGAAGGTATCTGCTGGCCTATCTACTGGAGGTCCAAGTTCAATCCCAGCACAATTCACATGAAATATTCCTAATTATTTACATACTCCATGGAGCAGAGTCCTTCTTAAGAAGCTAATTGGTACATGAAATATTCAGTGCGAAAAATGGAAATGGGACACTTTTTCATCCACTTCAGTTTTCCCATAAGTATGATTCCACTAATGCTCAATGGTCATACTTTGTTCATCCGTCATCAACATTATAACCTTAACAATGGACAGCATCATTAAAGAAAACACTTCTCACTTCTCCTTCTTTTCAAAAGCAATGCATACAAAATTTATCAAAGTGGTTATGTGATAAGTTGCCACAGCTCAATATGAGGGAAACTGAATTATTAAATTGCAAACTAGAAAGAACATTAATGCTATCAAAGCCTTGGCTTATGAAGCTATATAATATATACACTAAATTTCACACTGCACACAATATAATAGAAAAGAAAAGAATACAACAGAATAGAATAGAATAGAAGGGCAGACAGTGCAGTGACCCATGCACTTTGACCATAAATGATCTTTTGTGCAGCCCTTACATTCCAGAAATTAGCAGCCCCACTACTAGACAGGTTCTCAGAGTCATCTGGCTTCATAAAACATTGACCCAGGTGCCTGAGGCTTAATGTGGCCAAAACCTCAAGTCACAAAGAACATGTGAGGCTTTTGCAGGTCCCTGTTTGCATCTACCACATTTGGGACTGTTTACCAGCCCCAGTTTAAACAGATGTCATTTTAAATGACAGCATCCTGTTAACAACCAACTTCACATAACTTTTGTTGTACTTGTGTGAGTATCTGACCAGTCTGTATGTACAAACTGCATAACAGATAGCATTATTTTGTTGTAGGTATAAAATGTGGCATGGCACACTATCATACTGTCAATCACAATCATTTTGAGAAAATTAAAAAAGATCTTACTTCTTCAAGTCAATACAGCAGAAATATATAATTCCAGTAAGAATTGAACAAAGAAGAAGAATTAATCCCATAAATGGGCACACACCTGTTTAAGGGAGTCAAGGGCAAGTGTGAACTGCTGAGCAGACTCTCGTATTGACTCTTCACCTGTAAGACTGGGTAATGGCACAAACTGAGCTGGCAATGCAGAGCATTCATCTGTTGTGGGACTGAAGAATAAACCAGACCAACTGTAGCTGCCTAAAAAATAAGCAATTAAAATACCAATTCAATTTAAATATAAAGGCTGAAAATGATCAATACTATATGGCTGGTAACAAAAGGGCTAGGGTTTTTTTTTTTATCTACTGCAATATTTGAAGAGCCATACTCCAGAAACAATGCAATGACAGTCACTGCATAATTACCAGTTGAAATACAATGTGATGTTGAACTTTAAAACAGCCATACTCCTGCAACATTTGAGGTTCACACAGCAGTGTTATTACAAACACATTTTTTTCAGTCATACTCCTAATTAACAAAACCATCCGAGTAAATATGTAATATAGAACTGTACATTAAATAGTAAAGCAAGATCTTGGGATCCAGTTAACAGGCATGTTACTCACCTAGGCTTTTATACATGAATGTAAGGTAAAGGCACATAATAAGTGGAGCCACATACTGTAGTGCCACCACACACAGGTAATAGAAAACAGCTGATATCTGTTGGAGAGAAAAAAAAAACTACTGCCAGATTGCAATTATAACAAATTTCTGCCACTTTATATTTACTACTGATATAACCAAAAAATCATAATTCCCCGATTTTCATTTAAACTACAAAATATAATAAATAAAGGCAACTAAAATATATAAGTATTACCACTTTTGTTTGTAGATATATAATGAAACTGCCATGAGATTTATGTACAAACAATACAAATGCTATGTAGAGGCTTACAGCAGTATAAAAACAAAGATGTTTCCAGACACTTCAGTAGTGCAGTGAAAAATGTGTGCTTATTACACACACCCCAATGGATCAAACTCTCCTCTCTATTAACAGGAGGTCCAGTGATAAATAAATCAGCAAAATGCACCACTGCATAACTATAATATGGTCACGGGCCTACAACAGAGCTCAAAACCAAAAATGAACATGTTGGCGAATGGCTGACAACAAATTTCTGGTCTCTGGAAACACAAACCTTCTTTTGCAGCTCCGTGTTAGTTATTCTGCCAGCCTCTTTCTTCTGTTCCTCTATCCTATGGAATGCCATATTGAGGTACGCCTGCAGGTATGTTGGCATAACAGCAAGACGTAAGAGAATTGCTGCAACAATCAGGAGTAGTCTCATTGTCTCAAATGCATGCTCAGTCATCAGTGGAGCTGCCATACCATGGAAGATCCTGTCAGTCAGGTAATCCCTGCTCACCGGCTTAACCCACAGCAGAACCAGCAGAAATGGAGATGCAAAGCTTATATTAAGAAGAAACCTCTGTAGCCTGTTTTCACTGCAGTACCTGCACAACAATGAAAATAAGGAAGTTTCAAAGAGAGAAAAATCAGTTATTTCTATGGCAGACATGGAAGGTCCCTACTTGGTTTTCTTACTAGCTACCTGGCTGATTCCACTGGATATCTATGTACAGTGTTACAAATTTCCAAATATAGTAGGCTGCAAAAAGTTAATGTAGCCAAATGACAGAAGTTAAATGCACATCTAGTACTTATAACTTCTATCAGGTAACCTCAACAGAACGGACTGTATACATAAGGAATATTAGGTCAGTGTTTAGCACTTTAACAGAATGGACTCAATCCCATCTTCTGCATGTTGCATTTCCTCCACACAGTATATTTTCTCAAATATGTGGTACAAGACAGCAATGCTTATATTTATTTTGTGCAATTCTAGTACCTGAGTGTATCCCAATGCATTTTTGCCATACGTAGACCAGGAAAGGTGAAGAGTGCCCCTAGAAGGGCACACCAAAGAGCTAGGAAGAATTTCAACACTAGTTTTGATGCAGGACCCCTGAAATCAGTATAAAACTTCTGGTATGTTATTTATTTCTTTATACCTATACACTTTCTACAAGAAATCACTTATTAAAAAACTCAATACTTACGATGAATCAAGACCCTGTGTTTCTAAAAATGCAGCTGCACTCTGATTGAAGCTTGTGTAAGCTCTATTCAACCCCAGCTCCAATGTATTCTCATCAACTATGAGGACCATCATGGCAATTAGCAAGTAAGCAAATGCTGTTACAATAACAGTTGACCGCTCACCTACCGATTCCTGACTCTGAAAATACTGATATGTCAGTGACAGAAGTAGCTTGCTGAGGAAATATGTTAAGGAATACAAGAAAACTGCAAATATATTCTAAATGTAATTTCACTTTACACTGTAGATATTTAATTATAAGTCATATGAGTCTAGTGTCTTTCAACTCATGAAACTACCATGTAATGTAATTTCTAGGCCAGATGTTTCCAATAACAAAGGTATATAAAACCATTGTTTTAGTTCACAGTAATGTACGAAATGGATAAAAATCCGCCACATGCATTAACAAATTATTGCTATTCTGATATTGTAACAATAATCACAGAAACATCAAATGCAGCACAGAACAAGTACTTAAATTAGTAATAAGCAGAGTCGAGTCATTCCTCAAATTTTTACAGGAAGTTTATAAAAGGATACGTTGAAAATCCAACAACTAAAAAACACCACAACATGCTGAGATTCACTTCATCTTTAGGAGGTATGAAGGCATGATACACCTACAACAAACAATGACATGCAACTTCACTTGGAGATGCTTTGTCTATTACAAACCCAGTGGTCCGCTGCGGATTACAGCTGTCTCATGAGATAAAAATACCACGTGTTCTGCATGCCATATATCTCACAACCTGAGTGCTATTATACAAGAGGCAGAGTATGGAAGCAAGACTTGGCAGCAAAAACCTGACCTTGAAAATGCTGACTACACCCCCAAAAATCCTAGAAATGATTAAGGCTGCAAGACTCATGTAACTGCTATCACTCTACAACAATGTCAGTGTTCACTTACATTTTCTAAACTAATATTAAATAGCTGTCATCAGGCAAACAATAACACACAAATAACACACCAGTCTCCCACATCAGATGATGTGCTGAAACCATGAAGCAGAAAGAGTAATGTCCTGTGTGCCAGCACAGCAGCACATGTGTGTGAAGAGTCTTTAACCATCTCCCAACCTCACTGATATTTTATGCCTGCTGTAGTCTGACAGATGTTTTAGACACTTCACAGGAACCTGCTGCAGCCATCATCAACTACCCTGAAGATGGGCGTTGCAGGATCCTCTGAAACAATGACCCCCACTACCAGAAAATATTGCACCACATCCCAGGAGGCAGTTTTCTTTATAGCCACCAGTGCAAAAATGTAAAATCTTGCACAGAGGAATCTGTAATATCCTTAAAGGCCTATAAGATACAGTCATCTCTATGTGTAGGATCCAGAAATTTGTAAAACCATCACAAACAAAACTCATTCCATCTTTCAACAAGATCCAGCTTAACATTACTATCCCCTACATAAGCCCAACAACTAATGACTGCAACGGCTAAGGCTTAAAAAAAAAAA
>Ga0123352_10022093_pt1 | contig 10142 bp, 8 predicted proteins | sample TergutLab28metaG_FD_89700 | JGI IMG/M metagenome (GOLD analysis project Ga0123352, IMG submission 89700) | Labiotermes labralis P1 segment gut microbial communities from Petit-Saut dam, French Guiana - Lab288 P1 | ecosystem: Host-associated > Arthropoda: Insects > Digestive system > Gut ...
TCCTGCGACCGGCCACCTCGACACAGGTTTTTCTTGGTTTCCCTGTGTCTATAAGCAAATGCTGAGACGGTTCCCAACATTCCAAGTTGCCACTACATGCTTCTCATGTAGCCCTCCCGACTTTAATTTATTAGTAACCAATTTCATATTTTGTATGCATGTAAAATAACCACTGCCACCGGGTGACAACCCAATTGCAGTAAATAATAATAATAATATCGGTTTTAAAGTTGTGCCCCTCGAATTGTTTCCGTAAATTGGGGGCACAGTCACTCACTAGCACAGTCACTCACCAGCACACTCACTCACTAGCAGAGTCACTCACCAGCACTCACTCACTAGCACTCACTCACCAGCACACTCACTCACTAGCAGAGTCACTCACCAGCACTCACTCACTAGCACACCCACTCACCAGCACAGTCACTCACCAGCACAATCACTCACCAGCACAGTTATTCACCAGCACACTCACCAGCACACTCACTCACTAGCACAGCCACTCACCAGCACAGTCACTCACCAGCACAGTCACTCACCAGCACACTCACTCACTAGCACAGTCACTCACCAGCAGTCAGTCAGTCACCAGCACAGCCACTCACCAGCACAGTCACTAACTATCCCACATATCAAAATTTGATAAAAACACAAGCAACACCCCATCATACAGTGTTAAAAACAGCAGCTTGAACTATTTTGATACCCATTTAGACTTTACCTGGGGGCTTCACGACCTCCACATGTGGCAGGTGAACGTATAGAAGCAAACTCGGTACCCAAACATGCGTGGAGTCCTGAGGTGTGGTGTGTCTACACCGCCATTGGACTGGAGTCTACAGTCCAAAAGCGTTATTTTCCTTTAAAAAATTCGAATATACATTGGTTTAGTGTGTGTGGGCCGGGATAACTCAGTCGGTATAGCGACTCGCTACGGGCTGGACGGTACGGGGATCGAATCCCGGTGGTGGGCGAGATTTTCCACACCCGTCCAGAGCGGCCCTAGGGCCCACCCAGCCTCCTATACAATGGGTACCGGGTCTTTCCCGGGGGTAAAGCGGCCGGGGCGTGGCGTTGACCACCCACCCCCATTTAGCGCCGAGGTTAAAGAAAGAGTAGAGTTATACCTCTACTCCCCCTCTGGGCGTTTGTGACCCGTTCTAGGGAGAACTTTACTCTTACCTTTTACCTTTAGCGTTAAAATGTAAGTCAGTCTCGAGTGTGTTGGAATGTCGCCACACGCGGACCGCCCTTTACCACCCCTGCTCCAGACCTGCATGTATGCTGCTTCTCATAACTAGTCCGGCTTGCCGGTTGCCCGACTAGCTTGCTGTAAACCGTCTCGTTCTGTCTGGGCGAATTTTGGTGTACGTCTACTCCACCTCTGAGCCTTCACGGCTAGTTACAGGGTTAACTTTACCTTCACGTGTCTTGAAAACGGACACAACCAACTCCTTCCAAATGGCCCCTTCACACTACATGCAACAGAACCCCTTCAGTGGCAACATCATCGACCCACCAACAGTCACTTATTTAGCAACTTTGAAAGACAGTATACGTTATCGTCAGATTGCAGGTTCTCACAGCGGTGTTGACGAACGTTCAAGTCTTCTGCGATGTCACAGTTCCCGACGTTTCGACAGATAGTAGCGCCTGATGGTGCTAGGGCGAAACGTCGAAATATACTAAAGCATTAATTAATATACGTCAGCACAACTATTTTTATTATACAAGGCTACATGTTTCGACCTTTTAAACGGTCATCTTCAGGCCTTGTAACAGCCTGAGTCAACAGATGCTCTGCACATGTTGGGATCCCAATATATTTACATCGATACAACACATAAAATCAGGCAGGTCAGTTACCTAGGAAGGAGTGATACATGTATTGCATAACTATATGTAGTTAGAATACTTAAAATGGTAGTTTGGCGTTGACCAGCTATAATACCAGGTCCCGTTACTAGCTGAGTATTCCTAGGAAGATTATTTTTATTACAGACGTCGAAGTGCGTTCTTTGTTACTAGAGCTCCGCGGGATTGTGCGTGTTGTCGAAAGATTTCCATTACGACGAGCATATCCTGTAGGGTCACAGAATGTACTGACGTATATTAATTAATGTTTTAGTGTATTCCTAGCACATCGTGATGCCGTCCATCAAGAAACGTCGAATATTATAACCAACCCCCAGCGACGCACCGAAACTTACAGACTTAAGTCTCTGCAAGACGATTCATTATTTATATATATATGTATGTATATATAGAGTGTTTCAGAGGAATAGTAAATATTTTAGGAGGTGGTAGTATGGACTATTCCGAGTAAATAAGTTCATATAAACATGTATCCAAATTTCAGTGGGTATGAAGATATAGCTGTTTGAAGTTGGGGCGTGCAGATCAGATTTTTGTCTGTGGAGATGGATGAAAAGCGAAGTCTACAAAGAAAAAGTACACACAAGAGACGAATTGGCCGCTCGCATTATGAATAGTGCTGCCCTCATAAGGCAAGAACGCCAAGACGACCTCAGGACAGCTACACTTACTGTTGCCAAGAGGGTTGAAAAGTGCATTGAAGTCGATGGTGGGATTTTTGGACACTTATTTGAACTGTTGCAGTATATTGAGATCATTTACATCAACAATAAATGCAATCAATACGTCATTTGCCTTTCCTTCATATCTTTTGTGAGGCTCTTTATGCGTAACATTCAAAAAGCTGTATCTCCAAACCCATTGAAAATTGGACACATGTTTTTATGAACTTGTTTAATCGGAATATTCCATATTACCACCTCCTAAAATAGTCACTATTCCTCCTGGAACACCCTGTATATTAGTTCCAATCCATCCAGGACAACAGACAGTCTTCTAAAAAGAATAATAAGTATATTGTATACATACGGTTGTATGTATACACAGGAGAAACCAAATGTTGAAACAACAGCTGCAAATACACCGTATGTCTTCGAGCTGCATGTTAGCCGGTGACTGGGGTATTGCTGTCTTCGCTGCATGATTTGCAATCGTCCAGGGGAAACCCAGAAGCATAAATACAGTTAAGAGTGTCTTTCATGTTTTGTTGACAGCGCGTCTCGATATAACCGTGTAAAGGAAAACCAACTTGATGCACAACTTATTCTTAGTATATAATACACACACATACATATACATGCATACATGCATGCATGCATGCATGCATACATACATACATACATACATACATACATACTAAGAATAAGTTGTGCATCAAGTTGGTTTTCCTTTACAAGGTTATATCGATACGCACGGTCAACAAAATATAAAAGATTCTTTTAACTGTATTTATACTTCTGGGTGTCCCCTGGACGATTGCAAATCATGCAATGAAGACAGCAATACCCCAGTCACCGGCTAACATGCAGCTCGAAGACATACGGTGTATTTGCAGCTGTTGTTTCAACATTTGGTTTCTCCGGTGTTTTAATTGGAATTTTACTACGTGTGCAGGTGTGCAACTGTGGCGTGCAACTGTGGCGTGTAACTGTGGAGTGTAACTGTGGCGTGCAACTGTGGTGTGCAACCGTGGCGTGCAACTGTGGTGTGCAACTGTGGCGTGTAACTGTGGTGTGCAACTGTGGTGTGTAACTGTGGTGTGCAACTGTGGTGTGTAACTGTGGTGTGCAACTGTGGCGTGCAACTGTGGCGTGTAACTGTGTTGTGCAACTGTGGTGTGTAACTGTGGTGTGCAACTGTGGCGTGCAACTGTGGCGTGCAACTGTGGTGTGTAACTGTGGCGTGCAACTGTGGTGTGCAATTGTGGTGTATAACTGTGGTGTGCAACTGTGGTGTGGTGCAACTGTGGTGTGCAATGTAACTGTGGTGTGCAACTGTGGTGTGTAACTGTGGCGTGCAACTGTGGTGTGCAACTGTGGTGTGTAACTGTGGCGTGCAACTGTGGTGTGTAATTGTAGTGTGTAACTGTGGTGTGCAATTGCGGTGTGCAACTGTGGTGTGCAACCGAGGCGTGCAACTGTTGTATGCAACTGTGGTGTGCAACTGTGGCGTGCAATTGTGGTGTGCAACTGTGGTGTGTAACTGTGGTGTACAACTGTGGTGTGCAATATAACTGTGGTGTGCAATGTAATTGTGGTGTGCAACTGTGGTGTGCATCTGTGGCGTGTAACTGTGGCGTGCAACTGTGGTGTGTAACTGTGGCGTGCAACTGTGGTGTGTAATTGTGGTGTGTAACTGTGGTGTGCAATTGTGGTGTGTAACTGTGGGTGTAATTGTGTGTAACTGTGGTGTGCAACTGTGGCGTGTAACTGTGGTGTGCAACCGAGGCGTGCAAATGTTGTGTGCAACTGTGTGTAACTGTGGTGTGCAAGTGTGTTGTGCAACTGTGGTGTGTAACTGTGGCGTGCAACTTTGGTGTGTAACTGTGGTGTGCAATTGTGGTGTGTAACTGTGGTGTGCAACTGTGGTGTGTAACTGTGGCGTGCAACTGTGGTGTGCAATGTAACTGTGGTGTGCATCTGTGGCGTGCAACTGTGTTGTGCAACTGTGGTGTGTACAGCTGACCATTTATACAGCACTAGTGTGAACACTGTGAAAACGTTTTCCACATTCTTTGGACCGTGCATCGTGATATACTTTCTTTATAAAGACCAACAAGATGCACTTTTCTTTCTTAATTTATTTCAAAATTCTATCCTCTACATGTTTCGAACAGACTAACATTCATCATCAGCAGGCAGTTACTGTATGTACAGCTTATGGTATTTAGCATCCATGTGCGCTGACTATCTGCTAACACAATCAGAGTGGAACTGTGCATGTTCATTAATTGTCTCTTGGTGCTGAATAAATAATTACTCTATTCGAAACATGTAGAGGATAGATTATTGAAACAGATCAAGAAAGAAAAGTGCATCTTTTTGGTCCTTACGCAAGTGCAGACTCCCTAATGGCACCCAAGGATTGCCGAAACATGTGGGAGGAGATTTTGTGCATCTGTTGTGTATATATTTCAGTGCATGAAAGTTTGGTCATACCAGTTGGTTTGCATACTATGCACGGTAACGCGCAATACTGACACTGTTTTGTTCTTTCCCAGTAGCAAGCAACGTTGCCAGGCAGCGTTATCTCCGAAAATAAGTGGACGCAATTTCACGCCTGTTCGACATGTACCCGTCTGCTAATAGATGAAGTTGTTTGTGATGTTTTGTGCTAGTTATGTAACACGTAACTAGCACTAATTGTGTTAAATGCTGTAAGTTTGTTCTGGTTTTCCATCCGGAGTACGGTCATACTCGGAACATGCAAACCAGAACTGCAAACAGCTTCTGTTTTGCTATAGACGTACAGTAGCCCTACCTGAATGATCGGTAACACTGTGTCAGTCCACGTGTGTGCGCTCAGCACAAGGCATATAGACTCAACAAGTACCAGAGCTGACACCGCCAGATACGACAGGAGTAACTTCTGTTCAGAAAGACACGGCCATTAACCCGTAAGATTCCAAATCAGTGGCTGAATTTACTTCAAAAGGAAACAGAAACCAGTTTGAACGAAGTCATCCCTTTGTGTATTGATTCTATATATTCACCTTATTCTATATATTCCAGTCAACACAACTATATAACGAAAGCATAAGTTAAAGCGACATGTTTCGGCTTAAAAATTCATCGTCAGGCTAAGCCAAGAACCATGAAGTTCTTTACAATACAACCACAACGGGCATAACAACCAGGAGTCCAATCAGTGAACAACGGCCCCAGGAAACAGCACGCTAACACACGTCACACTCTTGAACCCCTAATAAATGTACAATAGTGTCATAGGTATGTCACTTTGTATGCATGGTATGAACCACAGCACAAATTGTGAGCCATCTGGGGTCCCAAATGCGCACAGCCACATTGTAAAGAACTTCATGGTTCTTAGCTTAGCCTGAAGATGACTTTTTAAGTCGAAACGTGTGGCTTTAACCTATGCTTTTATTATATAGTTGTGTTGACTGAAGTATGTATAATAAAGTGAACAGAAACAGGGTTTACCCGAACTAATGCGGGTTTCTTGTCAACAGGCTTCGCCGCGGGCAGTTGATAAAGGCCAAATTCCAATGTACTTCAACTGAACAGTTGTGCCTTGATAGTGGCGGTAAAGTAACCTGTATTGTGGAAAGGTAACATTCACACCCGATATTCAAGGTAATGGGTCTCACCGAAAATTTCTCAAAATTGGGGCTTTTGTCCGTTTTGGAATTAGTGCCGACGGCCTGAATGATGGCTGAGAACAAATGGGGGCAGTCTCCCCCGATATACCAGCTTTACAAGCCATCGCCAAGTATATACTTGGTAACTGTGATGTAGATTTCAGCTGTTGCGTTGCTGAAAAGGAGGCATCTGCGTTATATCTCGGTGCAAGACATAAAATCCTTATTTCTCACCAATATATGAAAGCTATATAAAATAATGGAATACAAGGAATCACACTCTTTTGGTTGAAAGTCTGAGGTAAACACATTATTAAGAGTTCTATAAAGATCAATATATTCCTTACCGAACCAGGTACTGTTTCTTGGTATCTCTGTCTTACGGTCATGAAATCGTTGCTGTCACCTCTTTCATCTCCAAAACGTTCGTCCCAATATATATCGTAATTGTCAGGGCAAATACTGGCAGGCTGTACCTTGCACTTGGCATGTCGATGGTCTGAAATACGCTCAGCAGCTAGCTACCTGTAGGGTCAGTCGCCGGCCGATGTTCGACAGCACTGCGGCCGCTAGCCTGCTGTTCTCTCCGCTACAGAGTCTCCGCTTTCCGCTTGAATCCCGTCGCAACCACGGACCTGCCATGCTACACCTTGCTATAAAAATGTTTCCAATTACGGTATTATTTATGAACGTTCAAGTAACTATCGCCCGATGCAGGTGGCCGCGCGGTTTAAGGCGTGGGTCTGCGGCGGCACACTTGCTGGAATTGCGGGTTCGAATCGCGTCGGAATCATGGATGTCTTTTGTGAGTGTTGTGTTTTCATATAGAGGTCTTGGGGAGGGCTGGTCCCTCGTCCAGAGGAGTCCTACTGTCTGTGTGTGTGTGTGTGTGTGTGTGTGATCAGGTGCAACAATAACCATCTACAGTGAGTACGTAGAGGTGGTCAGACTAGGAATGGAGGAACATGGAAGTAACTTACCGAAATGTGTCTTGAAGCGAAGATAATGAAGAAGCTAATGAAGAAATGACCCGCCTTTAATGAAATACGTAGGTCATTACACCTGCTGTCTTTACCCCCCACTTGTCCCTCTACTGAGTGAGGTGAATCTAATGTACATCCTCAACTACCTTTTACAGTTTTAATGTATTCCTGCTTCTGTTGTTTTGTATGGGTGTGAAACTTGGTCTTTCAAAATGAGGGAGGAACACAGGCTAAAGGTGTCTGACAATAGGGTGCTGAGGAAGAAAAAGAACTGAAGAGGACGAGTTAATAGTGGAGTGAAGAGTACATAACGAGGAGCTTTATGATCTGTACTGCTAAAGAAATATTATTCGGGCGATCAAATCAAGAAGAATAAGATGGGCAGGGCATGTGGCACGTACGGGAGACAGGAGAGGTGCCTAGACGATTGAAGTGGATCTTCAGGAATTGTGAAGGGGGGCATGGACTGAATTTATCTACCTCAGGATAGGGACAGTTGGCGGGCTGGTGAATGCGGTAATGAACCTTCGGTTTACATAAAATGCGGGGAATTTGCTGACTAGTAAGGACCCGTTAACTTCTGAGGAAGGACTGTAGCTCCATGGAATTCGTTAATGTCTAGATCACAGCTGGTCTCTTTCTGTCTTCAGCAGTTCGGTGTAAATGTTGTGGAATTTCATATATCACTTAGTTCGATGTACTGATTTCGCAGAATGTGACTGTACGTAGCGTCGTCGTGGTTCAAAAGTTGTAAGCCAGCACTGTTCTCGTTAGAGCTTGCAATGGAAAACAAGTTAGTGAGAGATGGGCAGTTTGGGTGTTCGCGTTCGTGAATGGAAGCTGTACATATAGGCTCCTGCCGATAGATACATACAGAGTGTTTGTTATCTCTCGCCAGAGGACTGCAGCTTCATCGCTCAGAAACGGAATTAGACCCCCCCCCAAGAGAGTAGCAGTGTTCTGTTTGGCACTAAGTGACACGCTCAGCGGTTTTAATGACAGAACAGTTCACTTTTCAGTATCGTTGGCTCTAGCAACAATCGGGCCGTCTGTTCAAAAGTTGCTGTCCGCATGCTCTTTCGAGTCAATGCTCCGAAAAATTCCTATCGTTCAACCGCAGCGCTGTTTCAGGGAAATGGTAAAAAAAAAAGGTAAAGCAATCCCATTACAGGCCTGGACAGACCCTGAGAGTTCCAGGAGGTTGAGGCTTCCAGATTTCAAGACAATCGGCACGTGAAGGTGGTAAGGTCAGCGCTACGCACCGGCCGCCTTACCCTCCAGGAAATATTCCTGGTACTCATTTCTGTTAGAGGCTGAGTCGACCCCAGGGCCATAGTGCGACCGGAAGGATTATGTCAATGGAAAATTCCAGTGACACCATCGGGAATCGAACCCGCGACCTTCCGGCTTGTAGCGCCGTGCCTTAACCAACTGCGCCACTGCGTACCTTCTGGGAAGTGGAGAAGGCACAAAATGGGTTACCAGAACTGGCGATGAGCGAACGGGGGGCCGTAATATATAAGCAGTGCACTCACTTCCTAACTTAACGATGTATAGACCGCGAACAGTACATACCGACCACCGAGTTTCACACAACGGTGTTGGGAAATCTTCTCTAATATTGCGCCGTGTCGACAGGCGAATATTTAACGACGTTTCGGACGACCGTACCGTCGCATCGTTCTCACACCGCTACAACGTGTAGTAAGGAGGCTGCGTCGGTAAATTTTCATCTGTCGATAAGGCGAGACAGTATCGAGGAAGACCTGGATATTCACAATTTCTGAGTCTTTCAATGTTCTTAGTGAATACGCCTTGTCTGGAGTAGCTCGCCTTCGCGGTCAGGATTCTGCTGGCTTTTGTGACGAAGGGGATGACAGGAACCGAGGACCTCCAGTCTCTGCTTCAGACCAGCAACACTGGTTTACGTCGGCACTCTGAATGCTTATCGTGTTGAAAATTCGTTTTGTAAACATGGCTTTGAGGAACTGACGTCAACAGGACCGTCGAAACGAGAAGAGCAGAAATGCCTTTGTTTCGGGCATCGACACATCCAGATTGCCATCTGGGGACATGCAGTACCTGTAGATTATGTTGAACTAATGGCCCGTCGCATGTCAGAAATGTGACGGGTTGAACAGCAGGCTGTTCAACCCGCCGTGTTGCTTCACTGGCAGCAGCACGTTTATTAAACACGTGGAAAAAAAATTAAATGTTAAAGAGATAAAGAAAGTCATAAATGTTACGACAGCTGTGTGCACGTACTGTACGTTTGTGATGACTTGCGCACTGTGTACAGTGTTATATAGGCCTCGGCAAAACCTCATGCCGGCGTGATAATGTCTCCCTGAAGATTGTCTGCAATGATCGAAAGTCCTGGCATATTTATTATTATTATTATTACTTACTGCAACTGAGTTTTCCCTCGGTGACAGTAGTCCTTACACTAGTAACAAATTAGAATAAATATACATACACGAAACAATACAAAAACCAGTAAATACAAGTACACATATTGTTAGAACACCCACACATACACACACACATTACAAAACCCACTCAAACACACACCCACACATTACACAACCCACACATACACACAACAACACATAATAATACCCACACAAACGCACACCAACACATTACAAAAGCCAAACATACACACACACACACGCACACACAACTCACACATACACACATCACACATTACAATACCCACACAAACACACACCCACACATTACAAAACCCAAACATACACACACACACGCACACAAAACTCACACATACACACACCACACATTACAATACACACACACAAAACCCACACATACACACGCCCACACATTACAATACCCACACATACACACGCCCACACATTACAAAACCCACACATACACACGCCCACACATTACAAAACCCACACATACACACGCCCACACATTACAAAACCCACACATACACA
>Ga0123352_10022096_pt1 | contig 10141 bp, 9 predicted proteins | sample TergutLab28metaG_FD_89700 | JGI IMG/M metagenome (GOLD analysis project Ga0123352, IMG submission 89700) | Labiotermes labralis P1 segment gut microbial communities from Petit-Saut dam, French Guiana - Lab288 P1 | ecosystem: Host-associated > Arthropoda: Insects > Digestive system > Gut ...
CCTGTAAAATACCCACAAGGTAATGCCATAAGTCTTCCTGTAAAGTACCCACGACGTATTACCATAAGTCTTCCTGTAAAATACCCACAAGGTAATGCCATAAGTCTTCCTGTAAAGTACCCACGACGTATTACCATAAGTCTTCCGTAAAGTACCCACTGGGTATTGCCATAAGTCTTCCTGTAAAGTACCCACAAGGTAATGCCATAAGTCTTCCTGTAAAGTACCCACGACGTATTACCATAAGTCTTCCTGTAAAGTACCCACAAGATATTGCCATAAGTCTTCCTGTAAAGTACCCACAAGATATTGCATAAGTCTTCCTGTAAAGTACCCACGACGTATTACCATAAGTGTTCCTGTAAAGTACCCACAAAATATTGCCACAAGTCTTCCTGTAAAGTACCCATAATGTATTACCATAAGTCTTCCTGTAAAGTACCCACGACGTATTACCATAAGTCTTCCTGTAAAGTACCCACAAGGTAATGCCATGAGTCTTCCTGTAAAGTACCCACAATGTATTACCCTAAGTCTTCCTGTAAAGTACTAACAATGTATTACCCTAAGTCTTCCTGTAAAGTACCAACAATATATTACCATACGTTTTCCTGTAAAGTACCCATAATGTATTGCCATATGTCTTCCTGTAAAGTACCCACAATATATTACTATAAGTCTTCCTGTAAAGTACCCACAAGGTATTGCAATAAGTCTTCCTGTAAAGTACCCACGAGTTATTACCCTAAGTCTTCCTGTAAAGTGCCCAGAAACTACCCACAAAGTATCCTCTATTCTTGCCCGATTTTAATGAAACTGAAACTTCTTCGACAGGCATTCGAAAAACATTCAAACATAAAATTTTCATGAAATCCGTCCATTTGGGAGCCGAGTTCAACCTCTATTAATTGTATTGGCTTATTAATAAAATGTTCTGAATTGAATTATTTAGTATCCAAAATTATGCGTAGCTAAGGGCGTATCTCGCAATTTGTGACTCTCCTGTTTATTGAGGAATTAATCTGGAATAACTGCGTGCGGGGAAATTCTAAAAGGTGAAAATCGTAGAGTGAAAACTGCCTATAACGGAACCGCAAGGGACAGAGATTTCTTTCCTTTTCAGGCAAGTAACGTTTAATGCAGGTACTTGAATAAATGAAGAATCAAAAAACCAACTAGATGCCACTTGATGTTGTATTGTACTTCTTAGAGGCTCAACATGTTTAAAACATTACTATGCCCACCATCAGGAGATCGCGACCGTAATGTTGATTACCACATTGGTCGTTTCGTTCTTGGTTTGCTGTAGGTTGGAGGTTAGTTACGGATAGGCTGGAGCAGTGTCCGCACCTAACCTCCAACCTACAGTAAACCAAGAACGAAACGACCAATGTGGTAATCAACATTATAGTCGAGAGCTCCTGATGATGGGCATAGTAGTGCCCGAAACATGTTGAGCTCCATCAGGAGCTCGCGACTATGATGTTGTTTACCACAATGGTCGTGTCGTTCTTGGTTTGCTGTATGTTGGAGGTTAGGTGCTGGTAGGCTGGAATAGTGTCCGGGTTGCAGGCTAAAGCACAACTGTGCTTGAGCCTGCAACCCGGACACTACTCCAGCCTACCCGCAACTAACCTCCAACATACAGCAAACCAAGAATGACACGACCAATGTGGTAAACATCATAGTCGCGAGCTCCTGGTGATGGGAATAGTAATGCTTGAAACATGTTGAGCCTCTAAGAAGTACAATAAAATAATAAGTGGCATCTAGTTAGTTTTTTTATTCTTCAGTTATCATAATTATGCGCGGTCCAATAAACATCAGATTCAGGTACCTGAAGTCTGAATTTCTCGGCCTTCAGATCCTCGGGACTGTAAAGGTTTTCCGCTAAAGACAGGTTTCTCTTAGGTCCGAGTTCCTTTTAAGAGAAGTTTCACTGCACATTGAAGCCTACGCTTACAGCAATATCGACACCCGCTATGTGTTACATCTTGGATAGACAGTTCAGTGGAATATCACAGTAGTCACAGCGACTCGCTACGGCCTGGAAGCTCCATGGATCGAACCCCGTTGTGGATGACATTTTCCGCACTCGTCCAGACTGGCCCTGGGGCCCATCCAGCCTCCTACACAATGGGTACGGAGTCACTCCCGGAGGTAAAGCGGCCGGGGCCTGGCGTTTGATAACCATCCACATCGAGCGCGGAAGTTAGACGAAGAGTGCCTTCATGGCAGATTATAGGTTGAACGTTACTTAACGTATAACTTAGTAGCTGACTCGGAATTATGAGCGCTCTGACGTGAGAAGTTTGATTCCAGAGTGATTAGCGATTGTGCTCACACTTTCAGAGATTTTAATTCTGTACCCAGAGCGGAAGAAGTTAATAAAGAATTTCTTTTGAAAAATATCTAATTACTCGCTTTATTTACCTTCCAAAATACGCTTTTATGGGTGTATTGTTCTCTCTTCATGACACTTCACTCATACCACCGAATTGCAATGCCCCTGTTCCAGATGGAACTGACAGAAAACGCTTGCTTGCTGCCCCTAATTCCAATTTTAAAGGGATTACCTTACACCCTGCAGGAAACTTGAACCTTTCCTGCACAACAACCCTTACAGATTCCACTTCTCCCTAATTAAATCGACCTACAACTACCACCATCGCAACCCCACACACACACACACACACTGAAGTTGAACCCCCATATGAAATACGCCACCCCTACAGTGACGTATTTATCTGTCCGTCACGTGCCACTAATATTATATCCCTCCTAACCCTCCTGATTTTAAACCCCTAACCTTCTGCTCAGTCAACACAGATTAGTAGAAGAGAGGGGGCCGAGGATTGGTTTGGAGAGCCTGAAGAATAAGAGACAGGCATGCAAGGAGGGTAAAATGAAGGGCGAATATAGAGGGGAAGAAGAGAGAAGATTACAAGCATTAGGTTCTTATGTATAAAGATGATATGGGGTAGAAGATCATGAGTGGGGAGCAAATATTATGGAAACAATAGTCTGTCCTCCTTAAACCTCAGTTACACACAAAAATGATTCCACGTGAGGAAATGAAGAGAAAAACCTTGCAGTCAAAAATAAGGAAAATTAAATTGAATTTACAGTAAAGACGTATACAAGTACCGGTTGTTAAGTTGATTACGATATCAGTGTAGTTGTGCTCTGTAGCTTCAGTTTCACATTCAAAATTGAATGTGCTGAAGGCTTGTGCACTGAATAGTGACCTTAGTTGTGTCATCACATTTGATCAGCCTACACACTTCTTCGTTTCTCAGTGCACGTTAACGAAGCATGGGTATGGATAGTTTACAGTTGTAGGTCAAATAAGCTTTTATGGTGGTCCAGAGAATCGCTATCAAAGCGCATTGATCTCGGCATTTAACTTGATTCCTGCTTGGAATGGTGAGGGTTGAAGGGTAAAGATGTGAAGGGGGAAAGCACAAAGCACGGAGCTCCAAACGCTTTATCTCTGTTTCAAAAACGCTGTCCAATAAATCACAGGACCCTTCAGTACAGACCGCGTACGCGCAGCAGAATAAATAATTTTGGAACAGATACAACTTTGTTTGGTCACTCCATCATCAGCTAAGCGGAGGCCATACAGCCCGTAGTTTAGCTGTGTTCAGTATTCGGTAGTTCAGGTAACAAGTATTGTAATATATCTCTATTTGGGGGGGGGGAAGGACCGCGGTAGCACAGTGGTTAAGGTGCTGTGCTACAAATCGGAAGGTCGCGGGTTCGAATCCAGATGGTGTCATTGGAATTTTTCATTGACGTAATCCTTCCGATCGCACTATGGCCCTGGGGTCGACACAGCCTCTAACAGAAATGAGTACCAGGAGTATTTCCTGGGGTAAAAGCGGCCGGTGCGTAATGCTGACAACCTTAACACCATCCTGGGAAACTTCCTGGAACCCTCTGGGCAGCTCGGGCCTGTAATGGGACTGATTTACCTATAGTAAAATTAAAGGACAGACGATAATATCAAACAATGGAAAACTGTGACTTTACAGGGGAGAGAACAACAAGTGGAAACCCCCATTTCTATAGTAAATACAACAAGATGCACCAATGTATCAATTTTATTTTATTTTTGAATGACACTCTACATGTTTCGGACGGTCTTTCCGGCCATCATCAGGAGTTTAAGACTGTACATACAACAACAGGGGGACCGCGGTAGCACATTGGTTAAGGTGCTGTGCTACAAATCGGAAGGTCGCTGGTTCGATCCCAGCTGGTGTCATTGGAATTTTTCATTGACATAAAGTCCTCCCGATCGCACTAAGGTCGACTCAGCCTCTAACGGAAATGAGTACCAGGAGCATTTCCTGGGGATAAAGGCAGCCGGTGCGTAAGGCTGACAACCTTACCACCATCCTGTGCTGTTGTCATGAAATCTGGGAACCTGAACTTCCTGGAACCCTCTGGGCCACTCCAGGCCTGTAACGGGACTGCCTTACCTTTACCTTTACATACAGCAACAGGCATATGTCAAACAGAACTGCTGTCTGCTTGCTAGCAAATTAAGACATTGGTGCATCGTGTTGGATATGCTTGCTAGCAAGCAGACAGCAGTATCTGTTTGACATATGCCTGTTGCTGTATGTACAGTCTTGAACTCCTGATGATGGACGGAAAGACGGTCCGAAACATGTAGAGTGTCGTTCCAAAATAAAATTAATTTGATACATTGGTGCATCTGGTTGGTTTTACTATAGAAATATATTACGATGCACGGCCCTATGAACGTCAAGAAAGGAAAATACCAGTTTAGAGCCACATGATAAAACACGACACTGCAAAATTTATTATTATATTTATTTATTTATTTATTTACTACAATTGGGTTGTTACCCGGTGGCAGTGGTTATTTTACATGTAAACGAAACATGAAATTGGTTACTACTAGATTTAAGTCCGGAGGGCTACATGAGAAGCATGTAGTGGCAACTTGGAATGTTGGGAACCGTCTGAACATTTGCTTATAGACACAGGGAAACCAAGAAAAACCTGTGTCGAGGTGGCCGGTCACAGGACCTTCCGAGTACTGACTTCTAGCCAGCAGTCCGGCATCTAAAGTACAAAAAAAAAACAGCAGTGCACACACAGTACAACAAATACACATAAGGTAACAACAATACACACATGACTGTCATGGCTGAGTCTGTGTTCCTTAATATAAGCCGAAATGGCAGGTGTTACTTTAAGATCCTTCGTCTTCCGAATTATTAATTTGTTAACGTTTTAAAGCGAAAGCTGAAAACTTTTTATGTCACTTGATTCCAATATTTCGAGATAACCAACTGGACTTCACTCTGAAAAATTTTGATAATATCTGCGACAGATAAAGGATAATAAATTTAGAGGTAAAGTACGCCCTGTAACAGGTCACGAAGGCCTATAGTTGGAGTAGAGGTATAGCTCTACTCACTTTAACCTCGGCGCTAGATGGGAGTGGGTGGTCAACGCCACGCTCCGGCCGCTTTACCCCCGAGAAAAACCCGGTACTCATTGTATAGGAGACTGGGTGGGCCCCAGGGCAGGTCCGGACAGGTGCGGAAAAACTCGCCTCCAACAGGATTCTATCCCCGTACCGTCCAGGCCGTAGCGAGTCGCTATACCGACTGAGCTATCGGATAAAGGTTAACATATAATGTACCTGGAAGATACTGAAAGCTGGATTGATCTGGCTCACGATAGGGAAAAATGTGAAAGCGGAACTGAACCTTCCTCTTCCATAATATGCGAGAAATTTCGTGAGTAGCTTCTCTAGGATGACTCGGATGGGTGGAGTTAGTTTTCTGGGTTACTTTCTCGCATTAACCGCTCGCATTAGACTATACATAAGACATGATTTCCGGTAAGGATCACTCTTTGTTTCAGTGAACCTGTCTGTACTTCTTACATGCCAATATGGCTGCACACTGGCTTACACTGAAATTTAACTTCACAATTTTTCAATCATTGTTTCCATTCAAAGCTTTATTTTGAATTGAATCTGGCAGATAACGCACTCCAAATCCAATTTTAATGGTATTTTCCTATGAAATGTGCGTGTCATGGTTTGTTCGCGTATGGACAGTGTAAGAGCCTAATATGATTTTCCCCTATCCACCAATCGCATCCGTCACACTAGTCATGTGACGTCATGCACTATATGCGTTAACAGTAAACCTTCAACTTATCGCTCTGCATGAACACAAAGCGCTACGGTCCCACAGGTTTTTGTATTTCAAATCCATTTTTATCAGCGATTTTGTTATCATTTCCTCACAATGTGCCCACAGAACCTGCTCGCTGTCATTACATTTACACCAAAATCGGACAAGTGTATCAATTTACAATTTTATTTTAGTCAGACTTTTTCTGGCACGCGTATCAATAGTAGGCCTAAAACAAATTCTCTCTGAATGCTTCTATATTCTCCTTAATATTTTCCTAGCTGCTGTTCCCAGAACTTCATTTCTATAGAACATAAGAAATTTCCGAAACGTCCTTGATATTTAAGTTATGTTTTCCTCGGAAAACCAAGGGATAAATAAATATCACAAAGTTGGGAGGTTGGAATTGTAGATCGAGCGGCTAGGCTGAGGGAGACTGGTGGAAAGTTCATTTGCACATTGCCCTGAAATTTCAAGATTCCAAGCTGGAACTCTCGATGTTATTAAAAATCAGAGGTATTATGCAGCAGAATATGAATGAAGACGGGGCAGACGGATGTGTTGAAGTTCAGAGCTTGACACGGCTGGAACTCGCTGCGCGCTCTGGCACAGTAATGCAGAAACAGAATTTGACAGCGATTTCAACAGCTACTCTGGTTAGGAAAGTTTCCTCATTGCTTCTTCCTTATACAGCACCTGATCTTTGGGATGGCGTTCGTCAAGGGATATTGGTTGAGTCCGAAATTATTTGGTGGTAACTGGGAGAATTGATGCAGAGTTTGGTCCAGATCAAGCCGGACATACACTTCGTCAAACCTTTGGCTTCAAGCAGAAAGTATTTACTTGACAGAAATCCCTTCAGAGCGAAACTTACTGAATATATGTCGCGATTTGATCACCCCCTCATGCAGTTAGGCATTACAGAATGCTACAAGTACGGCGTATTGTGTATTCCCGCGGTTAGAAGTTGCAAGTGCAGGATGCGACAGCTTCATGTCAGCTACTGGCAAGGTTGGTTCACATAAATTTATCGTCTGACCTGAATCATTTAGACTACCTTTACAAAAAGTAATCATTCTAAAATATAACGCACTATCAAGCCAACCACACAAACACGATGTCTTTACAGCACACTTTCCCTAACTGCTTAATCGACAACTAATTTGGGCATTCGCTAGCCCGGCCATCGGTAATTCCGCCTCTGATTTCATGAAAGCAAGCTGTATTCCCTGGGTAAGTGCAGACAGGCCACTACGTTGACCACTCAATTACACACGAGGTCAAAATTAATCATGTGTGGAGCCTCACATTCTCAGCCCTTATACACCTTCACAGTGTAGTTCTTATGCTATGATCTAGCTTTACATTAGTATTTGAATGTATTAACCTTTTGGCGCCGGAATTATTTTTTTAATTTTAGCACATCCTGTATATAAAATGTGAATAATACAGGAACCTAATATGTTAGAATAATGAAACAAACTGCATTTTGAAGAGAAAAAAACGGAGAGTATTTACCACGTTTAAAATATTCAGTACGTATATTTGTTGAATAAATATATAAAATGAAACTTTAGAGGTTGGCGATGCGGTACGACCAATATAGTTGACATTAGGCGTCAAAAGGTTAAGCAACTTGCAGCGGCATACTACAGTAATAAGCACACAGTTCTTGCTTATACGAGTGTAACTAACATGTTTTACACGCCTTTCCCTAGACATAATGAAAGTGACGGGAAATTTATGCACCAAAATTTAACCCTTTACCTGCTAACGTGGAGAATATGGTGAGCTCCGAATAATGCTAGCAAAGGGCAGATGGAAGATAACTCGGTGTTTATAAAGGGTTAATATTTGTTTCTGGCGCAACAGCCCCCAGTGGGCCCAGGACTCCTTATTCACGAGGTTTCTAGATCACATACAAAGACGCACCACAGACGTTAGGACTCTGGACGAGTGATAAGCTTGTCACAGAGACCTCTACCTGAAAACACACAACAGACAGACATCCATGCTCCCGGTGGGATTCGAATCTTAAATCTCAGCAGGCGAGCGGCCGCAAACCAAGGCCTTAGACCGTGCGGCCACTGGGACCGGCACAGTTTAATGTAGTACTTCAAAATAAGAGGTGCAGACATTGTGGAAGAGCCGTATGCAGGCTGAAGCACTGCTTCAGCCTGCATACGGATACCACACCACCCCAGCCAAACCACAACGTAACACCAACACACATCGTACCAGAGCAATACAACCCATGAAATAACTCAACAAATAAGTCGCAGGCTCCTGAGGATGGATGTATTAACACCAGAAACATGTTGAGCATTAAATAATGAAATAATAAAGCAAATGACATCAAGTTGGTCTCTCTTTATTCAACTATCAAGATGATGCACGGTCCAATAAACATAAGATGGTTTTTAATGTATGGTCTTAAACGACCCCCTCTATTTGACCTATGATCGGTATCACAAAAGGTACATGAAAAAAAATTTAACAGAACATGCTCCACCGCACCAGCCACAGCATTTTCCATACTCGGCGCACAGCTGAAATTCTGGTCTTACCGCGCAGTGTTTCAGCTTGCTTCAGCACTACTGTCCTTCCTACACAACTCCACTACATTTTATTTCCACTCTTGGAAATTGAGTGCGAGCAAGGTAGATCCCCTACGTTGGGTGGTGTCGGCAAGGGCGGGATGGTAGAGGGAGGCTAGCCGACCGTGAAGCTACCCCGCAAATTACTAACTAATCGCTTAGTTCCGCATGGAAAGACCCCGAGCCGTGCATCGCATCGCATTAAAGCGCCAACACTCCGGCTCCAGCTGGATTGTTGGAGCAGGAGGGAGAGGGGAAGGTGGGATGCAGAATTATGGAAAGAGCAGACGAGGGTATCCTGGATGATTCGGTTATTTTACAGGGTCATACAGTATTGTTCATGGAAATGTCAACACTGAGTGTCATAAATTATAAATCTACCCATCGTAGGCCAGCAAGCATAAATGTCTGCGTAATGTAATGACGTAATATACGAGTGTCCTAACAATGTTCCCTTCATACTAAAGGAATTTTGGAAACAGATCGAAACAAATAGTCCAGTGATGCTGGGTTTAGTCAATGATAATAGGCAGAAGGACATTACTGGCCACAAAGATAAGTTCAAATGTGATAACCCAGATTAAGTATTTAATATCATAACTATTATTAGGACTACAACCCTGGCATTGTTATACATACGACGTTCCTTCGTTTCAGTGTAAGCCACGCACAACTCTGACGTTCTGAAACGATTAAGAGACGCACATTCTTCATTCTGCAAGAATGTGCGTAATCTGTAACTTGGAAACCCACTCTGCTATTTTTGTTCACTCGTGTACTTAAAATTAATCTCTACAACTAAACGTGGCACCATCCGCACCGCACACACGACCCACGCAGCGGCTCTCAAGACCACCACCCACCCAAAAACTCGGTGCAGAAAACCATATGCTGCAACTCAACATCTAATGCTCCTGATGATGGGCGCATGTACCCGAAACATGTCGAGCTAAGAATACATCAATAAAATTACCTGATTGCATCAAGTTGGCATTTCACTTTATTTCGTGTGTGAAAATTGTTTACAAACTGGACACATTACTGCATTAGGAAGACCGTCGTGTGGGTCGTGAAGCAACGTAGTTCGCCCTCTGTAACAGTCTCTCAGAGGAAGCTACTACTTCTATCATCAGCGACATTCATGAACACTGACTTTTTAGGAGGCATGTTACTCTGAAACCTCAGAAGGTTTTCTGACAATAAAACCAACTAGATGCACTAATTTCTCAAACTTACTTTTGGAATAAAAGTCTACATTTGAATAAAGGTTGACCAACTAGATGACACTTGCTTTATTATCTACTGCTCAACATGTTTCAGACGTTAATACGTCCATCTTCAGGAGCTTGCGACTAC
>Ga0123352_10022105_pt1 | contig 10138 bp, 9 predicted proteins | sample TergutLab28metaG_FD_89700 | JGI IMG/M metagenome (GOLD analysis project Ga0123352, IMG submission 89700) | Labiotermes labralis P1 segment gut microbial communities from Petit-Saut dam, French Guiana - Lab288 P1 | ecosystem: Host-associated > Arthropoda: Insects > Digestive system > Gut ...
AATCATGTGGCTAGCAACCCTCTTCCACATTCAGCAAGTTCAGGTTTGAACTTTGACCCTAAAATTTCCCATGGTTTTCCCCAGTCCATTAATTCACAGGACAAAACACATCCTTCCCCTGTCATCACTCACCATCTTCCTCCAATTTCATTCGACATTTGCAGCTCACAAAGTTTTGATAAATAAACTAAGTTTACGCAAGTATTAGCGCAAATGGGCTAATATTGAGAGGACTGATAATTTCATTATGTTCAATCATATTATTGACATCCTTGATGTTGGTATTACTGCAGAATGGAAAAGGTGCTTTTTACATTATAACTACATACCCTCATTTATACTAACTGCACTGCAATGCGAATTTAATTTGAATAATTTATTTAAAAAAAAAACAAATCTGATTAAAACAAAAGAATTTGGCTTCATAAATACCTAAAATCATATTTACAAGGAAGTATTAAGAGTTAAAGGAGCTGAAAACAAATTTGTAAAAAAAGGAATAAAATAAGGAAAAATCTTCTGGTTATGCACTACTGACTAATGAAACCAATCCTGGGAATACAAATCATTATGTTAAATTTGGGAATCCCTATTTTTCTCCCCATAAAGTGTAACAGGCAACTGGACTGTGCAACTGATCAGCAACACAGGCAAAGTGCTGGAGGGTACAATTTTTTTGGGAGCCATATGACAACAGTTTCACATCTACTACAATGAACTATATACACTACTATATAGCCTATGTATATGTTGATTACTGCATGGGGTAGGACTAGAAGTGGAATTATACTGAACCAAAAATTACTCCAACAGCCATTACAATGGATTCCGTTAATTCCAGCAATTTCAATAATTGGTTCACACAAAGTCACATAAAAAGAGGGGAGAGTAGATAACCCACCCTCCTACCACATCCTTTAATTTAAACTGAAAGGCACATAGCACCCCTCTGTAACAGCCCTGCTGTATGACAACAGACGTATAAAATACTGTGTGTCCGTCTGCACAACACTGACAGTGGAATGGGAACGTCAGTTACGAAGTTCCCCCAGATGGAAACAATCATAGTAGGTTCAATAAATTTTCTTTACCAAAGTATTACAACAATACTGCATGTTTGCAATCATCGACACTTTACGGACTTTGTCCTTCACCTCACGTTAAAAGATAAAAAATGATAACAGTAAATAAAACATTATGCTTTCTATGAGGAACTGCCACATTTCCTTACAACAGCACATAAATTTTGTACATGTCTTGTATCTATTTTCTACCTAATGATGGCCCAGAAAGGGCTGATGCCTGTACAAAATGATGACAATGAAAATGATAAAGAATGCTACAATATGCAACCGACTACAACTGTATTTTGTTATGATTCATTAATAAATAATAAATAAATAAAACACATGGTTTTGGGGACAAGACTGGTCTATGTCCTCACATTAGCAAGAACAAAGATATCTTCTACTCAGGTGTGTCCAATAAGCAAAGCTAGTCTCAGATCCTGGGCAATGAATGTCACTTCAACAGGCAACATAAGCAAGCCTCATGTCCTTGACCACAGTGACCTCAAAATCAGGATTGCAATGCATGTGACCTGCATTCAGAAAGCAATTGGCTTGAATTCCAGTAGAGAGATTATGGCCTTCTAGGATGTGCTGAGGTGTTACCTGGCTGATGACCCCTCTGAAATGTTCGAACCTATCTGCAGGAAGTCTCCCTTACATATGGAATTTTGAGAATAACAGAACGAACCTCATGATATTCAATTTTGAGAAGAATACTTATAGAAAACTTGTTTAAATTTGTACTTGATTACATGGTGAACCTCCACATTCCAGACAATGAATTATGAGTAGGAAGAGAATCTCATCCTATATTCAGTTAAATTTGGTACAGTTCTCTGCACTTACAGTTTATTCAGGAACTAATCACAAGAATTCCCTACATCTGCACAGCTGAATTTTGTAGAAAACAGTACATTCATATTTTGCACCTGCACCATTTTATCGTCTGTTCCCAACATTATCTGATTCTTCTCCAGTCTAACGCATCTCACATTGCACAGACTGGTGTACACAAACATGGCATCAATTGCACTGTAAGGTAGTGTACATAAAATTCTTATAAGACAGAATACTCCAAATACACAAGGTTGCGATAAAGGCCACAATTCTCGTGATTGTAACCTGTGACATATGAGGCATGTCCGCAAAGTAAAGATACATCACGTGTAGACTGATAGGGAAATTTTTTATGCTTATTACGGCACCACTGCTGTCGAACTTGGTCCTTTACCTCTGAGCCGTGCTCGTTTGACAGTAGCAGAACTGGCTTAGTTTGAATGAGACGTGTTTGAAATGGCAGCACCGATCAAAAGTCCTGCCAAATGCGAGGTGCGTTCCGTCATACAACTGCTCAACGCAAAAGGTGAACGTCCAGCGGAAATTCACAAACAAATTATTGCTGTTTATGGTAAGTTATGAAACGGCAAAATGTGATGAAGTGGTGCCGTGAATTTTCCAAAGGAAGGACTGAAGCTGTGACAGGAAACTTAGGGTACAGAAAATTGTGCGCACGCTGGGTGCCCAAAAAGTTAACGATCACAAAACGAAACACATGGGTTCTGCGCTGAAGTTTCTAACATGCTACGTACTACACACGGGAAGGAGACGAGTTTCTGGACTCCACTGTTACTGGAGATGAAACATGGGTTTTTTCAAAACACTCCTGTATCCAAGCCACATTCACTGCTGTGGTGCCATATGCATTCCCCCAGAACCAAAAAAAAATCAACACTTCAATTTCAGTGAAAAAAATCATGGCGTCCATTTTCTGCGACAGAAAAGGCATTCTCCTGGTTGACTTCATGCCTCCTGGTGCAACAATTAATGCCACTGCATATTGTGAAACCTTGACACGGCTTCGACGAGCCATTCAAAACAAAAAGAGGGGAATGTTGTCACACGGCATGTGCCTGCTCCATGACAATGTGTGGTCCCATTCCAAGCATGTCACCACTGCGCTTCTGGAAAAATTCAAGTGGGATATATTGGACCACCCACCATACAGTCCGGAACTCGCGCCCAGCAATTTCCACTTGTTTCTTCACCTAAAGAAACATCTCGCTGGGAAAAAGTTCAACGACGATGAAGAGGTGCAAGAGGAAGTCATGATGTGGTTCAAAGGGCTGGCAGCAGACTTCTATGACTCAGGGATCCAGAAGCTGGTTCCAAGACTTAATAAATGTTTGGACAATGCCAGCAACTATGTTGAAAAATAAAGTTATGTACAGGCAATTCATTCACAGTGTCGCATTTGTAAATTAAAAATGTTGTACATGTTTAAGACCTTTGTATCTTTACTTTCCAGACACGCCTCATATTTCAAGAATATCCTGCACCAAACTATATGACATCACATCCTACAAGACCATAATCTTGATATTTAAGGCCACGAAAGACTCAAATCTCAATTACCAACTGATGGTTTAAGCAATTCTCACAAACACTACCTTCCAGGAGTTACACAACATGTCCATGCATGGATAAAAACGGACTCCATTAATACATTTAGCTTTCCACTTTAAGTCAGTTATTTTATGTAAATGCACAGGCAGGGTGTGACTGAGTCCCTTGGCATTGCAGCTCAAATGTGGCATACCGAACCAGACCAGCCAAATCAAAGAACTGGTGGAACAATAACCAGTGAGTGAAAAATGAAGTGTTGGAGAAAAATTTGCCCCAATGCTATCTTGTCCACTTCCATGGGAAAAAACTCAGGACTCACCAGTGAGAAGACAATGACCAATGCATGAGCTAATGTATGACCACATAAAATTATACTACTTCAAACACATTCGTCCAAGATATTCGTGACATTTCTTTCTGCAAGAAGATTTTTAAAATGCCAATGCAAAGACCCAACACAAAAGAAATTTTTGTTATAAAAATATTTAACTTTCAAAACAAAGGAAGCATAAAATTAATATTTTGCTACCAAATGGTCTAAGATAATTTGGTTTGGGAAACATCAAGCAATGAAACTGTAAGTTCAAATCTCATTCATATATGGATGTATGTCTTTGTATGCTGTTTCATCATGCAGAATGGGCCTGTCTGCACTGGAGCAGGTGAAGGGGTAAAGACATAGTAACTCAAGAATTAGGAAGATCACTGATACTATAATTAAAAGTATTTATTAGCAAATATTAACACACAGTCAAACCCATTATAACAACATCGGTTTATGCTACTTCATCTTCAGATATTCTCTGGTACCAATTAATTCCTCATCTTAACCTAACATTATACTCACAATTTGTAACACTCATTTATAATGAAACAAGATATTCATTCCCTTTCATGATGTTATAACAGAGTTTGACCAAAACAGTAATACAAAATACAACACCAAATTAATTTGATCTTTATATGGACTTTAGAGTGAAATTCTTGACTGTTTGAACAGTAACAAACCCTCATAAAATGGTTAAATTTATTTTAACTAGTACGATCACCAGCTCTACATTATAAATTATGACATCATATAAAACTGACTTTTAAGTTTCTGGTCATCTGTTATAGCACTGTTTGGTCTTACAGGTGGTTGGCAACATTCCAAAGGAACATCCCGCCCCTAAGCTGAGGTCAGAAGGCAGGATGGAGGCACAAGATTCACATTAAATGTATGAAACCACCTATGACTAAACCACGGCGTAACCAAGAAACCGCAATACAAACTCCTGTTGCCACAAAAACCAAACCCAAAACTTCACATATAATTAATTCATCACTGAAAAAAAATCCTACCATTTGTTTAATTTTATGACACTCTGTTCATGGTAATACATTCTGATGGGACTTTGAAACTGTATGGCTATTACTGCAGCCACTAAGAACTGCCTTACTGTTCTTCAGACAAAAGCCAACCTGTGATGACATACTTGCTGGGGCAGACAATCTGCTGCTGGTTACCAACGAAGTCACAAGGGACTCCCCGAAGAGCCTGCACCCTGAATGTTGGAAATCTAGTACTGGGTAGAAACATACGGATTGTCACTTCTAGGGTGCTCGTAATAAAACTATCGCTACTAAACATAAATCTACTATACAAGTACTGATGTACATATTAGTTTATTTACTATGATGGACCATTTCCATACAGCATTGTACTGATGACTTCATCCAAGTTCCTGACTGTACATTTTTGAACACTATGCATCCATAAAAAAATTTATTCAAGTGTTAAAAAACGTACTATAATAGGGACAGTAAGGTTAAATAAATTATGTTGGTTTGGGCATGTACAGACAATAGAAGAAAACAGGATTATATATGAATTTAGCAATAACAAGACTGAGAGGTAGACCAAGAAATAGATGGCAAGATGAGGTGAGAGAGGATGAAAGAATAGTTGGTGGAGAAGGGTGGCAGGAAAAAGTGCGTAACAGAAAGGAATAGCAGAAGCTCCTGAGAACGGCAACGAATTGTTGCATTCTGCACATGCTGATGCAATGAATGAATGAAATGCATCAATGTGGAAATGGAATACAGAATCGAATTTTCAGTAAGTTTCATCAAAATATCTATAATTGTATGGCTTTCAGGAAGTGCGAACTTCCAATAAAGACCCTCACTCCAGCAAAAACTAGCTAAATGCAGCATATACTGCAGGCATTATTTTGTCACTGCATATTTGGCAAAATAAACAAACAGAAAATTGCACACCACACTTTGGCATAATTGACATGCTGATGCAAAAACATATTAAATGGGTGAAAAATTTCTTTTTCATAAACTTCTTGTGCTCCATAGGCAGGCTATTCCGTTACACTGACAACACATTAAGGGGCAAAGCGAATGTTTATCACAGGAAAATGGTGGCACTAAACTACTCTAACATCCAAAGTGGTAAAACATCTTAAGCTGTGTCACCACAAACAAGTTACTTATATCTTTGTCATCTCACTTACTGAATAGAAGTCATTTCTGGAATTTGAAACCCAGGGATTCCACTAGGAAACAGAATATGTCAGTTTTTTCTTGAATCTATGGAGAAAAACAAAAATTAAATCAGCTTTAAATCCAAGCAATGCCTTAAGTATGAGAAATATAAAACATTCAAAAACATACCACTTTGGTTGTTGGCTTGCCGCCTCCATGGCCTGCTTTAGTTTCAATGCGAATCAAAAGGGGATTTTTCTGCAAAAAATACAGAATATAGAATTTCATATTAATAATCTGGGTGACAATATCAAGACAGCTGTGAATGATATAAGAATGAATCTACTTACTTCCCTGCTTTCTGACTCATTCACTCACTCAATCACTTACCCACCCACACACTCATGCACTTACTCACTCACTCAATCCAACCCTGCACCCCATGTAACTCTGAATGTCTGTCAGAGTTACATGGATGGTCAAGGTGTTCCCTGTAAGATTTGAGGTTCTCACAGCATTGATTATTAAGATTACAGTACTGTGGGATGTGATGCCAAGCAGATTCATAAAATGCAACATGCTCAACCCTGGCAATTATCTACTGAATCACATGGTGACACAACCCAGAATTCTGAAATCTACGAAGGCAGTCCATAAAGAAATGAACTTGTGAAATAGTAAGCCAGCAAGCGTGCGCAGCATGCTCATGATGGTGGCACTGTGCAGCAACGACTTTAAGTTTCATTCTGACACTAGCAGCATCATGCCATGTCATGGAGTTACACGCGTTTGAATGAGTGTGTGTTTAGTACTCTAGGCGATTTTTTGCAAGTTGATAAATGAAGGATCATGAGGATCAATGCATTTGCATCAAATTTTGTTTCAAATAGGAAAAAAACTTTTACGGAGATTTTTCAGGCATTGCAACAGGCTTATGGCAAGGACTGTTTGAGCTGTATGCAATGTCACGAGTGGTACCAGCATCTCAAATCGGGCAGAACGTCCATCGAAGACGACCCCAAATTTGGATGGCTTTCCACGTCAATGGACGATCATCACGTTGAGAAAGTGCTTGCTGTGATTCGTCAAAATCGTCGCCTAACTGTCTGTGAAGTTGCCGAAGAAGTAGGAATCTGTAAAAGCTTGTGCCACCTGATTTTGGCCGAAAAACGGAAGATGCGTCATGTTGCCGCAAAATACGTGCCGCGTCTGCTGACGTGTCACTCCTTATCCATGAATTTTTGACGAAGCATGAGACGACTGTTGTCCCCCAGCCGCCCTACTCTCCAGATTTGGTCCCTGCAGACTTTTTCTTGATCCCAAAGTGGAAATCCTCATTAAAAGGTCTAAGAATTTCAGACAGTAGAGGAAACAGAAGAAAATTCGAAATGGGACCTTCACGCTGTCCCACAAAACACGTTCCAGGACATGTTCCAGAAATGGAAAAAATGTTGGAAGCGGCGTATTAAGAGTGGAGGGGAGTACTTTGAAGGTGACAGATTTGAATAAGTTATAAGTAAAGAAATAAATTTTTAAAAAAAGTTTGGTTTCTTTATGGACAGCCCTCATAAACCTTCTGAGGAACAACAGAACTTTGTCGAAAAACACTACCTGACCCTGTTCATACCAATACACAAACCAACCTCAGTGTTCACAATTTATATCTATAACATCCACTATATTATCCTAATTTCCTTATTTCCATGAGGTTACAGCAGATGGAAGATGCACACAACCACTGGCATCCAACTAGTGCTAAGGTTAGGCGACACCTCCAGTACCCACATCTTCAAGGCACAGTGTTTAATCAAGTACAAGGACTCATTTACCTTAACTTATCTATTACTGTGCTTACTTGACCAGGATGATTTCCCAGCACATGCTGCAACGTAGCAATAAACTTGAGGGAATGCAGAGGAACCACTCGATCATCATGATCGGCTGTCAGCAGCAAAGCCGCCGGATACTGAAACAAAAGAAGGTAACATTATGTATGCCAACACCACACCACTGCATCAGAACTCAGTATGTAACTTCATTATACATTATTCAGCATAACCCAATAAACACAACTGTATCAGAGCGCGATATACAGCAACTGCTAGCCCCAGGTAAGCAATGGATATAATGCTAGTTCAGCCTCACAGCTGGTTGGGATCTGAAGAAGATAAAAATCTCTTTTCCCTTCTGTCAATCAAACCCTGGTTCCTTGGCCATTCAGCCCACTCAATGTTGTATATAACATAACCTTCGAATATTCTTTATAGAAGCATCCAAAAGTTTCCCAGCTAATGCTGAAACATCTGGGTTAGTTAATAAATACTTTTAAGCTTTACATTTATGCTAATATCAACCACATATTTAACCATTACCCAACCAGGTTGGAATTTAAATTTTAGCACATGGTTTATGAAAATTGCTTTATTGGGAAACAGAAACATAAAATTATGAAATAAACAGAATTTTGTGGAAAATAAAACAGAACTCATGCAGTATGTCTTAAAAATACAATAAATTTCCTTGTTGCCCGAATACATGAAATGAATTTTTAGAGGCATTTTTCCTATGTGCTTGCACATGTAAATACAGGCCTTGAAAAGATAGCAAAAAAAAAAAAATGTCCAAAATTCAGGTGCTGTCATTATACGATACACAACTCAAGATTATAAAAAGATATTGCCTTTACAGTAAGTTACAGTGATGTCAAAATGAAAGTAAATGTGAAGTGAAGTTTAGATACACATATTCTTCATCCATCCTCTCACATGCTATTATTTTCACAAACACTCCAAGTAACCAATGACTGAAGAACAAAGTACACATGAATATAATGCATTCTATGATTGGTCCTTCACAGGGTACTGTCAATACATCTGCTACCAATCTGGTGCCTCACACAGAATTATGTCATAATGGCCACAGATCCCAATTCTCTGTGTGGCCATTACTGTTGCAATTAATGTTCTTACTTCGCCTTCTAAAAATCAATGATGACATTTAAATGCACAAAGCCACTAATCATGTAAGAACAGTAAATTAATGGAGATAAAGTCTGATATTCCTTCATGTGGTCACATATTTAAAAACTTCATTCCTCTACATAAAGAAAAATACATTCACACTCTCATCTCACAGATCAACTTCATCACCTGGCTCAGTTATGTACACCAACTTCTCACTTTTACAGTTACTGACATAATTTATACCATGTTCAAGGCATGAATTTTATGGCTAACACAAAAATGTGCCAGTGGTTAAACCACATAAATTCTAATAAATTTTGGATTCATCCACACTAACCTGATTACCTTCACCAACAGGCACCTTCACATTGTGCAGCGGTGAATACTTGATCATATTCTCATAACTTTCCTTCTCATCAGAACTTCCATAATCCGAAACCCAGCAATAACCAATTGTAAATTTGTGAAACCTTAGCATGTCGAAAACACTGTCAAAAGAAACCGTAAAAGAAGTTTTTATTTATTTACATGGCCTGATAAGAAAATAACAAGTAGGAAGGTTGTTGACAGCAACTTGCAACAAGGGCAGGCTACATGATTCACAAGTACCATGTCAATAAATCACTGGGGCTCTGGAGTTAACCCTTCAGCGTGGGGGCATTTAAAACCCAGTTAATACTGTGATGTGGGAAGGTTTTTCTACGGGTATTTAAATTTTGAGCTAAATTGTGCAGGAGTCTATTCAAAACAATGTAGTTTTGTTAATAGTGGTTGGATTTCGATGAAACTTGACACAAAATATTTAGGAATGTCTAAGCTTTTCGAATATCCAATCAAATCTTACCTTAAAAATTTAACTTGGTGTGAAATGCCTTGAAACAATTCTTCAACACACAGGGCTGCTTCACATTCAGGGCACCAAAACACTGTCTCCTTCCTTCTATTGTTTTTGTAACACACTACACACCTCTTTGTTGGCCTGGCCTTTTCTTCTATCGGTGGTATTCTTTCTGGAAAACGTCTTTCAAGAAGTCGCAGCACATTTTTGTCTGTGGAATGATGGCCTTGAAATTTCTTGACACTTTCACTTCCATGTTCAACGACTAGTGCCTGTACCAGTTCTACTCTGAATTTAAAATGGTCTATTTTGGTCTGTCCTGAATTTGCGCGGCATATTACCATACAGTTTAGAACTGTAATATTGAGTAATCTCCTAAACAGTTTTAT
>Ga0123352_10022106_pt1 | contig 10138 bp, 3 predicted proteins | sample TergutLab28metaG_FD_89700 | JGI IMG/M metagenome (GOLD analysis project Ga0123352, IMG submission 89700) | Labiotermes labralis P1 segment gut microbial communities from Petit-Saut dam, French Guiana - Lab288 P1 | ecosystem: Host-associated > Arthropoda: Insects > Digestive system > Gut ...
CCTAACCAGCTTATCCTTTGCCCTTTTATCCATTTTACTATATTTTCTCCTTTGTTCATCTCTTCTAGTTCTCGATTCGTCCGACTTTTCCATTCCCCGTTTTCATATTTAGGACCATATATTTTCCTATCAAAAATTAGCAGAGCTTGTTCTTCTTTCTTCGTCAACGTCCATGCTTCCGCTCCATACGACACTACCGGTCTTATTTTACTCTACATATGTCTACTTTTATTTTATGTACATTAAACCTATCGGGCACACCTAACCTAACCTAACCTAACCTAACCTAACCTAACCTAACCTAACCTAACCTAACCTAACCTAACCCCGAGGTTTCATCCCGTCGAAGAATTGTGTAATTTCTAACTTAGAACAATATTTCGTAAACATACATAAATAATCCATCTACCTGCCAATTCATATTGCTATATACAGGCAATAATTACTAAACATTATGCATGATCGCGTGTTTTTATTTTCCCCAGTCAGGCGTCGCGTAAGAGACGAGTGGGACATGTGGCATGCACAAGAGGAATGAAGAGGTGCAAAGGGCTGTGTTGAGGAAACCTGAGGGACGGAGACACAGAAGGGAGGATAATATTACAACTGATCTTCAAAAAATGAGACGAGGGCCTGGACTGGATTGATCTGGCTCAGGATATGGACAGATGAAGGGTACTTGTGCAGTAATGAACCTTCGAGTACCATAAAATGCGGGGAAGTCCTTGAATAACGGAGGGCCTGTAAGCTTCTCTATAAGGACCGTTCTCCATGCACTTAGTTACGCGGCACGTAAATTGCACGAAGGGGAAATATCGGTAAATACATGGAGGAGTCACGCAACGTGACGCAGACTATCTCATTAGTTTATTACGTCACACCACATACAGAACATTCTACTGTCTGCGGCGCCATACTTATGTAAATATAATAACGCACAAAATATGGATCAACTATTTGACTATTCTTATATTTTCAGCTTAATTATCCGTCATACGAAAAGCATCTCAATCTCAGAGTTTCACGCAGTCTAAAACAATAAGTGTTTAAACAGTACCACAGTAGATTTGTATTTTTGCCTCCATTACCCGGCATTAAAATCGCATTTCTGAGCCATGTTACCCTATGTTAGATCACCTATGCCCCGCCATGCTGTGCCGTATTTTTCGTAAATGTATCGCAAAAGGAACGATACTCGGAATAAAAACTATTTGACACGAAACGCGTTTAATTTTCTCTAAAACGATTATTAATACTTTTCGCAACTCAGTAATAATCAGAGGCATTATCATAAGTTGAAGTAGGTCTTCATGCCAAGTGGCTGTAATATTTGCCCAACTAACCAAACTCTGATTTCCTTGACAAGTATTTGTAAACCAACAGCAATATAGAATTTTATGAAAATCCACCGAGTGGGAGCCGAGGTGTTGCCAGCAGGGCGGAAGGACGGACAGACACCTGACGATGTTAATATGTATTCGCTTTTCGAAACTGTTTTTTATTTACGCGCCTAAAAACCGTAAAAAAAGTTGCATATTTTTTAAAGACTTATGAAGAAATAGCTCCAAATTCCGGCCATACATTAAGCGATGACACAGTGGCTTCAATTTCGCAAATTCTTGCGTCTATTATGCAGCTACAACTAACCGTGATATATTTTAAGTTACGCCGTCGGGATGGATTAAAACAGCGTAACATTCATATCATAGTTCTGAGAAATAAGTCAAATGATTAAAAAATCGAAGGTGGGCATACAGACACGCGCGCGCACGCGCGCACACACACAGCACGGTTATCTTATAGGTCATAGCTTAATTGTTTTATTTTAGGAATAAACACAAGTGATATGATCAACATTGCAGTCCCTGAACTCTTACTTCTCAAAGAAAAACGTGGCCTTCGTGATTAGAATTTTGATATTCGATGCAAAAGTGAAATAGTACAGGGGAAAGCAGACTCCAGTTGAAATATGATGGCACACGGTGACACAGGGAGGGGAAGTGAAGGGGAAACTGGTGAATGGGGTGGGTAGCAAGTACCCTTCACACTACCTCGGAACATGGTGTATCCAGCATTACTACCGCTGATGCACACACCTCGGCTATCAGTAGTCGACTGAACTGACGCCCCCCGCACCGATTTAAGTGGAATCGTCCGTTTCGCCGAAAGACGAAATATGGTTTCTGCGCGTGTGCCATCACATTTCAACTGGCCTCTACTTACGCAAGATGAAGAAACGAAGTAATGACTTTGCATTATGAAATATCGTTTTCTACAACAAGCAATATTACGCACTCTTAATAAGAAACAGTGTCAATATGAGACAGATGTCACACCTCTGAATTGTGACACATTGAGGTGAAAGGGAGCGGAGGCAATGAATTCGCCGACGGCTCCTGCTGCTTTTTGGGGAGTTGTCGGGTTCGGTATATGTCCGAACACATTGGCTGTCCGGATGTTTTTCGTCAACTCATCGAGGCGAATACCGGGACTGTACCGTAAATCATTCGCGACGGTTTCGTTTAAATAATATCTCGTAATGAATGAAAGCAAAAGGCTGTTACGTGTACCCTGAGACACAACAATCAGAACACACGTGTCTTGTTCCAGAGAGAAAACGTACACGCTAAGGGTATGACACGCCAACAACGTACGTCACCTTTCCATGAACACGCTCAAGAAGTTTTACCCAAAACGCAGATCGAAAGTCTTTTGAAAGACACTGTCATTCGCCAACATCAGCTGTGGAAGAATATGAAAATGGAATATCAGTGAAATAATTTTGCAGGGAAATCAGATGGTCGGAGCAATACTTTTTGCAGCACCACACTATTCATCTTGAAACTTGCAACGACTGGCCGTGGATCAGAAACCGATCATTCAATGAATAATGCCCTTCTTGAGATGATTAATATCCTACAAATGATCAAGAAATTCCCCACTGTTTTTAAAGGAGGCTGATGGTTGAACACCGTTCACGGCAGACCAGCACTGGACACTTACCTGCCCACGTAACTCCAGTCCTCGCACATAAATCATGCTCTGTTAACAAATTATTAGTAACATTATCGTCGCTCGTAAGTTAAACGCATTTACTACAAGTGATCTGTTGCATTAAAATTTTATGACTAAATTCTTACAATAAAACCAACCAGATGCACTAATTTCTCAAATTTATTTTTGGAATAAAACTCTACATGTTTCGGACAGTATCTCTGTCCATCATCAGGAGTCTAGCACTGTACACACGGCAATAGGTATATGTCATACAGGGTTTGCTGTCTGCTTGCTAGCGGGATCAGGATAGAACTCAGTTCTTGCTTGCTAGCGGGATCGGGATGGAACTTAGTTCCATCCCGATCCCGCTAGCAAGCAGACAGCAAAATCTGTATGACATATACCAACTGCCGTGTGTACAGTGCTAGACTCCTGATGATGGACAGAAATACTGTCCGAAACATGTAAAGTTTTATTCCAAAAATAAATTTGAGAAATTATTGCATTTAGTTGGTTTTATTATAAGAATATATCACGATGCACGGTCCTATAAATGTCAAATTTTATGACTAAATTCTTCATTTATTTCTCTTCCCTCCAGTGCGTGCCAAATGTCCTTCCATCTAATCCTACTTGATTGAACATTCTAAGAGTATTTAGAGAAGACTACAAATTATGAGGCTTTGCAATATCACGTAACCTTCTAACGTTAATTCCTCTCTCTCTTTACGTCCAATCATCGTGCTCACACTATCTCGGCGCAGACAGACAAGTTTCACGTCTGCATAAACAGTACCTTTCTTAACTGATGGTAGCAAGCATTAAATGAATTTAAAAAAACGTGGGTATTAACTGATAAAAAGGTTAGAAAGAATAAAGTAGGCCTACAAAGCCCTTACAAATGGGCACGTTTAAAGTTTTATATCCCTCACTCACCTTAGCGTGTACTGTCTTAAACTTTTGACGCCTAATGTCAACTATAGTGGTCGTACCGCACCGCTAACCTCTAAAGTTGCATTTTATATATTTATTCAATAAATATGGGTACTGAATATTTTAAACATGGTATATACTTTCCATTTTTTTTTCTCTTCAAAATGCAGTTTGTTTCATAATTCTAACGTATTTGGTTCCTGTATTATTCACATTCTATATACAGGATGTGCTAAAATAATTCCGGCGCCAAAAGGTTAAAGCTGTACGTACCGTGCAGTGTAACCTGCTGTATCAGAAGTGATGCATTCAGCATTGGTTTCATGAAGACAGATAATTGGCATGTATTTATTTCACAAACAAATACATTGCTGACAGATCTGCGTAACGCTATTGATAACGCAATACACTGTTCTGAAAATAGATTTCCAGTCCATGTAATAAAATATACAACACAGTTAAACGAGATGGAATTAGGCTGTGGCACTGGTTCCCAGAGGGTGTGTCGTGACACGCGAGTGTACTGCGCGTTGCGTTAGGTGTGCACAGCACAATTTCTCATGATATACTATTTCAAATACAAGAAAATTTACGGATAATTTTGTTTAAAACAAATTTTACTTACACATACGTAGTGTGGGGCTAAGTACGGTATTTGGCGTCTCTTCTTGAATGCGAATGCACGAATCTCCGACTGTACTGTAGTTTTGCCATACTATGATTCCTTGCAGTAAGCAATACTGTGCCGTCAAAAAAAAAAAAAATTGGAGAAACACTACCTTATAGCTTACACATAGCGTAACAATTCAGGCGCCATCGCCTTCTTTCGTTTATCCATAAAATACAAAAATGTAAAGGAAAAACAGGCAGGCAAGGTACGTGGAGCCTAACATTGATGCTGCAATAGCAAAGCAATCAGCATTATATGTACCGAGTGTGTGTCTGTAGCCCTAGTTATTAAAAATTGGGGGTTTTCCATCCAGTTGTGTGCATGTATAATAATATTCTTTATTGACCGTCGTTTTACAACGATGTTGTGCAATGTTTTTATTTTGCAACTATCAACTGAGCGACATGTTTAGACCCTACAGGGTCATCATCAGGCTACATAAAATAATGGTATTAGACAAGGTACATGCGCATGTACCTTGTCTAATACCATTATTTTATGTAGCCTGATGATGACCCTGTAGGGTCTAAACATGTCGCTCAGTTGATAGTTGCAAAATAAAAACATTGCACAACATCGTTGTAAAACGACGGTCAATAAAGAATATTATTATACATGCACACAACTGGATGGAAAACCCCCAATTTTTAATAACTAGGGCTACAGACACACACTCGGTACATATAATGCTGATTGCTTTGCTATTGCAGCATCAATGTTAGGCTCCACGTACCTTGCCTGCCTGTTTTTCCTTTACATTTTTGTATTTTATGGATAAACGAAAGAAGGCGATGGCGCCTGAATTGTTACGCTATGTGTAAGCTATAAGGTAGTGTTTCTCCAATTTTTTTTTTTTTTGACGGCACAGTATTGCTTACTGCAAGGAATCATAGTATGGCAAAACTACAGTACAGTCGGAGATTCGTGCATTCGCATTCAAGAAGAGACGCCAAATACCGTACTTAGCCCCACACTACGTATGTGTAAGTAAAATTTGTTTTAAACAAAATTATCCGTAAATTTTCTTGTATTTGAAATAGTATATCATGAGAAATTGTGCTGTGCACACCTAACGCAACGCGCAGTACACTCGCGTGTCACGACACACCCTCTGGGAACCAGTGCCACAGCCTAATTCCATCTCGTTTAACTGTGTTGTATATTTTATTACATGGACTGGAAATCTATTTTCAGAACAGTGTATTGCGTTATCAATAGCGTTACGCAGATCTGTCAGCAATGTATTTGTTTGTGAAATAAATACATGCCAATTATCTGTCTTCATGAAACCAATGCTGAATGCATCACTTCTGATACAGCAGGTTACACTGCACGGTACGTACAGCTTTAACCTTTTGGCGCCGGAATTATTTTAGCACATCCTGTATATAGAATGTGAATAATACAGGAACCAAATACGTTAGAATTATGAAACAAACTGCATTTTGAAGAGAAAAAAAAATGGAAAGTATATACCATGTTTAAAATATTCAGTACCCATATTTATTGAATAAATATATAAAATGCAACTTTAGAGGTTAGCGGTGCGGTACGACCACTATAGTTGACATTAGGCGTCAAAAGTTTAAGACAGTACACGCTAAGGTGAGTGAGGGATATAAAACTTTAAACGTGCCCATTTGTAAGGGCTTTGTAGGCCTACTTTATTCTTTCTAACCTTTTTATCAGTTAATACCCACGTTTTTTTAAATTCATTTAATGCTTGCTACCATCAGTTAAGAAAGGTACTGTTTATGCAGACGTGAAACTTGTCTGTCTGCGCCGAGATAGTGTGAGCACGATGATTGGACGTAAAGAGAGAGAGGAATTAACGTTAGAAGGTTACGTGATATTGCAAAGCCTCATAATTTGTAGTCTTCTCTAAATACTCTTAGAATGTTCAATCAAGTAGGATTAGATGGAAGGACATTTGGCACGCACTGGAGGGAAGAGAAATAAATGAAGAATTTAGTCATAAAATTTGACATTTATAGGACCGTGCATCGTGATATATTCTTATAATAAAACCAACTAAATGCAATAATTTCTCAAATTTATTTTTGGAATAAAACTTTACATGTTTCGGACAGTATTTCTGTCCATCATCAGGAGTCTAGCACTGTACACACGGCAGTTGGTATATGTCATACAGATTTTGCTGTCTGCTTGCTAGCGGGATCGGGATGGAACTAAGTTCCATCCCGATCCCGCTAGCAAGCAAGAACTGAGTTCTATCCTGATCCCGCTAGCAAGCAGACAGCAAACCCTGTATGACATATACCTATTGCCGTGTGTACAGTGCTAGACTCCTGATGATGGACAGAGATACTGTCCGAAACATGTAGAGTTTTATTCCAAAAATAAATTTGAGAAATTAGTGCATCTGGTTGGTTTTATTGTAAGAATTTAGTCATAAAATTTTAATGCAACAGATCACTTGTAGTAAATGCGTTTAACTTACGAGCGACGATAATGTTACTAATAATTTGTTAACAGAGCATGATTTATGTGCGAGGACTGGAGTTACGTGGGCAGGTAAGTGTCCAGTGCTGGTCTGCCGTGAACGGTGTTCAACCATCAGCCTCCTTTAAAAACAGTGGGGAATTTCTTGATCATTTGTAGGATATTAATCATCTCAAGAAGGGCATTATTCATTGAATGATCGGTTTCTGATCCACGGCCAGTCGTTGCAAGTTTCAAGATGAATAGTGTGGTGCTGCAAAAAGTATTGCTCCGACCATCTGATTTCCCTGCAAAATTATTTCACTGATATTCCATTTTCATATTCTTCCACAGCTGATGTTGGCGAATGACAGTGTCTTTCAAAAGACTTTCGATCTGCGTTTTGGGTAAAACTTCTTGAGCGTGTTCATGGAAAGGTGACGTACGTTGTTGGCGTGTCATACCCTTAGCGTGTACGTTTTCTCTCTGGAACAAGACACGTGTGTTCTGATTGTTGTGTCTCAGGGTACACGTAACAGCCTTTTGCTTTCATTCATTACGAGATATTATTTAAACGAAACCGTCGCGAATGATTTACGGTACAGTCCCGGTATTCGCCTCGATGAGTTGACGAAAAACATCCGGACAGCCAATGTGTTCGGACATATACCGAACCCGACAACTCCCCAAAAAGCAGCAGGAGCCGTCGGCGAATTCATTGCCTCCGCTCCCTTTCACCTCAATGTGTCACAATTCAGAGGTGTGACATCTGTCTCATATTGACACTGTTTCTTATTAAGAGTGCGTAATATTGCTTGTTGTAGAAAACGATATTTCATAATGCAAAGTCATTACTTCGTTTCTTCATCTTGCGTAAGTAGAGGCCAGTTGAAATGTGATGGCACACGCGCAGAAACCATATTTCGTCTTTCGGCGAAACGGACGATTCCACTTAAATCGGTGCGGGGGGCGTCAGTTCAGTCGACTACTGATAGCCGAGGTGTGTGCATCAGCGGTAGTAATGCTGGATACACCATGTTCCGAGGTAGTGTGAAGGGTACTTGCTACCCACCCCATTCACCAGTTTCCCCTTCACTTCCCCTCCCTGTGTCACCGTGTGCCATCATATTTCAACTGGAGTCTGCTTTCCCCTGTACTATTTCACTTTTGCATCGAATATCAAAATTCTAATCACGAAGGCCACGTTTTTCTTTGAGAAGTAAGAGTTCAGGGACTGCAATGTTGATCATATCACTTGTGTTTATTCCTAAAATAAAACAATTAAGCTATGACCTATAAGATAACCGTGCTGTGTGTGTGCGCGCGTGCGCGCGCGTGTCTGTATGCCCACCTTCGATTTTTTAATCATTTGACTTATTTCTCAGAACTATGATATGAATGTTACGCTGTTTTAATCCATCCCGACGGCGTAACTTAAAATATATCACGGTTAGTTGTAGCTGCATAATAGACGCAAGAATTTGCGAAATTGAAGCCACTGTGTCATCGCTTAATGTATGGCCGGAATTTGGAGCTATTTCTTCATAAGTCTTTAAAAAATATGCAACTTTTTTTACGGTTTTTAGGCGCGTAAATAAAAAACAGTTTCGAAAAGCGAATACATATTAACATCGTCAGGTGTCTGTCCGTCCTTCCGCCCTGCTGGCAACACCTCGGCTCCCACTCGGTGGATTTTCATAAAATTCTATATTGCTGTTGGTTTACAAATACTTGTCAAGGAAATCAGAGTTTGGTTAGTTGGGCAAATATTACAGCCACTTGGCATGAAGACCTACTTCAACTTATGATAATGCCTCTGATTATTACTGAGTTGCGAAAAGTATTAATAATCGTTTTAGAGAAAATTAAACGCGTTTCGTGTCAAATAGTTTTTATTCCGAGTATCGTTCCTTTTGCGATACATTTACGAAAAATACGGCACAGCATGGCGGGGCATAGGTGATCTAACATAGGGTAACATGGCTCAGAAATGCGATTTTAATGCCGGGTAATGGAGGCAAAAATACAAATCTACTGTGGTACTGTTTAAACACTTATTGTTTTAGACTGCGTGAAACTCTGAGATTGAGATGCTTTTCGTATGACGGATAATTAAGCTGAAAATATAAGAATAGTCAAATAGTTGATCCATATTTTGTGCGTTATTATATTTACATAAGTATGGCGCCGCAGACAGTAGAATGTTCTGTATGTGGTGTGACGTAATAAACTAATGAGATAGTCTGCGTCACGTTGCGTGACTCCTCCATGTATTTACCGATATTTCCCCTTCGTGCAATTTACGTGCCGCGTAACTAAGTGCATGGAGAACGGTCCTTATAGAGAAGCTTACAGGCCCTCCGTTATTCAAGGACTTCCCCGCATTTTATGGTACTCGAAGGTTCATTACTGCACAAGTACCCTTCATCTGTCCATATCCTGAGCCAGATCAATCCAGTCCAGGCCCTCGTCTCATTTTTTGAAGATCAGTTGTAATATTATCCTCCCTTCTGTGTCTCCGTCCCTCAGGTTTCCTCAACACAGCCCTTTGCACCTCTTCATTCCTCTTGTGCATGCCACATGTCCCACTCGTCTCTTACGCGACGCCTGACTGGGGAAAATAAAAACACGCGATCATGCATAATGTTTAGTAATTATTGCCTGTATATAGCAATATGAATTGGCAGGTAGATGGATTATTTATGTATGTTTACGAAATATTGTTCTAAGTTAGAAATTACACAATTCTTCGACGGGATGAAACCTCGGGGTTAGGTTAGGTTAGGTTAGGTTAGGTTAGGTTAGGTTAGGTTAGGTTAGGTTAGGTTAGGTTAGGTGTGCCCGATAGGTTTAATGTACATAAAATAAAAGTAGACATATGTAGAGTAAAATAAGACCGGTAGTGTCGTATGGAGCGGAAGCATGGACGTTGACGAAGAAAGAAGAACAAGCTCTGCTAATTTTTGATAGGAAAATATATGGTCCTAAATATGAAAACGGGGAATGGAAAAGTCGGACGAATCGAGAACTAGAAGAGATGAACAAAGGAGAAAATATAGTAAAATGGATAAAAGGGCAAAGGATAAGCTGGTTAGG
>Ga0123352_10022108_pt1 | contig 10138 bp, 12 predicted proteins | sample TergutLab28metaG_FD_89700 | JGI IMG/M metagenome (GOLD analysis project Ga0123352, IMG submission 89700) | Labiotermes labralis P1 segment gut microbial communities from Petit-Saut dam, French Guiana - Lab288 P1 | ecosystem: Host-associated > Arthropoda: Insects > Digestive system > Gut ...
AACAGTGACCACCACGGAGCTTACTGATCAAATTCACGAGCTATTCTTGGAAGACCGCCGGATTTCGGCTAAATCAATATCTGAGCAACTGGGAATTTCATGTGAGCGGGTTGGGTCCATCACTCATGAAGATTTGGACGTGCGGAAGCTCTCCGCGAAGTGGGTCCCGAAATGCCTGAATGCGGATCAAAAATGTCAACGGTGCCAATCGTCTGAGAAACTTTCGGAATTTTTTCGGCGCGATCCAAATGATTTTCTGTCGCGATTGGTGACCTTGCACAGAACCTGGTTATATCACTATGACCCGAAGACAAAGCAACAATCAATGGAGTGGTGGCATAGCAGCTCACCCTGCCCCAAAAAATTGCGAGTGCAAAAATCCGTGGAAAGGTTCTCGTCTCAATTTTTTTTGGATCAAGACGGCATCCTCCTCATTGATGATCTTCCAAAGGGGGCATTTTGAAGGGAAAACGCCGCGGGAAGTTCACCAAGGGAGTCTTGTTCTTTTGACAATGCCCCGGCTCACCAGGCACTTGCAACCTAGAAGAAACTGGCCTTCCTGGGCTTCCAGTTTCTTGATCACCAACCCTATTCTCCGGATCTGGCCCCATCAGATTACCACCTGTTCCCTGGACTGAAGAAACATCTGAAAGTTCGTCATTTTTCGTCCGATGCAGAGGTCATTGCTGCCGCGGAGACCTGGTTGGACGGACAACCTTCTGAATTTTTTTTCAAGTGGCTTGCAAAAGTTAGAGCAACGGGCTATGAAGCGTATTAAGCTTCGTGGGGAGTATGTTGAATCAATCCCGAGGTTGGTCACTGTAGCTATTTCCTTCCTGGTCAGGCCAAGGACTTATCAGCACCCCCTTGTACTTCAAAGCACAATGCATTTTCAGTGTTGTTGAATTGTTTAATATTTAAAGCAGCGACTGATATGTTTTTTATATGTATATCTAAAAAATCTGAATACAAATGCCTGTGATCGTAAGAAATTAATGTTAAAGATTTTCCTGTCCTACCTCCAATTATTTATTATGAATAACAGTTCTGTTTCAATGACATGTATTTCACACTGTGTTACGCTAAGGACTTTTTTTTACAGTTGGATTTTTCTCACGAATAATAGGCATAACATTGGGTGCATCAGATTTATCATACTATTATATTACATTAATTTAAGCTTTCCAACTACGATAGTGACGTGATCCACAGAAGCCCCTGTCAACTCATATTACGTCATTCAACACGCATGCAAAGCAGAAAATTGTGAAGTTAATCACAATCATGGATAAAAGGATCACAATGTAGCCTTTGAAAGGAAACGGGAAAAATGTCTCCAGTTCGAGAATATACATGTTTCACATATCGTATAAAAAGTGGGAAGAGTGTGCGGACCACAAGTTTAAAAACACAAACATTTCCACTTTTACGTGATTGTGTGATCCGCAGTTACGTTACGCACTTATTTGCAACGAACGGATTGTACGCTGCGAGTCACAACTATAGTCAAAGTAAGGTTGGTGGCCCTGCTGCTATGCGTGGGTCTCAGAGCCTATAATAGAGGATCTGTGCTTACAGCGACTTTTAGCGATGTTGGTAGGCCTCAAACGGTAATTGGTTCGGGTGTGTGTGTGTGCGTGTGGAGAAGAGTATTGCGAGACTGTTATTCTTGATTTAGAGTGACCACACCAAAATTAAACATGTAAGTTATTTAGATTAGGATTTTTGTGATATGATGCGATGTAATGTGTACATTTGTTTGTACAGGTAAAATGGCTAGGGACGTAGGTGGAGCTATCTGGTGTAGCCGAAGCATTATGCCTTACCGTGACAGTAGCACTACTGGCTCCGGTTGATTGTAATTCAGTTAAATATAAGAATAAGTTACCAGAACTATATTTGTTATTGCGACGCGTTTTATGATATTCGAATATGCTGTGCTAGTTTTCTAGTTACGCCATCCAAGTGTGACAGGGACGGTGGAACGTGAGATCTCGAAAATGAGCAGACTGAATTATGTAATTTCCTTGAAAAGCGAATACTTCGTCACCTAGCCAAAGAAACTTCTTGCATTTTATGTAACTCGAAGTTTCATTGTCGTGTTTACAAAAGCCAGCACGTTGGCACAATGCTGAGCCAGATGAACCCAAGCCACACACTCCAACCCTCTTTAAGATACAGTTAGTAGGATAATCCCATTTACAGCAAGATCTCTTAACTAATCTCTTTACGCCAGGTTCCACTATCAAAACCATGTATCCATTTCTGTTCTCTCACTTGAGCTGCATGCGTCATATCTGATCAACTTTGATGTGCTGACCCTAATATGTGACTGAAAGCCTCCATTTTGCCATTTTTTCCAGTATGCTCGTACTTTCGTACAGACACAGATAACAACCTCATTCTTGGAGTAACTTCCATTAATAATTATAGTATTTATTTTAGTGTTTACAAAGCAATGAAGCTGGCAGTTGCTAAGATTATACAGCACCAGTGATAGGCAAATGAATGAATATGGAGCATTCGTGGAATGATGCTGGTAGGCTGAAAACCAAGATTCTTGAAGGGAAACTTGTCTCACTGCCAGTTTCAACACCACAAATATCACATAATTATTCCAAAGGCTAGTTTGTGGCATATGAATGTTTTTACATTGCAGAATGGATTTTGGCATAATTTTTCTAAGTTCTGTGTGTGTGTATGTACATATACAAATGTCAAGCTGTTTGATTCTTTGATGTTATTTACCTACACTATGGTGCGCTGCCTGATAGAAACTAGACGTATTTTGAAGGAATCTGCAGTCTTCATTGCAAGTGTAGAATAACATTTCTTATCATTTATTTGTTATTGTTTCCTAAGCAGTGCTGTTTATATTTTGTCTGCCACTCTGTATGGGTTTTCTTCAATCCAAGGTCTGGGCATGGAACTTCTAAGCAGCCACAGATGAACCCTGTGTTGCAAGGTCTTCTGGAGGAATTGGAGTGTCCTGTCTGCCGAGAGTACGTGGTGGCACCTATTGCCATGTGCGTGAGCGGCCATAGCGTATGTACCACCTGCAGATATAAAATGTACAGATGCCCTGTCTGCACAAAACCCTTCTCAATTTCCAGGAATTATGCCCTTGAGAATATAGCTGGTAAGATGATGTATCCATGTAAATATCAGGAAGAGGGTTGTAACGAGTCACTCACTTTGCAACAGCGTGCAGCACATCATGCTGAGTGCAGTCATCAAACTCACAAGTGCCCATTTTCATTGTTGGATAAAGAGCCATGCAGATGGGAGGGTTCGCCAGCTACAATTGTGAATCACATAAAGAACAATCACAGTGATCTCTGTAGTTCTCTTCAAGTAGGGAGGTTTAAAAGAAGATTATGGGATATTGACACTGGTCCTTTTTGGTGTCGAGCAATGTTTGCCATGGATGAAGTGTTCTTCTGGTACACCGCACTCAAAGACAGTCATGTGTATAGCAGTGTGTTTTATGTGGGACCGGCAGTCAACGCTTCCTCTTACAAATACAGAATAACAGTTAGCAAAGATGATAAATTTGGGACGGCCGTAGCTTGTCATGTGACCTCCTCGTATCATAAAAGTATTAATGAAGTGTTCCAAAATTGTGAATGTGTGGTTTTTCATAGAGAATTTGTGAAGAAATGTATGGACATAAAAAAACGTATGCTAGTTGAGGTCGAAATCTTCAGATCTATGAGCTAATCATGATGTCTGATGCGCCGTAATGATTGCCATATATTCTTTTTTTCATGTACTGACTGTTGTGTAAGTTTAGTCTGCTGAATTTTTGTGTGTTTGCAAAATCTGGAGATAAATGGGTCAATAAATAACAGTTCTGTACACTTGTGTTTTATTATGCTGGATTCATTTATCTGTCATGTTTCAGCTTATAAACCATGTCAAGGAGATTTTCACATACACATCTGTTCAAATTTTAATTGATATTATATAGTTTGTTTTCATCAACACATGCTGCTGTGAACCTGTTATCTGTAGAGTGTGGCAAAGATGATTGAGTGACTGACATGCAACTCCAGCAGAGGTAGATGATTGTTGGAGTAATTGGGGAGGCATCAGTATGGAACAGAACACATGTCCCAGGACACCAGCATGCAGTGGCATAGCAGACAGGACTGGTAATCATAGGTAAGCATGCAATGTGAAGGATAAGGTGATGGAGTGAAATGAACAGGATGAAGCAGAGAGGGATGGGAACAAGGGTAGTAAGAGCAGGCAGTGTGAATATGAAGTACACAAATATGAAAGTGGATTGCTTAACTTACAAAAGATATCTGCAGCATTGTTGCTCATGAGCCTAGTTGGTGTGAATGGAATAGTGATGTTTTTTTTTTATGTTCCTGGAAATCGAGCAGGGCTTGGAATTTCTCCAAGACAGTAAGCAGCTGAAGACTGAGATGATCTGTACAAGATGCAGCAAGATCATGAAGGTGTGCAAGTCTGAAAACACTGTGGACAAATGTTGCTGACATTGTGACAGGAGGAAGGAGAAGGAAACGTGCAGAGAACCAAAACACATCTAGTATAACTCTTGGCTCTTGCAAAGCACATTGACAGTGTTGGAAATAATGCTTGTCACATGATACTATGTAGACGTTATCGGGCAGAGCAATTGTATAGGAGTACAGGCTGGAGAAAAATACAGCATGGGGTTGGATGCAAACCTGCCTAGAAGTGATGACTGAGCATGTTTGAATACTAGTCTGAAGAAATATGAAGCAAAGGGAAATCTGCAGAAATGGACAAAAAAATGTGGGAGAGGAAATGCGATACAAGGCACTGGGTAAAGTTACAGTGGGTATTTGGATAAGTGAAAGGCAGATGCAGGGAAACATTCCTAGTGGGTGTCCTGAACAGATCAGCAGAAATGCTGATAGCATCAATGAAGGAATGGATATACCAACATACAATGGCCTGGAAGAGGTTGGGTATGAGCATGTGACAGTTGGCCAGTAACATTTATTGACAAGGAACCACAAACACCTGACATTTGATATGGTAGCATGTGAGCCCTCACAACAGGAAGACAGACAAAATCCTCAAACTTGCTGGTTACCTATGATGGCAAAAATGCAAATTGCATCACATGGACCCGTTTACCAGAGTCGGAAACACATTTGCAGAGAGCTGACACTGACATCAGATGTCTTCAATGAAAGGCGTGCAAAATATGAATAGAAATAGCTCATGTCAGTACAGAGAGTGCTAGCATGTAATGCCTGACCATTTGCATTTCAGTTTCCTGTTAGTGGGGGTCACTCTCATGTGCTCAGTCATGATAGCAGTGCACAGGTGGTCAGTAGCTAACTGTAAGTTGGGTTATTGTGTGGGAGTTTTACTGCTGTTTGCTCAGTTGCTGCTGGTGTTGGGTTTTGTTCAGCCAGCGCAATTTGGAAATTTCTCCTGTTCGGTTCCTGCTGATCAGCAAAGGTCAGCAAGCAGTATGGAGTGGCTCCAGTTAAGAGGCAGTGATAAAGCAGTCCTGCTTATAGTGGACCAGTGTGGCAACACAGCTGTTCCTACCCCCACCACAATACAAAGCATTTAAAGCCAATGCAGCTCCTACCCCGGGATTCTTTACACATCACAAATGAAACGCCCCAGCAGAAGATATTTACAGTGAAGCATAAGATATGACGTGAAATGTACACTGACGTGGATTATGGAGCAGTAAACATCAAACTTCTCTTTGTTGGGTACATGTTGTACACATATTTTCAAATTATTTCCTCATCATGTTTTTTTTTATTTTGTTTCTTGACTTAATTAAAGACCATAAATTGCTGTTATTAAAATTTTTCATTCCCCTGGCAACATTTCCATTCTGTTCTCCTATCCTTGGCCCTTTAACATCTGAAAATCGGCACAAAATGGACCAATCCGATTTATAAAAAATTACCATACTAAAAACAACATATGCAGTGAATAATGATAATAATTGCAGAAAAAATTTGTAAGGCAGTTACTCTACACCACTGGTAAGTGCTGAAGAAAAGACCCAGCTTGGGTACACTTTGTACCCAGTCAGTTACGCAAGAGTTGAACTGTTTTTGCAGCATGAGGTGTTCAGTGCCTTGACTTGAGTCTGTGTTGATTACATTCAAGAGGCAAGCCTGTGAAGACGGGCTGATCTTGCCTTCAGAACAAAGTGTTGTATTGATATTATTAATTTTTATACATTACATGATGGGAAAAGTAAAACAGTTAAATGAATTGAGAGATGTGGTAGCATGTTGCATGGTTGCTTCCATTTTCTTTGGTAGACCAGATCTGTCACTTCATTAACACATATTCAGTGGCTTGTGATTTATTATGTAGTTTTTAATTTATATACCCATATGAATTCTGACCCTTTAGTAATTTGCATTCATATATTCAGAGTTATTTCCTATTAAGATGGTCACTAATGCCTTTGACAAGTTTGTCTGTCCATTCAGAATAATTTGCTTTCTACTGGCTAGATTTTTACTGAAATCTGACAATGATTTTCAAGTGTGGTTCATATGAGACCTGCACACATACAAGATATTTTGTTCTTTGCGGACCACAAGATGAGAAACAAAAAAATCACAGCTTTATACGTGATTGTGTGATTCTGCTGTTACGAGCAAATTGCAACCTCGGTCGCCACTAGTAATCTGTGACATTACCTATATGCATCGTAAGGTTGGTCGACTTCCTGCTGTGTCCATCAGCGATGTTGGTAGGCCTGAATAGGTTAATGGGTGATGGGTGTTGGGAAGTGTGTTGGTAAACTATTATTCTTAACATAACGTGACTACTCCACAATTAAACATGTAAGTTATTTAGATAATAATTCTCGTGATATGATGGAACGTTATGTGTACATTTGTTTGTATAGGTAAATTGGCTAGGGAACTAGGTGGAGCCATCTCATATAGCCAAAGCGTTTTGTCATACCGACGTGAGAGTAGCGTCTCTAGCTCCGATTGACTATAATTCAGTTAAATATAAGAATAAGTTACAAGAACCGTATTTGTTGTTGTTGCAATGCATCTTACCGTATTCGAATATGCTGGGCTGGTTTTCCATTACGCCATCCAAGAGTGACGGAGACGGTGGAACGCGAGATTTCCAAAATAAGCAGAATGAATTGTGTCCTTCAAAAGCGAATATTTCGTCACCTAGCCAGAGAAACGTCCTGCATTTTATGTAACACGAAGGTTCATTGTCGTGTTTACAACAGCTAGCACGTTGGCACAATGCCGAGCCAGATGAACCCAAGCCACACACCAACCCTCTTTAAGATACAGTTTAGTAGGATAATCCCATTTACAGCAAGATCTCTCAACGAATCTCCTTCCGCCAGGTTCCACTATCAAAACCATGTATCCATTTCTGTTCTGTCACTTAGGCTATATGCATCATATCTGAGCACCTTTGATATGCTCACCCTAATATGTGACTGAAAGCCACTATTTTGCCATTTTCTCCAGTGTGCTCTTACTTTCATACAGACACAAATAACAAACTCATTCTTGGAATAACTTCCATTAATAATTGTGATATTTATTTTAGTGTTTAGAAGGTACTAAAGCTGGCAGTTGCTTAGATTGTAAAGCATAAGTGATAGGTGAATAAGTGAATGAATATGGTACATTAGTGGAATGATACTGGTAGGGGAAAACCAAGGTACTTGGAGGGAAACCTGTCCCACTGCCAGTTTGAACACCACAAATCTCACATAATTATTCCAAAGGCTTGTTTGTGGCAAATGAATTTTGAACATTGCAGAGGGGATTTTGGCATACTTTTTCTAAGTTCTGTTTGTGTGTGTGTGTGTATATACACACAACATGTAAAGCTCTGTGATGTTATTTACCTAGATTTTAGAACAGTAGTCTGCTGGATATTTAGCTTAGATCTGAAAGAATCTGCAGTCTTCATTCCAAGTGAAGAATAACATTTCTCATCATTTATTTATTATTGTTTCCCAAGCCATGCTTTTTATATTTTGTTTGTCACACTGTATGTGTTTTCTTCAATCCAAGGTCTGAGGGTGCAACTTGTACGGAGCCACATATGGACCCAGTGTTGCGAGGTCTTCTGGAGGAACTGGAGTGCCCTATCTGCCGAGAGTACGTTGTGCCACCTATTGTCATGTGCGTGAGCGGCCATAGCATATGTAACACCTGCAGAAATAAAATGCACAGATGCGCAGTCTGCACAAAAAACTTCTCAAATTCCAGGAATTATGCCCTTGAGAATATAGCTGGTAGGATGATGTATCCGTGTAAATATCAGGAAGAGGGTTGTAGGGAGTCACTTACTTTGCAACAGCGTGCAGCACATCATGCTGAGTGCCCTCATCAAACACACAAGTGCCCATTTTCAATGTTGAATAGAGATCCATGCAGTTGGAAGGGTTCGCCAGCTACACTTGTGACTCACTTAGAAAGCAATCACACCAGTCTCTCTAATCCTCTTCGAGCAGGGAAGTATAGGACAAGATTATGGGGTATTGAAAATGGCCCTTATTGGTGTCGAGCAATGTTTGGCATGGATGAAGTGTTCTTCTGGTACACTGCACTCAGAGACAGTCATGTGTATAGCAGTGTGTTTTATGTGGGACCAGCAGTCAACGCTTCCTCTTACAAATACAGAATAACAGTTAACAAATCAGATAAATGTGGAACTGTTGTAGCTTGTCATGTGGCCTCTTCATATCATAAGAGTATAGATGAAGTTTTCCGAAATTGTGAATGTGTGGTTTTTCATAGAGAATTTGTGAAGAAATGTATGGACACAGACAAATGTATGCTAGTTGAAGTCGAAGTCTTCAGATCTGTGAGCTAAACATGATGTCTGATGCACTGTAATAATTGCCACGTATTCTTTATTTCATGTACTAACTGTTGTTTAGGGATTAGTCTTTTGAAGTTTTTGTGTGTTTGCAAAATCTGGGTCAATAAATACCAGCACAGTACACATATCTTTTATTATGCCTGCTTCATTTGTGCAGCATTTTTCAGCTTATAAGCCATGTCAAGGAGATTTTCACAGACATCTGTTCAAATTTTAATTAATATCATCTAAATGAAATGAGGTGAAATGAATTGAATTTTTGTTCAGGCTCTTCCGGGCCCATTGCACCTAAGCCTTAAGACAGGCCCTTTGGGCCCCATGTTTTATACAAAAGTTAAAGGAGCCCTGTAACTTTACCAAAGTTCCAGGTGGCCCGTATATTTAGTTTCCTAATATCCCCAGGGTCCAAAAAGAGGGAATCCGGATATGTACATCTGAGTGAGGCTAACACCTCACTCAGACTTAAAATCTCAATGAACTCCGGGTCCAAGAGCGGAACCCAAATATATTCTTCATTTCTCTCATAAGTCCCGGCAAATGAACCCCCTCCTGGTTCTCCAACAGGTCCCCTGTAGAGAGGGAGGCCCATTTACAGGGCATTTTGCATATATATCAAAAACCTCATCCTTCGGGTTCCCCAGTAAAGGAGCCCTCCCCAAGGTCCCCTTCATGGAATACCTAGCAGAGAGATGCTCTACCAATAGAGCCCTCCTTCATTTATCTATCAAAGTCTCCAGAATATGAGCCCCCCCCCACATACCAGGATCCCCTTGGATGAAAAGGGGACCCCATTGAGAGAGATGCCTGTATCCGGTGACTTTCTTAGCATCTCTTCCAGGGTCCACAGTGAAGGAGCTCCCCCCCCGAGGCCCCCTCCACACAGCCAGTGTAGAGAGATGCTCCATCCCCAGAGCCCTTTCATCCAGTTCCCAATTTCCCTGATAGATGAGCCCTCATCCAGATTCCCCAAATGGGGCCCCTATGGAGATGCCTGTCTCCAGATCCTTTTCTACATATCCTTCAGGGTACCCAGCAAGGGAGCCCTCCCTCCAGGCTCCCTTCATAGAACTCCCACAGAGAGAGACATCCCACCTCCAGGGCCCCTTTCAAACATACCGCAAAGTCCCCGGCAGATGTGCCGACTCCAGGTTGCCCAACTGAGCCCTCATGAAGAGGGATGCCCATCCCCAGAGCCTTCCTTTCATAACCTTCTGGGCCCCTAGCAAAGGAACCCAACCCCTCCAGGTTCCCCTAACAAAGCTCCCATAGAGAGAGA
>Ga0123352_10022109_pt1 | contig 10138 bp, 8 predicted proteins | sample TergutLab28metaG_FD_89700 | JGI IMG/M metagenome (GOLD analysis project Ga0123352, IMG submission 89700) | Labiotermes labralis P1 segment gut microbial communities from Petit-Saut dam, French Guiana - Lab288 P1 | ecosystem: Host-associated > Arthropoda: Insects > Digestive system > Gut ...
CTAACTGTATCGAACAGAATTTGGCAGCTGCCCTCTGGATGTCGAGCTTTGGATGATGTTGACCCACAATTTAACGGGGCGTATTTGAGCGCAAATCCTACACATGGGCTACGCCACGTTCTACGCTGGGGCCACTACAACTTAGAGATTGCAGTCAGCATCTGCCATGTGCGAGGTGTTATAAATATAGCACATTCTGTGTTCTGCACTTGTTCCCAGAACAGAGCACAGTAGTCACGAATTCCCCATGTAGCTGTGTTGCATGTTCAGATGGAGTCACAAAAAACAAACAAAATAGTGGAACACGCTACACAGCTCTGGGATGAAGACTTTCTGGTGATTACGAAATTAATGACATCACTACACAGCCTTTCAAAACGCCATGCCAACAGATTCCCGGAGTCCAAGGATGCCTTAGTTCGTAATCTAACCATTTAACAAGTTCCCGAACGCGGACTGCATTAAGGCCTACCGGTAGTAGCTTTAACGTACCACGCGGGGGTACACAAATTTTTAAAAAATCTAGAACCACCTCAAACATCTTGGCGCCGGAAGGGTGACACGAAACATGTTCAGCACTCAGGGCCAACTTAAAAAATTTCATCGCCCGGGCGACCGAGACTTGTGCACCCCATTAAAATACTTCCCTTGAATGCAGGCGTAGAATGATTAACGCAAGTGCGTAAATATATGACGGGAAGCTGTACAACTTGCGGCAGAAGATGGCCGTCCCTAAGTTACGGCCGCTCATGACCTTGCATTAGCGAAACGGCGAAATACGCAATTTTGTATTATTTCTTGTATATCCTGCTGCTGTGATGACAGAAAATGTGACTCTCTTACTTCCATTTCGTAATCTAAATATCCAGGTAAGATATCAGCTAGTCCCGCTGTTAACGTCACTGGTACACTTAATACACCTCAGCCACCAGCAGCTCCGACAACCTGCGTTCGCCGTCAGTCTCCGTAACAGAACGGCGTAACGCCGTCGCCAACAAGTAACCTAATGTCATGACAACTGAGAAGTCTAGAAAACACTCGGATACCAAACAACCTAGAACTCTAACGATTTGCTAATCTGCCGCTGCTGCCTTATTACATGCTACACGTAAGACGAAGGCGGTTGAATTACGAAAGCGGCCCGAACGTTATCATCATTTACCAGTGCTAACGTGAAGAATGCGTGGAACTATTCCTCCACACCCCATACGCCTTCACTTCATAATGTCAAAGCAAACACAAGAGCAGCTGTACCTTACTGCCCTACGTATGTAATTTCATATCACGTTCAAATACTTCGCTTGCATTTTAGTTACTCCGCGTCGAACTTACTTCAGTTCTTCAAACGGCTGTTATTTACTATGGCTTATACAGACCCACGTGCAACACTGCACAACAGGTGCGTGCAGAATGCTCTGCAGCCACACATTGTCACGCACCTCACATCCCACAACAGATACCCTCACCACAAAGCCCTTGTAGGGCTCAACCAGCATTTAGACCGCTCGTTCAACAGCGTTTCCTGATATCCCTAGCATCCTTTGTAACAGTGGGCACAGTGTACACAGTCGGGACCAGTACTGAACAGCACACAGTCTGTTGAGTAAATATGCTTAATTTGTGCCGCAAAACGTTCCAAGAATTATGAGTAACCAGTCATTTAACAACTCCTCGCAAGTTTAGTGTATCTAGCAATATGTGTGTAACATGAAGAGCACGTGGCGGGAACATAATGTGTTTCCCATGCTCGTTTTTCTGCAAGGGCCTTTTGCTTTTTGAAGGAAATGTAAAAGACGGTTCCTCAAAACAACAGAAGACATTCATGACAAATGACAAGCAATGGAACACGTTTAAAAATCTGAAATCAATTAAGTCTGTACGTACTGAAGCGAAGAATAATGTAACTCAGTTCGTCTATCGTAACAAAGGTTTTGTGACTTCGTTTGTTTGCGGAACATAATTTTAATAATTTCTTTTGGCGTTCTTTTCAGGGGCATTACCCCACAGGCGCTTCGTGCATAACGTTTACCAACGGGAGGGCCACCTAAAGTGTGTGATGATACCAAATGCTGTATAATAAAATTATGACCTCCCGATGATGAGAACATAGTGCTCGAAACATGTAGAGGCATTTAATAAACTTGTTACAAAACAAGATTTTGTACATCAAGTTGGTTAATTACTAGGAGTATATTGCCAAGTTACGATAAGTATCTTACACAGGCAGTGTAATACTGTCACTGTACCGCACACTGCTGTCACCGCCCGACCAGCGATGCTTCACGACTTCAGCCAATTTCCTAACAATAAAAAAATCAAACATTCGCCTACTTTTGCACAGCAGATCGTTTGCCGACGTTCTGGCATGCAACACTTCGCACTAGCAACAAGAATTACAACACACACGTAGCGTGACACACCACGCAACGTTGTCTGTTATTTAACAAACCTATCACCTGCTATAATTAAAGTCCGTGACAGAGAACGAATTATGTGACACCGGTGCAATAATCCTGACAAAAGGGGAAAAACCTAAGCACTTGGAGGAAAACCTGTCCCAGTGTCACACATCACAGATATGCTAGCGTGGGATTGAATTCGGACCTGCATTGTGAGGCGGCGGCCATGACACGGCCCAACATATCCTGGAATAAATGGAGCAGTCACGAAGTAAATGCCATGATATATAAACACGCCCCGTAAAAAAACAGTCGGATATTTAAAACGCATGCAGTCAACAGCAACATATTACTGCTACCAATGCAGCATTATTAAGGGCAGGGGCATCATCAAACACAACTCTTCGTCTGACGGCACTGAGCCGGCGATCGCTGGCTAACACAATACTTATGAATTTGCATCCACGCATTCTAGTTCCCTCTACGTCAGATTACCTTAGGTCTTACACTTACCACAGATTACCTTAGATCTCACACTTACCACACATTACCTTAGGTCTCACACTTACCACACATTACCTTACGTCTTACACTTACCACAGATTACCTTAGGTCTTACACTTACCACAATTACCTTAGGTCTTACACTTACCACACATTACCTTAGGTCTCACACTTACCACAGATTACCTTAGGTCTCACACTTACCACAATTACCTTAGGTCTTACACTTACCACAGATTACCTTAGGTCTTACACTTACCACAGATTACCTTAGGTCTTACACTTACCACAGATTACGTTTGGTCTTACACTTACCACAGATTACCTTAGGTCTTACACTTACCACAAAGTGCTAAAATCGCTTCCTTCCGCTCACAAACACGCGTCACATCTCACACTGCACGTCCAGGTTCCGCTTGTGGAACTGGTAACACTACGGCCCGACTGCTTTCTTTCGTACGCCCTTTATTCTTTACCATGCTCAAAACATAAAATTCAATCACAAGGGTTCAGATTTGAAGAACGGGGAGGCCACATGTTAATTTCGTAACCAAAAACACTGAGCACAACACGCAAAATTGTTTGCAGTGTGAGCCAATGCACCATCTGGCTGAACAGAGGTGCGGGTTCTCTCGTAATCAGTGTAGTCAGAATGTAACATCTTTATGAAGTTACGGTCTCTAACAAACAATGGGTCCAACAATCCTAGCCGCATACGCAGCACACCACACACCATCCGTTCATATAAGTGCATTTCGTGAATTAGCATGGGAAATTATGCACGTAACCCCCAGTTTAAAATGCTTCAACGCTAACAGAAAGTGCAGGGTAACTTCTCCAACAAGCACTCCAAGATGTCAGCAATTCACAAAATTCGGTCTTGCCTCAAGGCATGTAGTAGTTTACGAACCACGCTGGACGCAAATGCAGCAGTTTTGTCGTATTTCGTGCTGATGATGCAGACATGCCCATTTTGTGTACAAGCACAACCGAAGAATTTGAGATGTCTCTAATTTAGGACCAATTGCGTCCAGTTTATCCTCAGCACGTCTTCTGCTTGTCTAAATTAGCACCTGTCAATCGAGAAAAAATGTTCACGCACATGTCAACTGTTTTCGTGTTAAAGCGCATCGGGACGACATTCCTTGTAGCAACGGTATGTAGCAATCATGATAGAAAATCATGCGACGCTCCAATGGGATCCGTGTACCTACTGTATGTAACGCACACAGAGGCCTAACACGACTCCCACTGATAACAATCGTAGGAGTGGACCACAGACTGGTAGCGTTTAAGAGGACAAGCGAAACGATAGGAAGTGCCTAGCCACAGCTGACATATAAAAAGGTCTAACCACCACCACTACCGACTGGAGAGAACTCAAGAGAAATGAAAATAGACACAGGACGATAGTCAGGAAATGAGTGCACATGAGCAACTTAGAAATGACTAGACAGGGATTGAGAGAAATAAAGAGGAAATGAAAAAAATAATGAAGCGACAATTCATGCCCAGCATAATTAGTACAGCTATACCCAATTGTGAACGTCGACAGGCCTACCGTGATCACAGTATCGAATCTCCCAAACAACACATTAGCGTAATGCGAACTGGTACATTACACATAACAATTACTGGCTCTTTGGCACCCCCACAATAGTCTCCTACGTACATTCGTACCTCAGCCTCCTGAATGCCAAACACGTTTCCACTAATTGCAAGTCAACATGATCGATAACGCAAGGAAAGATCGACTCGAACCACATGCATTTACGGTTAAGGCACGCCAACAGCCGTCTCCATACAGACCAATAGAGAGCCAGCCGTACTACCACAGACCGACTGGGCGACAGTTGTAACAGTGCCACATAAAAATTATGTCTGGCAAAGGCCAACACCATAAACTAAGTGAAAACGTCCACACTCTACCATTCACAGTAAGCACTTGAATTTAAAGCAGCCCAACTTTATCCAAAAAATCCCTGTGGGTCGCGAAACAATGCCACGTACTGTACCTACTTATTATTGACAATACTAAGAGACGTGTATTCAAAGCAGCATTTTTTTTTTTGTGAATGTAATCACCTGTAGTGACACTGCGGCGATGGCGGCTCCACTGTCATTAAAAAATAAATAAAATAAAATGCCGGGGTTGCCAACCTCTCAACGTAAAACTGTCGATCAGCCAAACAAAATTATCGCCTGTTTCGCCGAGGTTACCGTACGGTTGGTTAAAAGCTTCTCAATTTAAGGACTGTTTCGCAAAACACGGAATAAATCAAATATGAAAGATCACTAAGCCTAACTCGGGTATATACTCTATAAAACCGTAACAGAAGCCACAGTACTAAGCTCAGTGTCATGCCCCAGTACGTACATACATGTTTACCTTCGTTTCATTAAAACATTAAAAGTCGCATTCCAAATTCCGAATTAACACTACTTTATATTACGCCCATCTCATCTCTGCCTACTGGACTGGGGTCGCAACACAAGGCTTGGTCGCGGCTCAAAATCGCTGCAGGAAAATGCTGTAATGTTGGACACATCAGCTACACTACAGGTTATCAAGCGTATCACTACTAGTACCCCCAACAATCGTTTACTTGGCACGTGGCCTTAATAAAAAGAAATTTAAGACTGAGTAAAACATAAGCCACATATATTTCATAATAAGTAGCACTGCTGCCAACATTATGTCACTCCCGCTGTCAGCCCGTCTTTCAAATTCTAATTGTTCCAATTTAAATACAAACACTTGTAGTATACAGAAATTGTTACAATTTCCTTTAGTGGTACGTCGGTGATAGGTTCTGTGGACCCCAACCCCAGACCTACACGATTAAATTACAAGCAAATGGAACTTACTACTGTTCGTTTGGTAATCTTGTACTTTCCTGTTAGCTACCTAAAACCTCAACCACTGCATGATAACGTTATTTCAATTTGACATTCAAAGGACCGTGCATCGTGATATATTCTTAAAATAAAAGCCAACAAGATGCACTGTTTCTCTACTTTATTTTGGTAAAGAACTCTACATATTTCGTACAGATTTAATGTCCATCATCAGTATTCTTAATACCAATTGCTGTGAATGCAGTATTAAGACTCCTGATGATGAAGCAGGCACTCAACATAACTAGTATGACAAATACCAATTGTTACCGTGTGATGACGGTACTTACCTGAAACAGAAGAAAGAACGCTGTAATTACAACGAAAATCTCAACATTTGGCTGTCCTGTCAAGGTATTAACAGGCCACGACTGCTACCGGTAAAACAAGCGGCCTCTAATGATGAAAGAAATCCGGCAGTATTGTTTTAGAACAAAATGTGTGCTCGAATTGTTAACATCCCTGTCGACAAGGCGTGGTCGCTGTTCGGCTCACCTCGGAATGACCAAGCAGCGTACTAAAACGTCAAGTTCACCACAGAATAGGCCATGAAGACCCACACGGGTAGCTATACTCCTTTAACCCCCGCCCTACAAGATGGCTGGTTAACGCCACGCCCCAGCCGCTTTACCCCATGGGAAGTGGCCCGATACCCACTGTTCAGGAAAACGGGAGAGGTCCCTGGGCTGGTTTGGGCGGGCGAGGAATTACTCGCGTGCAACACGATTCGATCCCCGGACCGTCCAGCCCGTCAGCCATAGCCAGTCGCAGCACTGACTACGCTATCCCTTACTCATTCACGTACTCTGCTGGGAGTAGCTTCAATCACTGTGGACTCTCCTCAGATCCCCCCTCCCCTCCCCCTCAGCCAACAAAAAAAAACCGCGCATACGTAATGCTTTCACCAGCCGCAAATCCGCACGATCAACTAGCCAGAAGTTACCTGGTCACTACTACAGTTGGTGACCGGCATGAATGCAGCGCACGAGGTTTCTAGATTACACACGACGACGCACCACAGGCGGTAGGACTCCTCTAGAAGGCTGATCAGCTCATCGCAGAGACCTCTACCTGACACTCACGACAAATGTCCATGCCCCCCGGCGGGATTCGAAACCACAATCTCAGCAGGCGAGCGGCCGCATACCTACCTCTTAGACCGCGCGGCCACTGGGACCGGCTCATCCCCATCTAGTGCCTAAGAGAGTAGAGCTATACCTCTACTGCCCCTCTGCACCTTCGTGGCCTGTTCTAGGGTGAACTACATTTACAACACTGTAACCGGCACCAGGTCCAAATACAACACCTGCGTTCCCCTTTCACATTCGGAAGAACTCTATTTCAAATTTGGAGGCCAAGTGGCCTCACCGACAACGTACATCTTGAGGGCAGTTACCTCACGCACGCTGCGACGGCTTCCTTACCTGTTCGTCCGCCATACAACCCACGCACTTGAAGAGGTGTCAATAAGTCCGCTAACTACTAAAAATCTACAGAATAACCAGACCTATTCTAACACCTTCCAACAAACACTTTCACGGGCGCCCTCCGAAGAGTTTCTCGCGTTCTGTTATTTTCGTTGTTTCTTATCGTTTACTTGTCTCCCACTCGCATTTTTCCTCTGCAGACACTTGTCTCCATTTGTCCACCCATCCACTGTCACTCTATGATGGGTCTCTTTTGTATCTTACACATACTTCCTTCTCACATTCGTATTTGTGCTGCTTCCTCCTACACGTTTACCGTCTCTTCCTCTGCGCCTCCTCCCCTCCTAAACTTCCAACCCCTTCCACACTGACCTGTCAGAACAAACCACAATCCCCCAATTATACCCTCATTTACTTAAACCTGCGCGGCCCAGCCAGGCGCTAGTGCACTCTGCTAGCAAGTGTAACTGGATCGACAGCGTAATGTGGAAATTTGAATTCCAAGAGCTTGCAACTCGCCTACCTGACGTGGTGGACAAAAAAGTGGTAATTATTTGACATTTCACTCAGCACGCAGCGTCATGCCTTCGAACTGTGTCGCTCTACCAGTCCACATACCACAGGCAGGTATCTGCACGCGCAGATACGTCATTCGCCACAGAAGCTACCCATTTCCACGCCGGCTACGATCCAGCCGATCAAAAGTCACAGTTCCGAGCTCAGATACAGGCCATCATAAAAGTTACGGTACAGCTAAATGGCGTTCGGACATTGGCAATAACGGAAATAAATGGCGGGGTGGGCGCACAGTTTCGCGCGCTCCACCTTACCGATACACACATTTTTAAACGGACGCCAAATGTCACCTTACGGGAATGAGTGGGGTGGCGGCGATGGCAGAAAAATACAGTATTCCCCGCGTTACGTAGGTCCAAACTTTCATATACTCCAACTTACACATTTTTCCATAACCTTTACTTAACCTCACTTTTACCGCCTTACTGCAGACAAATATTAAAATATTTTAAACACAATTACACCCCGCTTTCAAATTCCATAAACAGTTACGGCTATCAATAATAAACACACTAAAACCGTACCAATAAATTATACATGTGCGCGCGCACACACACACACACATATATTCAGACATACGCAAAACTGAGTTACGCAAGGAGTTTCTGGAACAACACTTACGTACATACAAGCGCGAAAGAGAAAAAGGAAACCGACAATGAAGAAACTAACCTACAAACGCTGGAAATATATGCAGTTCCAAGAGCGCATATATGCGTTATGTACGTACCACGAGGGCCTCGAGATCTGAATAATATAGTGCGTGAGAGCAAGTACATGGTGCGTAGGAAGGACGGCTTGATGTGCATAAATATTACATTACGTGCACACGAACGTACCATACCACACGCGAGCGTATTTTCTTCCCAGCAACTGAATTCCACTTCAAATTCAACTCTTCTGGTATGTCACACCGCGCTGACTGGCAAAACCGATTGCAGCTTAGTCGTCTTCAGTCAAGCAGTCCTTGGGCTGTGGACTGCTACACCCTATACAGTCTTTCCAAATGATCGCGGGTACCAATCAACACGGTGCAATATGCTAAAAGGCATGAATTCTCAGCAGCAAGACTGGAAGATGATCAAATCTCCAACGAAACGTGTCAAATTAGTTCCTATTTCGCTAAAAATAAATGACACCATTTGTTAACAGCCCATGCCACTTCCTTGAAGATGCGTCTTCTGGTATAAAGCCGTGTCAACTGGTAAACCTACCGGCGTTTCGAATAAGTGTACTGCTTCTATCCTCAGGCCAGTTTCTACCAGTACCCTGAAGATGACGGCAAACTCCTCCAAAACGTCTATATTTACTAATCCACATGGCGTAATGCCCAAGAAGACTTCACTCACCACAAACACGGCTGAAAGAAAGTCTAATCTCCCATCACATAGTCTAGTCATCTTTTTGTAGACATTTCTGTTCATTTGACGTTGCCGTGGAGATGTAGACGAATTGTAAACTGACCGGAAGTAGGAAAGAGACAGGTCTCAATTCTGGCTTGCAGCTCCTTTCGCAGGAAACGGGGTTAAATGGATCGATAAACCAATTACTTCTAGCACTGATCACCATACAAATTAAAAATGAGGAACATGGGGGGGGGGGAACTGAGAAAAGGGAGAGAGAACTCCGAATACCAATAACGAGACGCTTTCAGGTCGAAATCACGCAATTTTACCGTTTTGTATACCTACAGATCCGTAATTGAGGTAATTTGCAATACATCGGTTCCCCGACCACGCCTCAACCGGAGCATTTATCGTATCGTGGAACAAAATTCTATACTCCCCAACAACGGAAGTCTGTGTCCTGTGTGATCATCCATTGCGTCACAGCCGCTACCATCTCGTTATCACCTTCAAACTTGTGGCAGCTACGACGTCGCTTCAGTGCTGGAAACATGATAAATCGCTCGGCCGACTAATTCCTCACTTACTCACAGTGTCGATTCTTTTGGTACTGAACCATACATAATGTACATTTATTTTCTCACTGTCCCTCGTATATTCAACACCAAAAACAAATCTCTGAATGCAGGCAGTATATTTCAATGGGCTGCAGCCTCTTCACAAACGTCTGCATCGCGGCAGGCAGCGCAAGCATTTGCCGCTATTTCCAGTTTGCCGTGAGTCGGGGACCGCGAGTTTCATGTCAATGCAGTGCTCTTACATTTTTTACTCGCCGTACTTAAATTGGGAGGACCGCGGTAGCACAGTGCTGTGCTACAAATCGGAAGGTCGCTGGTTCGATCCCAGCTGGTGTCAGTGGATTTTTCATTGACATAAAATCCTTCCGATCGCACTATGGCCCTGGGGTCGACTCAGCCTCTAACAGAAA
>Ga0123352_10022110_pt1 | contig 10137 bp, 4 predicted proteins | sample TergutLab28metaG_FD_89700 | JGI IMG/M metagenome (GOLD analysis project Ga0123352, IMG submission 89700) | Labiotermes labralis P1 segment gut microbial communities from Petit-Saut dam, French Guiana - Lab288 P1 | ecosystem: Host-associated > Arthropoda: Insects > Digestive system > Gut ...
GTGCGGGGGTGGTATAGGGAGGGGGGGGGGCTCTGGTGTGGTGGGGTGGGGTTGTGTTTGGTGTTGAAACACTTTGGGAGGGGGGGGGCGCGCCGCTGGTGGGGCGCGGGGGGGGGGGGGGGGGGGGAGACTACGCAAAATTTCCTATCCGTACTGCCCGAAGCCGTCGCTACAGCGTCGTGCATTTTGTTATTCTCACGTCTGTTGGTCTGCCGGCCCATCACCAGCACACAAAATCTAGGTCCTTCAGTGTCCTACGTAAGTACAGGGGTGATGATAAGTCCTTAGCCCAATCAGGATGGAAACAAGCTAATGTTTCTGTCAAAACTGCGTGAATTTCCTTCAGCACCTTGCCTTGCAGGGGGGAAAAAAAACTTGATGACAGCTCGCGTCTCCATGTTGTTGAAATCGCGTGCGTCCCTGACACGCTTCCTTCTTGGTCGGACTAAGGACTTATCAGCACCCACGTATGTTAAGCATCCTAGTGTCTTATTTTCTTTTTTCCCTAATAAAAGGATACCGTGCTAAAAATAAACGCGAAGACATAATTTTGTTACGTGATACGAAATAATGCCTCTTACTTCAGAGGCAAGGGCATAAATTTCGAGTGTTTGACAGCCAAATGCTCATTAAAAAAAAAAGCATATGGATAAAAGATCCACAAATAACGAAGGCTTGGGATATTATTTAACAAGACACGTCAATGGTCCTTTGGTATAAAATTAGGCCAACTACACTGGGCCAAACATGCACCTTTGAAGTGGCAGCTCAGATACACGTAGAGAATTCATGACGGCTGAAATAAGCAGACACCGAAACGAGAATGGAACGCGGGTGCAAGTGGCTCCAGATCGTATCCAAGGATTTCAGAAATCTTTCAACGAGGAAGCATTTTAAACAGACTTCGGTGACTACCAAAGTGACGAATTTATAGGATACTGTACCTTCAGCGGCCAAGTACACTGATACGTTTAAAACCGACTCTGGAATATACACGTTGTTTCTACGATTTGCTGTCGTTTCTTTGAGAAAGGAGCTGCTACATCAACAAACACGACGGAATTTAATAATCATTCCATTGGCCCATTGCTATAGCAACACATATTGCTTATATGCTAGGAACACACAATAAAAGGCAATAATGCGATACTACTGTGCAGAAACAATGCACAGTATAAAGGATAAAATTGCGATTCGTCGAAAGGACAATCTCATCTTCTCGCATGGAGGAGATGTAATTGGAAACAACAGGAGGTGTAACTAGAGATGACGTACATGTTAATTGTTTCAGTTCGAGTGAGCCTATCAGTTCACTCTCGTGACTCACGGTTAAGACATGCCATGCAGTCTTACACACTTCAGGGATATTGGGTAGTCTTCTGGATGTGGCTATCAGATTGTGGGCAGTCGACCGTATCAGGTCCGTGAACTTTTAATAACCTGTCCGCTGCGCATTAGAAGAAACACGCTAGGCATACTATGTACATACATAAAACAGATTGTTTAACACCGTCACACAACCGATTTCAGCTAAAACTTGACAAACGTTATATCAGTTTGGGCGCGTGCGCAATATTGCGAAAAGCGACTGTTCTCCATGTCTGTCTATCTGCCCGTCTCCATCCGCATGGAACAAACCGCTCCCACTGGATAGATTTCATGAAATTTGATGTTAGCATATTTTTTGAAAATCTGTCGAGAAAATCCACGTTTAATTAAAATATGACAATAATAATGGATACTTTACATGACGGCGTATGTACATTAATGGCAATATCACTAGAAGTTCTTCTTGTTTGTTTTTGGAGCAACAGCCCCCAGTAGGCCAAGGCCTCCTCATTCACGAGGTTTCTAGATCACACATAACGACGCACCACAGTCAATAGGACTCCTCTGGACGAGTGATCGGCTCGTCGCAGAGACCTCTACCTGACAACACACAAAATACAACAGACAACGTCCACGTCCCCGTTGGGATTCGAACCCACAATCTCAGGAGACGAGCGGCCGCAGACCTACGCCTTAGACCGCGCAGTGACTGGGACCGGCACGAGTTCTTCTTACACATAGAATTTTTTCACACAAAAGTTTTACAGAAAATCAAAACACACATTTTATGTTCAGTAACCTTTTCTCCTGAAAATGGTGCCGTTTACGAGGTAATGTGGAAAAATATAGAGCCAGACTGGCCACAGATGACAATACAGAACGGCGCATGCACTTTGCGTGTAGGATAATTAATGTCAAAGACACACCCAGAATGTGTAATACTTAATGCTTTTCCACAGCAATTACGGTTAGGCGTAAAGCGCCTCACTGTTACTTTGCTACGTACATTGCCTGCCTTGCCAAATTATTACATGTTCACGTGTATTTTGTCGTGATGGTGCATGTCTGTCACGCAACGAGGTTCAGCACACTAACAAGTAGATACAGTCGGCAACGATCCGTAGAATTTTTTTCTTTAACACGCGTACCAGTCCGTAGCCATTTGAACAAACGCACACATCTGTAAAAGCTCTTGAACATATTTCCTGGCCATAACATCAAAATTCTGAGAAACGGTGTTCTAGAATGTCAGAAAAACTGGCAACTTTCTAGGTTACGAAGGCGTATCGACTCGTAGATAGTTCCAAACGTTTCGAAGAAGCTTGCTGCCTACATCTTCTGGGTCTGACAAGGTACTCCGAAATGTAACTGTTAATCGCCACGGCGACATACCGGGGTGCTGATAAGTTCTTCGTCCGACCAAGAAGGAAACAAGCTCGGAAGCATGCCAGGGACGCGCGCGATTTCAACAGCATCGAGACGCGAGCTGTCATCAAATTTGTATAAGAAGACTTGGTGCCTTCATCACCGCCGCTGTGAGAAAATGAGACCCACATGGGCAAACGTGACCTTACACAATTCTGTTTCGTTATCTAACCGCTTAATCTCGGTTGCAAAGATTAGCGTATACAGTATCGAGCGGTGTGGACTTATAATCTGGGAATAATGTGAAAGAAATACATCGCAGGCTATTTTAGGATACCATAAAAGTATTTTCTTCGAGTAAATGAAGCACAACATTAAAGCCTGTCAGGCCGGCATGGCTTGCAGCCGATAATCGAATGCGGGGTCTCCTGAGTGCTCCCAGGCCTACCGTTATCGATGTTTCAAGATGGTTTTATCACTAGAAAATAATGGTGGTGCAGAATAAACAAGGCTGTAGACTAAACTTTGAAGACAACACAGGCGAAGCGTCGAGGAATGTTTAGTTGCCAGCGCAGTGGTGATGATACGTTTACTCGGTAACGAACAAATTGGCTCATGCGGTAATGCCTGTGACTTCTGAACAGGAAGAGCCCAACTCGATGGAGGTTTTCCTTCATTCTGTCCAGGCAAATTTCTGGATGTAAGCGCCCCTTAAGCTAGGTACCAACGGTATCCTTCCACGACATTTTTAGTTCATTATTCGCTACCATCCGGATCAACTAAGGCAATACACCGAGGAAGGTCTATTTTCAGATGCGTAAAACAAAATGCAGGCCTCACCTACTCCAATCCAGCTGGCATCCTCAAACCTACTACTGTATTGTGGATTTTAATACTATTCCGTTGTTCACTCTAAGATTTCGAAAAGTTTACTCGCCCAAAAAAACAGCTGAAATTGGTCATAACGACCTCGGTTTGTGCGACTCCACGTGCGTAGTGTTATACATTGTGTGGTACGAAATAACTCCCCATAAAGCACGTGTTTTTGTGCCTTTCTGAGTGCGACGTACATAACTGCATCAACCTCGAATATAACGACATTGCCAGTCACCCGTTCCAATAAAATTATCCAAGAGGCGAGTTATTTTGAGAAGAAACCCCTCTCCTCGTCCTTCAGAAGAGAAGTTCTCTAATCTTTCAGGTAGCTATATAAATTCAAGGCATGGAAAATGAAAAAAGTAACGGCAATTCTTAATTTCAGGCTTCGGCCATGTTGTGAATGAGATCTTCGTTCTTCTGGGATGTTATGCAGGGTGGATTGGTAGTCATTAACGTATCCTGGACTGCTTGACCCTTGAAGATGGGACGAGGGGTTGTCCCGAAACGCCTGTAACTACCAATCGAAGCTGCGTATCATCCCAGAACAGCGAAGATCCCAACGGTAATTCACTTTGCGAGTATAGCTGTCCTCTACGTTTTTACTTCTACAGTTAACAGTAGACTAGTAGAGTGATAACATGACTACAATGACGGAAAGGGGGGGGGAGGAGTTTTGAGCGTCGAAAGAAAATTTAAAGTAATACGAGAAACACATAACGGAAAAACAGAAATGTGACGTGAGTCGGAAATTTGGTCTCGCAAATTCTACTATCCATAAGATGTGGAAAAAGAAAACCAAAATTATTAGTGCGTTTGAACGGAACGGATCGAGAATAAAGCGACTTCGGAAGACTGAATGAAGTGACGTCGATGAGGTGCTGCTTAGGTGGTTTTAACAACACAGAAGTGGCAATGCACCAGTGAGCGGTCCATTTCTCACGCTAATTTGTCTTCCTTCTGTATTTTAAATATAAGTTAATGCATTTTCTAGCATAAGCCTGTACGGAAATTTATAATAATATAAAAGTAATTTTTATTCTTTCTAAATGTTAACAGCAATTTAATTGTACAATACATCATAGCGTAAACAGTTAAGTAACATGCCTACAGGACTCCACCATGTCGTAAAATGTTTTCCCTTCACTTTTATCATACATTTCGCTCAGAGCGACACTAGTTCATAAGGACACAATTTACTCCGTCCCGTTCAGGACGCTACAACCGAGTTCGAATGTATACAACTTTCTTGCTTACGTATCGGGTACGACAAAAGCTGCACAAAGATTATTTAAATGTAATTTCAAATATGAAGTTGACAGTTCTGAAATACATGGTATTTACTATGCAATTAACACAAATCCATTCTACTTTACAACGCCTTCAAAATACATAGAAAATAATAGCTAACTGTTACATCGTACTGATTTACTATCTTGTTACACACAATCACATTTTTAAATTCTTAATTTTTTCAACTTTTCTACAAGACTCCGTGAGCATCACCGCCTACAAGACTGCGCGCAGAATGAAAGTCTCGGATTTTGTTAATTCAAATGAACCAACAAAATTAATGATTTACCGATCGCTATCAAATTTACAACAGTTGGAAGCGAGGTGGCCAAGTTTAAAAAAAATCCCTCCAACGGGAGCCGAGATACATCCGAAAAGGTATCTTGTTCTGAGAGTTAGTTGCCCTGAATTACTGACCGATCGCAATGGAACTTACAAAGGGCATAGCGCATGCGAAAACCACACCAACAGAACTGAGATACAGACAATTAGTTACTTTGTTCACCAAGCAAAGTGCCCTCAATTACCGACCGAGCGCAATCAAGCTTACTCCGTTTGTAGCGCATCCGCGGAAAGAACGAGGTATGAAATTTCAGGAAAATCCACCTAACGGATGCCGAAATACAGCCGAAAAAATACTTCGTTCTCCAAGTGAAGCACCCTTAATTATTGACCGATGGCAAGGAAACGTAACATCTTCGTAGGGCATGCATGGAAAGTGAGAGGTATGAAGTTTCATGAAAACTCTCTGCAATGTAAGCCGAAATACAGCCGAAAAGGTACCGTATTCTTCAGGTAAAGTGACCTGAATTATCTACCGATCGCAACCAAAATTACATCCTTAGTAGCGCGTGCCTTCTAAGTGCGAGGTATGAAGTTTCGGCAAAATCCCTCCAATTCAGGCCGGGATACAGCCGAAAGAGGTACTTCGTTCACGAAATAAACGATAACAAATGAGGTCAGTAAAACTGGGTATCATCACTTCAACAATGTTCACCAAGTGACACGTGAATTCATCACTTTCTCCATTTAACCTAACTTTGATCAGTATAAATATGATGAAGCGCTGCTTTTTAAAAATTAACCTCCTTCCAACCAATAAGCATTAGATTCACCTTTGCGAAAACTGCAGCTGCATAATTACCATAAGATGAAACTGTTGCCCCAACAGGTGGCAAAGGCAGATCAGATAGTAATGTTACACAAAATTCACATCAACTACCGTTCTGTTAGCTACAGTTCAAAGTGAGATACTGTGCACTATACGATATTAATATTACACCTTAGTTAAATAATTAATACAAGACGAAAAGACTACTATATGAATACTGAAAAATAGCTAGTTGCTTAAGTGCAAGAACTGAACTCGACAAAAAACTAACTACCCAGTACTTAAAACAGATACATTGTAAGTTGCACAAACAACTTGTGTGGTCCCCTCATACCATTCGATTTTCTGAAAAAGTATGGAGCTAAGTGGATGGAGTAGAGCCAGCTGACAATTCGTCTTCATCAAACTGTGACGTCATTCAACTTGTCCACACATCCATGCAGGGCAGACAGTACATGCGAGTAGACACAAAGGCAGACGAACGAGGCAGGAGTCAGAATTAATGAGAGACCAGCCACTTCAGGCGGACGGAAAACCGGCCATTCCGGACGAAAAGTCGTACAACCAGCCAGCCACTCACGCCTTAGAGGCTAATTTATAACCGAACATCAACACCAGCGATCTACCAACCGCACGCTAAAGCCGTACAAACACATGTACAACCTGCCCACTCCAGACGGATACTCAGGCAGTTTCTACAACCAACCACTCCAGTGTCGTCTAAGCAGTCATTCAAGCATCACACAGATGTAAAACTAGACAGTACAGAAGGACAGACGTAAGCCACTCAGACTTTACAAACTGTGCATTTAATGCGGATAGTTTAATACTCAGCCACAAGCCTTAGGGTAGACCGTTCAACAAGGGCCAGTCTGACAACCAACCATTCAAAGCTGAGGCGAATCAGCCCGGGAAGTCTTATTATATCCAGGCACTCTTAACATCTGACGAACACGAAGCCACTCAACACGGACAGTCGTACGGCCACTCAGCGCTCGGCGACATCTGCGAAGGGATCATTTCATACGAACACACACAACTGGCAAATCAGACATTACATAGGCTACATACAACACGCCACGTACAGACAGACAAGTCAAGACACCTACTATCGTTTTCACATCCATAGACATACAACTGCTCGCTCAAGTACGAGAAGCGAAGACCTGGCCACTCAAAACGTGCGGAAAAGCTAATCAAAGTCGACGGACAATACGCTACTCGAGACGAACAAAGAAATATAAAATAATTTATGAAATTTATGCATAGTGTAAAAATTTCGGCGCGTATGTTCACTTTTCTTTAATTACCTCAAAAGCCGGAACACAAGCAATTTCACGAAAATCCGTTGTGTTTATCGAGTTATTACATGCGGGCGGGTGGGCGGGGCACACAAACACGCTGAATCAAGACGGACGGACAACCTGCTACTCAACACGGAAAGATGCAAAGCAGACTGTCTTACCAAACTCATAGGCTATGCAAAAAGTCTGACTTTCAAAATTTCCCCTTCATGAAATACGAAAAGTCTTATTGATATAACCATCAGCACATAGACCTAGAGTAAAAATGATCAACTCAAGAAGAAAGCGAAGGAGAACAACCAGTTGACCAAGAACGAAAGGTAGAAACAAACAAAATTTAAGCTTAGTGTGAAGCTGGGGATAATGGGGTAGCAGGCGACACTTTTTGTTTCAAAATAGAACTGGGCGACTAAGTGCGCCCTGAGGATGAAGGGCATGATAGGACTGCTTTAATTCTTTAATTGCTAAACAGCGTATACGACAAAACAAAGGCAACAGCAAAACAAGTGAAACTGTATTAGTGAGATGTGTAAAGCGCATTAACGACCAACAAAAGTGCTTTAGTTTTACTGGTGTACTTTCACTGTAATATCTTCATCCACATGTTTCAGCCAGTAATCCGGCAATCTGCAGGGTAATATCTTGGTACATACGAACTGTAAAAAGGTAAAGCAATCCCATTACAGGCCTGGAGAGGCCCTGAGTGTTCCAGGAGGCTGAGGCTCACATATTTCGAGAAAATCGGCACATGGAGGTGGTAAGGTTGCCAGCCCTACGCACAGGCCGCCTTTACCCCCAAGGAAATAAGCCGGGTACTCATTTCTGTTAGAGGTTGAGTCAACCCCAGGGACACAGTGTGGCAGGAAGGATTATGACACCATCAGGAATCGAACCCGCGACCTTCCGGCTTGTAGCGCAGTGCCTCAACCAACTTCGCCTCCGCGTGCTAAGAACAACTGTGACATGTTACAACTACATTCTCGTATATCACCCTGAAGATGGCCGGCCTACTGGCCGAAATATGTGGGTGAAGATATTACAGTAGAAGTACACCAATAAAATTAATGTGCATTTGTTGGTCGTTAATGCGCTTTGTACAGGTGAAACTGCAGTTTTACTGACAGTTAAGCCAGTTTGCTGAGCCCAGTTTTTGTCACATCTTTACCAGCACGAAATAATAAAATATGTCAGGATTACGTGACATATTTATCCAAATTATGTACGGATCATTTCTCTGTGTACTTAAGAAGTATGTATTTAATTAGCGTTGCATCAACTGGAGCGGCGTGCTGCCGTTATCGAGTCTCATCGATACGAAGAACACACAACTTGATTTTGATGCAAGTGTTCATCGAATGTTCCGGAAATAAGTTTCATGAGACTTCAGAAAGTTCACTAATTTTTTTTAAGGAGTCATTAGACACAGCCGGGTCCCGTGACTGAGAGTAGCTATATTTAATGAGTCCAACAGATTACTTTTAGGCATGAGGATGGCAGCAGAGCCGGCTTCCGAATCGTATTGTGTTTGTCTACCAGACGACGAACTAAGACCTAAGAGAGAGTTCAGTCCGTATTGTGCGCAGCGCGAATAAAAACAACATGAAGAATGTGTATTAATTGGCGCGAGGCACAGAATGTTTATACGTACAGTAAACCCCGACTTACACCTTATCGACTTACGTTGCTTCGCACTTACGTAGTTTACCTCCAGGCCCAATACATTAAGCCAAAATCACAAATTCGAACGTACGATGCTGAAGAATTCTTCGATTTGCATAAATATTAAATTACCCGACAAACCTGACTACCAAATATCATCGAAATTCCATAACAGTTCCGGCGATGAAACGTTCGTATGGACGTGACTTCCTCTACAAGTGTCTGTTTCTTGTTCACCCCGCCAAAAACGCTGTGGCTACACGCACAAGTGCGAACGTTTTAACCTCTATCGCTTCAATTGCTAGTATACATGCACTGGCATCGCGCCACAGCCCACAGGCCGCAGCCCACTTACCCTGGGTCAGACGAGTATACGCTGCGTACCGCCCGGTCTTCACGTTCATTCATAAGAAACAGCACGCGCTGGAAGAACACAAACCCGGCCGGTTCTACAAAATTGGTTCAACGACAAACAAATACGTCCACTCCCTCCATTAAACCATTTGTCTGAAATGAGTCAAAATAGATTAAAGTTCTGAGTACAATCATGCAGATGTTTCCCACAATCATCAATAATCACAGTCGAATGAACGTCCCTAGCAACATAAAGTTCAATCTGTCAATGTCAACGATTTATCCCCTTCACACACATTACCCTCTTGTCATGAACGTTATTTAGCGTAATAAGTGAAAGGAAATATATATATAGTCCGCTTTACAAATTATAAGCAAATTATTTACAAACTGTAGACAAAGATAACATGAGATGGGCTGGGCACATAGTACGTATGGGGGGAGAGTTGCGTACAGGGTTTTGGTGGTGAAACCTGAGAGAAAGAGACCACTTGGAAGACCCAGGCGTAGATGGGATGATAATATTAAAATGGATCTTCAGGTAGTGGGATGGTGGGCATGTACTGGATTGGTCTGGCTCCGAATAGGGACATGTGGCGATCTCTTGCGAACGCGGTTCCATAAAATGCGGGGACTTCCTTGAATAGCTGAGAACCCGTTAGCTTCTCAAAAAGTACTCTGCTCCATGGAGTTAGTTTTAGGTAAAGACAACTTAAAATTGTCACACACACACACACACACACACACATATATATATATATATATATAATATATATATATATATATATATATATATATTTATTTATTTATTTACTTATTTATACATATGACAGTACTTATCTCCCA
>Ga0123352_10022111_pt1 | contig 10137 bp, 8 predicted proteins | sample TergutLab28metaG_FD_89700 | JGI IMG/M metagenome (GOLD analysis project Ga0123352, IMG submission 89700) | Labiotermes labralis P1 segment gut microbial communities from Petit-Saut dam, French Guiana - Lab288 P1 | ecosystem: Host-associated > Arthropoda: Insects > Digestive system > Gut ...
TTTGTGGTGGAGTATTTTTTTTTTTTAAAATTTTTTTACATTTTTGGGGGGTGTTGTTTGTTAAAAAAAATTTTAATGTTTTTAACTTCCCCCCCCCCCCCCTGACAGCTGCAGATTAAAAGATTATTAACTACATTAAAACACATTAGGAATTAATTGCAGCAGTTCATTATATTTACCAATGACCAGCGTTGCAATGATGGTGATGAGTCCTTAGTTTACGTAATGAGTTTCAGTGCTTAATCACATGAGAAGTTATGACTCTTGAGCATGAAGGTAGGGTCAGTGCTTTGAATTATTTGCAGAAATGAGCCAACTAGAAGACCTTCACACCAACCGAATCACACGAATTTTGACGGTGGACTTCCCTCACTATTTTGCTGTAATGTCACGGACAAGGCAAGAGGTGCATGCTATTGGGCCTGAAGGAGGAATGGTATCATCAAGTGTTGTGCCACAGGTCCAGGCAGTCTTTCCACCGGCTGCTCTAACCAAAAAGATCCGGGTTGGAATACAGGTACATTAATATGATTGCATTTTGATTCATTTAATGGTGGTGGAAACATCTTTATATGCCCTTCCCTCAGCATCTCAGACGGAAAATAGGAATACTAAACATTATGTAGTGTCATGTGCACTTGCATTTCTTGCTGGAAGGATTTACAATTGCATGTTAATTTATGTGTTCTTAGATTGAGATGTCAATCCTGTAATTTTTACATAAGACATGTTGTTTTACATTATAAAATCTCAAAATTGTTAAAATATGTGACAGCTCAATATAAAGCTGTGGGCTGGGTAGCTCATTCGGTATAGCGACTGAGCTATGGGCTGGACAGTCCGGGATCGAATCCCAGTGGGGACGAGATTTTCCACCCTGTCCAGACTGGCCCTGGGGCCCACCCAGCCTCCTGTAAAATGGGTACCGGCTATTTCCCGGGGGTAAAGTGCGGCCGGGGAGTGCTGCTGACCACTCACCCCTTTCTAGTGCTGTGGCCATGGAAGAGTAGAACTATACCTCTACCCACCCTCCAGGCCACGCTGGGCCTGTAATGGCAACACTTTTACCTTTTTCAGTATAAAGCTAAAACAGTTGCAGTGTTGATTTATTATGCTGTCTTCTCTGGAGCTTTCTCCTCTTTCTTTTCAGTGACATGTAATGGTATATTAAGCACACCTAATAAACTGCCACACAACAGGATGTCCAACATAAAATATGAAAGATTGAATTTGCTGGTAGTGCTGTAGGTAGGAGGTGTTGTCATTTTTCCTGATGTGATTTTGTTGCATTACAGGCACAGCCAATACCAACTGAACTAGTAACAAAACTGTTGGGAAATCGTGTGGCTGTTTCACCTATTGTGACAGTAGAGCCTCGACGACGCAAGTTCCACAAACCTATCACTCTGACGATTCCTGTGCCACAAGCAGCCAGCAAAGGCATGATCAACCCGTACTCTGGAGATGTTCCAACACTCAGATTGCTTTGCAGTATCACTGGTAAGCCAAGCAGTAGAGTTGACTTTGTTAGCAGGGTGACATCTTGTTCATTTTGCCAGACTTCTTATTTAGAACTGCAGTGTCTTATCTTTCAGATGGAAGGCCTGAAACAGTTAAAGGTGTTGCCACATACCTATTCCTAATTAAATGACATGATAAGTGTCCTGAAAACTAATGTTTTGCTTCTAACAAAGTTTTGTTTTGTCTGTATTGTATACAGTTTGTGTATACAGTGTATGCACATGTTTTCAGTGAACATGATGGTGGTGCTAGTCCGGGGGAGGGAGTGCTTTGCTGTTGTGCTTAAAAATTTTTGAGGGACTGAGTATGAATGAGGAAAGTTGCTGTTAAACAACTTGTTACCAATATGGATAAGAAACCAAATAGATGTCACTTTTGTGTTATTCTTTATTTCTCCTTTACAAGTTGCTCAACATGTTTCGGGCAACCATGTGCCCATCTTCAGGAGCTGAAGTCCTCAGTGGACACACTACCTGCTAACCGGTTCTGACAGCCTTCCCTTCCTGCAGCCACGGCACAATACCAACACGTGGCGATAACAATACGCAGTCTTCAGCTCCTGAAGATGGGCACATGGTTGCCCGAAACATGTTGAGCAACTTGTATAGGAGAAATAAAGGATAACACAAAAGTGACATCTATTTGGTTTCTTATCCCTATTGAATTACAATGCATGGTCAACCACACATCAGATTAACTTGTTACCAGTAACCAATGCAAACTGTGTTGGCTGTTGTTGTCATACAGTTTTCAAAATACACCTGTTACTACTTCAGGTGGTACCACCCGGGCTCAGTGGGAGGACGTCACAGGTTCGACTCCTCTAACATTTGTAAAAGACTGTGTAACATTTACAACAACTGTGTCTGCACGTTTCTGGCTCATGGATTGTCGCAACATCGGGGAAGCAACCAGGATGGCTACTGAGCTGTACAGGGAAGCCACACATCCACCCTTTATGGCCAAGTGAGTTCAGATGTTTCCATAACTGTGACTAATGCAGCAATAAAAAGCTGATGTTCTTCTGTCCATAAAATCTCAGCATGAGATGTAAGAATATTTATGACTGCATTTTCCCCTTATTTTAATACCATTTATTTTTGTCCATGATATACTTTATTAATTGAATGTACAACATTGAAATTGACCTAAATAAGTTTTGGAGCAGAATAACGCATACCCAGTACAGTGACTATGCTATGGGCCCAACAGTCTGGGGGTTCAAATCCTGGCAGCAGTAAGAAGTTTCTGTCTTCTATAAAACATCCAGAATGGCTCTGGGGGACCCATAAAGCCTTCTGGTTAATGGGTATTGGGGGAGGGGTGGCACTTTTCTGTCATGGCACATTGGCTGAGGCTTGCGGCTGACAACACCACACCTCTAGTGCAAAGGTTAAGAATGTATGGAGCTATACCTCCACTCCCCTTATTTGCCCTCATGGCCTGTACATTTTTTAATGTCATTAGCTGTTTTGCCTGGAGAGGGTTGCAACGCTTTTCTTTCCCTTGTTAGAAGGCCTCCTGTATTTTAATCTTCATGTACAGATCTGTTGCCTGAGATCTTCTACCACCAGCCTAACCAATCTACCACCATACATCTGCTGTTTCCATAGTTTAACATTAATTATAGTATGAGGACATAGTTTTACCTGACAGCTTTCATCACCAATACTTCACTCAGATCATTGCGTGTAATGGCAGGCAGTGTGATACTCACTGCTATTCCAATTTGCTGTGTGTCAGGGTCCATGCATTTACTTCAGTGTATTGCATTTTATATTAGCTTTTTAGTCACCATGCATAAAGGAGTTGCTGGAAATTATTCCCTTTGCCTCACAGACCTGCATCATGTTTAGCAAGCTTGTTGTTCATTGCATGCTGGATTTTTGTAAATGAACAATCCAGTGGGAAGTGATTAGTGACAGATTGATAGTGATATATGAGTGGGATCATTGGCTGGCTGTAACAAACTGCATTTCGTTGTTCAAGTTGATAAATGATCTTATATTGCGCTGCATACAAGTGACATCCCACATTGAACACAGCGCTGTAGAAGGATTTTACAGATTTGTGCTGCTTTTCTGAATCGGATATCTTCATTTTGATTACCAGATTTGTGGTGTTTGCAAAACGTGTGGATTTCATGGAAGCAAGGCTGAGAGTATTCTGTATGACGGACGACAAAGAGGACAAAACACTGGAGCACCAGGAACACTTCACAGAAGTTGCCAAGAGCAGAGATGTGGAGGTATGCAAATCATGTGTGTGTGTGTGTGTGTGTATCTTGGATGATTATCTTGCTCATGTTAATTAAACAGAAGAGAAGGAGAAGTATATGACACGGAGATATAGATATTATGATCGTGGGAATAAATAAATCATAAAGTTACAAGTTCTGGTATTGTCAGAAGAGACATTTTTTGAACAAAATTAGGTCTTACTCATTTTGTAAGGTCATCCTAAAAGTTACTGTTATGACTATTCTTGTAGATATGATAATTTTATGGCATTATGTTTTGTAGTACTTGGATCATTCTGGCTTTTGCCCATGGCAGGGGTGTAGTCATTCATAAATGGAAGTAATGAAAGGGCAGGATTCATTTTCCTTATTTGTGTTTCTGTAAAGAAGAAATGGCTTATAGTTCCGTGTGTGCAGTTTGTATGTCCAGTAATTTTATAGGAAACTCTCTGTTGTACATTAGGCCTCATTTTAAAGTGATTCGGATGTCATACTTTTAAAAATTTTATGTGTGGTGGTGGAGTATGACGTAATAAACAAACCTTCACAAGCTGTAGGTAACTGTCTAGGCAGGCATCAAGTTGATAATGCACTTGTCATTAAGGTTACAAAGAAACTGAGTTTCTTTGTGTCTACAGCTTTTATTGACAAGGGCTCAGCTGTTTGTATCTCATCTTTGCTTCTCTTACATGATATCTGATCATGTTACAATGTGGACTAATGGAACTTGTAGGTATTGGAAGGAAAGCCTCAGTACCTTGAATTTGCTGGTAACCTCATCCCAGTCATGAAGTCAGGTGACCAGCTGCAGCTTGGTTTCCATGCATTCAGAGAGAACCGCCTTCCATTCACTGTACGGGTTAAAGATCAGGATGAAGATACTGTTGGGAGAATATTGTTCATGCAGGAACCCAAGGTATGCTTCCATGGTTGGTAGCATGTTATGTAAACTAAAATATGTTTGTTCTGTGATGAGCTGAGAAAGAGGAAGTAAGAACAGAATGTAGTGTGTCTGTCACTCTGCCCTCAGCTATCCTACTGAGGTTTGCATAAACATTGCATCTCCACAAGTCATTCCATACATTTCCAAACATATAGGCCTGATAAGAAGTTGTTGTCCAAATCAGTACTTCATTATTTAACTACCATACCGACTAATGTACGTACATAAAATTTCACATTAAAACACTTAAAATCGTAACGATAAAGATAGTTAATGCCCAACAGGCAAAACTTAACAACAACTACAAGAATACCAAGCTAAAGTTGATAGCGATTTCAAGTATTTTAATGTGAAATTTTATGCATGTGCATTAGTTGGTGTGCTAATTAAATGACTCTACAAAATGCACGGTGCAACAATAAAGACGGTACTTCATTACTTTGATTTTTGTGTAAACATTTGTACATTGAAACTGTGGGGATAAGAATTTTATTTTATGACCTTCATTTAATTATGACCTGCTGTATAGGTATTTGAAAAGATTAAAAAACCCCTTACTCAGCAATATAAACCCGAATTTCTACAGTATATATTAATTTGAAGATTGTTCAAACAGTTTTATTAACGTTTAGAAGCCTAATGTCAACTATAGTGGACGTACCGCACCGCTAACCTCTAAAGTTGCATTTTATATATTTATTCAACAAATATAGGTACTGAATATTTTAAACATGGTATATACTCTCCGTTTTTTTCTCTTCAAAATCCTGTTTGTTTCATAATTCTAACATATTTAGTTCCTGTATTATTCACATTTTGTATACAGGATGTGCTAAAATTAAAAAAATAATTCCGGCACCAAAAGGTTAATGTAATTCTAAACATAATATTTTTCATTCAGAGGAGCCCCTCCTCCTAAAGACATTGTAAAAACACTCATACTTGTATGTATAATAAGACATACTTCTTTTTTTATTTTATGTAATGGTACACTGGTGCCAAAATTTTGCTGGAAGATGTAACCAGTAACCTGAGATAGGAGTTGTGGAAATAAGAGCAGCCTGCTGTAAGGCTCTAAATAAGAGCAGCCCGCTGTAAGGCTCTAATCACATTGTTATGCTGCAGTTGAAATTAAATTTTCTTCTGTCAGCACAATTTACCGAGTATTACGTTTTGTTAAACCAGGAAACATCTAGTTACAATCCAGCACAGTATGAAGTATCATGGTCCCAAAAAAGTAAGTTAAATTGTACAGAATTTGTGGTTTGGGCTGTTTGCCAGGTTGCAAAGGGAGAGCCAGCACAAACACCTATCTGTACACTCAACATTGTTCTGCCAGAGAACATTGTCCTCAATGCAGGCCCATCTGAATCTGATCTCCTAGAGCTAGAGAAGAATTACAGTTTCCAGAGAGATGGTATCAGTGAGTATCGGTGCTTAGATTGTCCAGTGGCACATATTTGTTGTTTTGGAGTGTGTTGAGAATACAGTATGGGAAAATATTCCATTCTGGAACATGACGTTTTGTTATTGGGTAAGTTGTTCATAGCAATGTAAACAAAGGATGCTTGTCTGCTGAATTTGAAGGCATTGTGTCCCTGTGAAAGTTGGGAGTCAGTTACCCAGTGACACAGCATCACATTGAGAATAATGGAAACTTCTATCACACCACTGTGAAAACTATATATATATAAAACTCGCACAACATACCATATTTGGTTCGAGTTCAGAAGGATGAGACCTTGTTACAGTATTGTCTCAGCCTGGGTCTACACATATCATATTTGATTCCTTTCCTTACCTGTGGTAAGCAGAAGGAAAATGTAACCCCTTTCCTGCAGGGCTGTATTAAGATATTTCCACAGACAATAATGGTCTGGTCCTAAATCAGGTTGATTACAACATTGTAGATGAAATATTGCACCAACATAGAATCAAACATTTTCAATTTGTGTGGTTATGGGCTGTTCTTTTTATATGTCGCAAAATACGAAAAGCAGGTGTTACTGCCATATGACGTGTTCTATTGGCCACCGTACCTACTCCAGCTGAGGGGCTTGTGCAGTGTATCCAGTAAGTATCTGGGTTGTTTTGCACGGATGAAGCAGCTGAAATGTGAAACAGACTTCTTGACTTCTGTAACTTCTAAGGTTAAAAATATATGTTTTATCTCCATTTTCCTTGTGTGCCTGCTAGACACTGTGTGTAGGTTTTGTGTGGGTGTTAATGTACAGAGTACATTAGGGCAGGCACTACAATGACCCTTGCATCTTGACCATTTTGGTCTTTTTTGCAACATGTAAACATTCAGTAGCATCACACTTTGAGCAAAGTGCAGTACCTTGCTGACAGAGATGTTGGCGAAGTTAACTGGTTCATTAATGTCCATATATATACTCGTGTTGCTCAAGAAATGTGTAGAAAATTTGTGTGTGTGCTTTTGTGTGTGTGTGTGTGTGAGAGAGAGAGAGAATTTGTTGCACTTAACCTTGGTATGTGACTTCTGATAATGAACCTTGTAATCATAAATTTATTTGTTACAGACCTGAAGGATAATGTTTTCTTACTGCACTAGGTCACCCTGACTCATTCCACCGTGCAGATATAAGGCTGTCTGATATAAGCAACCTTCTGGGAGCTGATTGGGTGCCTCTTGCCTCTGAGCTTGGCATTTCCACATCAGATGTGAATCTGATTAAGACAGAATATCCACATAACATAAATCAGCAGGCTGCGGTAATGCTACAGCTCTGGCAGCATACTGCTGGCAATAAAGCCACAGGTAAGATACAGTTGCCATTGTCTATGGAAGTTACTGTGACTCACAAATTTTGTTCAGCTATTTCCACTCAATTGACTGTCATGTTGTATCTTTTTTCATGTGGTCACTTTGCCTCATCCATGTTCCAGCCCCCTAGAATATGTGCCTGAAGCTTTGAGACTATTGGTCAAAGGAGATGGAGTTATTATTTATTTATTATATTAAAAAAGATTATCTTTATTTAAATTGATTATTTTAACTGTGAAGTCAAGTGTGGGCACCTGTCTGCATAAGCTATTCATACCTAAAAAGAAACTCTTTAATTATTTCTTTGTGTACATTGTTATTGTGGCATGATACGAACAAGGTTAGGGTGAGGGTTGTGAACATTTGTCCTTTCTGTCAGACCTGTATGTATGAAGGTCTTAAATGTAACAGTTCATCACCATCAGTCTAAGAACAACTGCTGATGATTTAACTGAAAAACAAATGAAGAGCAGTGCAAAGTACAGTGACATAACTCAGAGCACAGAGCAGTCAACCTGTAGAATGGAACATTCGTTTAATGTTAACAGTGTCATTCTCTGTCCACTGATTGTTTAATGGTGACTTTTAATGCTAAGGTGTTTGTAAATTAACAGAATGTCTGTAGATTATAAAACTCATTTACTAGCAACTCCTCCATTTCCATTCCAGATTACTATAAACATCTTTACTCCCCTCTTAACAAAGTCAGCCCTTGTTTTGGCTTATAATTTTAACAAATAGGGTTTCAGACTATGAGACACATTTTTGTAAGTCAGTGGAAACCATGTCATACCCCTAGTTATTTCTGAGGAAAGGACCAGTATTGACCTCATAACTTGTTGTGCAATGGACATTATTTGTATTCATAACATGCTGTTTCACCAGATTCTGACAGTCAGCAAGACTTATAAATGCTGTACATACATGGCACAACTTTTGTATCTAAAATGTGTAATGTTAAGTTCTTTTTTTGCTGGACCCTTCTGAATAATGCCATGCTTGTTCAGGGAACACTTTGGAGAAAGCTCTTCGCAAAATAGATCGGGAGGATATAGTGAACCATTGTGTGTTCAACATAGAGCTAGTGACAGATGACATGGAGAAAGCTGTAGCAAAAGTGCAGCTTGATCAGTCAGGGTTTGATGCCCTTCGGGAGGAGCTGGGACCTTCACGTGATGCTACTTTGCGACGCAGTTACGGTAGCCTCGACCCTGGTGAACGTGACTTCATGAAGGTAAGGTGGCTTCTCAGATATTAATATGCTATGGCATTGTCTTTGTGAGACAATGTGCGTAAGTGTTCTGGAAAGACTTGTACAGCCCTCTAGCAAGCACACATTTTAAATGAAGCTCATTCCTATGTCTGTTGTGCCCTTTTGCTCAAGTCACTTGGTTTCATAATGTGCAGCCCCGAGTTACAAAGGGTCTGTTTATTTACAGTCTGATAGTGAAGTAGCACAGGTTAATTGTGGTTTCATTTCGTTACTTTTTTAACATACTCTGACCCGACTATGAGTGATCTTTGTTGGCTTTCATAATTAGGTGCTCTGCAGGTAGCTGAGAGGGGATCATTTTTTAAATCAAACTTATTACGCATCTCAGGTAAACATACAGTTGATAAAATCAAATACAATAAAGGGGTATTGAATTGGAATTTATTTTACGGTGACAAGTCTAGGATTTGAACTGGAACTTCCCGCATTACAGTATATGTTTGCTCTGTTCTTGACGTTCATATCTTACTGTATGTAAATTGTGGGCCGGGTAGCTCAGTTGGTATAGCGACTGACTATGGGCTGGACGGTCCTGGATAGAATCCCAGTTGGGACGAGATTTTTGGCTGGTCCAGACCAACCCTGGGGCCTACCCAGCCTCCTGTAAAATGGGTACCCGGTCTTTCCCGGGTGTAAAGTGCAGCCGGGGTGTGCTGCTAACCACTCACCCCCTTCTAGTGCCGCAGTCATGGAAGAGTAGAGCTATACCTCTACCCACCCTCTGGGCCACACCGGACCTGTAACAGGATCACTTTATCTTTACAATTTTACCTTTTTCTATATGTGATTTACCATATGTTATTTTAATGCAACAATGTTTTTGGTATTTTGGGTAGTAAGACATTTGCATGTATTATGTCTAGTGTTTTTTACTTTTGTTTCATTGGCAAATACATGTATTCTTGTATTGTTGACTGCAACTTTTATATTTGCTCCTGTTGATTCCTTTATGGTAATACACTTTTCCCACTGAGTTATGTGTCTCATTTTTAGGAGTCAGAGTCTGTTGAAGAGCTGGCATTGTCAGACACTCTAACATACACTAATGGTGAGTTGTACTTTAGTAAACTCAAACATATTTATGTGTTATATTATGAGACCAGCATGTATATGTACATTACTATTTAATGCTTGGTTTCTTTACATTGCAAATATTCATTTGAGGCGATAAATTACAGATAAGTTTAAACATTTAATCCTCTGCAGGCCTAAAATGATTCAGCCCAGTATTTGATGTTCTTAATACTTAATCCCATCCCTGTTGTGACAGCCCAGATTTATAAGTATCTTAAATTGGGGGGGGGGGGGGGAGCCAATATTTTTGTTTAAAATTAAAAAAACATGAAAATATACACCTGAGTAAATTTATAAAA
>Ga0123352_10022114_pt1 | contig 10137 bp, 5 predicted proteins | sample TergutLab28metaG_FD_89700 | JGI IMG/M metagenome (GOLD analysis project Ga0123352, IMG submission 89700) | Labiotermes labralis P1 segment gut microbial communities from Petit-Saut dam, French Guiana - Lab288 P1 | ecosystem: Host-associated > Arthropoda: Insects > Digestive system > Gut ...
GCTACTTTTTTCATTCAAGTAGCTCCTCAATTGACCTCACGAGGCTCACGAGGCTGAGTGGACCCCGTTCCAGACCCACTGCTACTCAGAAAATCTGGTAGCGCCGGGGATCGAACCCGGGACTTCTGTATCTGTAGCCAGAAACTCTGACCACTAGACCACAGAGCAGCGAAACGGTGCAAAATATCCCCAAGGGGGGGGGGGGTTCAATCATGGAATGCCTCTTGGGGTAGAACACAGTCAATGATTATTAGAAAATGTGCTGTTGAATCTGCAGAGTGGAAGAAGGAAGCACCAAACTAAATGGCATCTTATCCCAGAACACCGTAACATTCATTACAGCCGACAGAACCTTAAATCTTACATGATATAGACGATGGTAACAAATAACGGTACGTAATACGCTGATAATAATCATAAAATTTAGTGATCCAATTCCACATATAATTTACGGTGGTAATAATTACACTAAGTTAAAATATTTGCACATAAAAAGTTCACTGTGACCGATTTTAATCTTAATCTTTGCCATGCAGACATAGTTATTGTCTCCACACAAAATGTGGTCATTCCTGGAACCACACGGACATGAGTTACAGTGCATGAGATATGCCTGAGAGATAAGTATCTCAGACAGGAACAATGAAACTGCTGTTATATTCCCACAATCCAGGATCACAGCAAAAACACGTGCATTTCACAAATATGCGTTATGTATTGCATTTATATACATAGAGTAATTGCGTTTCAGATTCCGTGTAATGCCACAAGCCGGAAATAGAGTCTGAGTCCATAGTATCAGTTTCTCTGTATTCAAACAATGAATAAATTACTACAATCCTCATTACGTCATGATATCGAACACGCAGCATTGTGTTGGAAATGCGTGGTGACTGCCACCTCTTTACTTTTCGGTTCTGTGTTAGCTGTCTGCGAGATACTCAATTTCTGTTCATGTGAATATTCAGAATTTTGTGCTTGTTGACCTTGCATCTTGGTATGATCCTTGTAAATAACCAACATGACGCACAATTTTCCATGTACGTTTATTTCTATTCTCTACATGTTTCAGGCAGCCATGTGCCCATCATCAGGAGAATTATTGTATCAATGCGACACGGTTTATGTCACTCTGTGTAGATGACCGTTTATGCCACTATGGTGTGCATGCCAGACGGTCATCTACACAGACTGACATAAACCAGGTCATACCAGACGGTCATCTACACAGAGTGAAATAAACCACGTCATACCAGACGGTCATCTACACAGACTGACATAAACCAGGTCATACCAGACGGTCATCTACACAGAGTGAAATAAACCACGTCATACCAGACGATCATCTACACAGACTGACATAAACCAGGTCATACCAGACGGTCATCTACACAGACTGACATAAACCAGGTCATACCAGACGGTCATCTACACAGAGTGACATAAACCAGGTGTCGTATTGATGCAATAATTCTCCTAATGATGGGCACATGGCTGCCAGAAACATGTAAAGAATAGAAATAAACATACAAGAAAAATTTGTGCGTCAGTTTGGTTATTTACAAGGATCATGCGAATATTCCTTGGAACGGACATTAACATCGGGAAGAATAATATGCACAGGTAAAAATATTTGGAGGAACAGTAATGAATAACAATTACAGTGATATAGGAGTTAAGAGCAGGTGAAACTGCGGGAATGCATGTTGAAATGCATTTACGATATTTTGTCTTCTTGCCTCCTGTCTAGAAAGAGTGAAATATGCAAACTTCTAATTAACTTATTACTTTATATTGTTGTTGCTGTAGGTTCATAAAGATAAAAGGTAAAGCCGTTCCGTTACAGGCCTGGAGTGGCCCAGAGGGTTCCACGAAGTTAAGGTACCAAGATTTCATGACAACAGTACAAGATGGTGGTAAGGTTGTCAGCCTTACGCACCGGCCTTTTTTCTGTTAGAGGGTGAGTCGACCCCAGGGCCATAGTGCGATCGGAAGGATTTTATATTAATGAAAAATTCCAATGACACCATCGGGAATCGAACCAGCGACCTTCCGATTTGTAGAACAGCACCTTAAACACTGTGCTACTGCGGTCCCTTGTTGCTGTAGTTTTATAATGTTATGAATTTAAGAGATTGGCAGGAAATGTTGAAGGCATGGGGAGGTAAAACATGCTTACAAGTATTTAACTAGGAAAACATGAATTAAAATGCTAAGCGGAAGACTAAGAAGTAGATAATGGAATAACACTCAAAATAATCTTAGATGGTTAGGATATGAACAGGATTAATTTGACGAAGATGCGTTCACTGGTGACTGGGACACTGAACCTTTACATTCCTCATCGTTCGTGACAAATAATTGCCACATGAACAACCATCTTGTTCGCAAGCAATAATGTACTTCATGAGAAATGCGCTCTTCTCCGTTGTTACGCAGCGATAGTGGAAATTTCTTACCGATGTTTCGGGACATCTTATCAGTACCATCTTCAGAGGTCAAGAATCCAAAAAGATCCTTGACTCCTGTACTTCGCGCAGGAAGCCTGAAATCACGTACGTGCATCACGCAATTACAAACGGCTTATTTTAAATCGCGGGAGCACACGGTGGCTCAGTTGGTTGGGTCATTGTGCTACGAGCCAAAAGGTCGCGAGTTCGATTCCCGAAAATGTCATTGAGATTTTACAATGTCTTAATGCTTCCGGCCGCAGTATGTTCCTGGGGCCGGAGCCTAGGGTTACAATCTTGTCACTTTCGTGTGCGGATTGTGACATGGCCTGTTCAGGACGGTATATGGATAGTTTTACCTTCATTAAAAACGGGTTATTATCATTATTATTATTATTATTATTCGATATGGATGTCTCTTGTCACAGGCCCTTTCTGCCTGTTACTTCTCTTGAACCAGCGGTGATCCCCAACACTCAGGCTTCAAGCTTCACACTGCAGTACTTTCCGTATTATGTGTGATGTTCCAAGTATAGCTGTCTTTTGTGGTGAATCTATCGAATTTTTTCCTGCTATAGCTTCCAAATTTTTCCTCAAGCTTCTTGTTACTATTCTAGTGGCTCCAATTATTACTGGTACAATCGTACATTTCAGGTTTCACATTCGCTTTATCTCTATACACAAACTGTTGTATTTTAACTTCTTTTCCGCTTCCTTTTGCACAACATTTCTGTCTGAGGGTATTGCTACAACTATCAGTTATTATTATTATTATTATTATCATCATCATCATCATCATCACCTTTATGCAAGGTATTTATACTTATATTCCGTTCAAACTGTGTCCCTAGGGAATACAATGTTGCAGCTATTCTGTTGTTACTATTCATGGTGCTTATATCGTTAGTTCCAGTGTTGAATCTATTGTACTTTTACAATAGCACTTTCCGAAGTATGTGTGCAGTGCTCAATATGGCTGTTTTCTGTAGTTCCTTGACTTCATGTTTTCCCGGTATGTTGCTCACGTATTTTCTGAATGAATCTGAAATAGTCCCAGTCGCCCCTATTATTACTGGTATCACCTTCGTTTTTACATGCCACATGCGCTGTATTTCTATTGTAAGGTCTTTATATTTTAGAATCTTCTCGGCTTCTTTATTATTATTATTATTATTATTATTATTAAAGCAATATACCAGATTGTAGTTGACTAGTACATTTTTTTCTAATTCCCTCACATTCACATGTTTATTTGTTGTTCTTGTTACTCAAATATTTACATTTATAGTGTTTCAAAAACTTTTTTTACTAAGTCGGCCATATTGGTTATACTTCTGACTTGCCAACGGAAGGTGTCAGATCAGAATGTCCATCATCCCCACTGATTTTCACAATCTTCCTCAGTACCTCCAGATAAATCATCAGCTTGTGTCTACAATTCACATCGGCGTACTTGCTTATCTTTTTAACCTTTTGGCGCCGGAATTATTTATTTAATTTTAGCACACCCTGTATATAAAATGTGAATAACACAGGAACCAAATACGTTAGAATTATGAAACAAACTCCATTTTTAAGAGAAAAAAACGGGCAGTATATACCATGTTTAAAATATTCAGTACCTATATTTGTTGAATAAATATATAAAATGTAACTTTGTAGGTTGGCGGTGCGGTACGTCAACTATAGTTGACATTAGGCGTCAAAAGGTTAATTGGTTACTCACCAAACATCGTAGTACTCTCCTAAGCAAAAGATAAAATGACTGAATGACAACAAAACAGAAAAATAATTCCATGAAGCAAAATCCTGGAAAAGATAACATTTCCTCGACTAGTCAAGGAACACTCTGTATTCTACTGAACCCGAAGGTACTGTACGGTGCCCACTACGGTCCTGTACTTCTGAACCATATCAATCCAACTCATGCCATCCCCAACGATTTCTTTAAGATAAGTTTTAATATTATTCTCCCACCTGGGTGTAGGTTTTCCGAGTGGCCTCTATCCTTCTGCTACCAATAGAATTATTAAATAAACCACGACTTATGAAAATAAACAAATTGTAGTTTCCGTACTATGTGTTATGTTATGCTCTGATGCAAACGACAACACAAAACAAGGAATCAAACTAATTCTCACAACAAGGTTGCTACTCAGATTCTGCTCCGCACGGAAAGACTCACGGCTTCTCTGACTGTACCGTTCTGAAGTATATATGTTAATCTGAAGTGTGGTTAACCGTGCATCGTAATTCAGTGTGGATAGGAAACCAACTAGATATCAAATTGTGTAATCCTTTATTTTCTCCTTTACAAGTTGCTCAACATGTTTCGAGCAACTACGAGCTCATCTTCAGGAGCTGACGGCTGAGTAGTTTTTTTCGCCACGTGTTGGTATTGTGCCGTGGATGCAGTAGGGCTGTCAAAACCGGTTGGCAGTTAGTGTGTCCATTGAGGAGTTCTCAATGGACACACTAACTGCCAACCGGTTTTGACAGCCCTACTGCATCCACGGCACAATACCAACACGTGGCGAAAAAACTACTCAGCCGTCAGCTCCTGAAGATGAGCTCGTAGTTGCTCGAAACATGTTGAGCAACTTGTAAAGGAGAAAATTAAGGATTACACAATTTGACATCTAGTTGGTTTCTTGTCCACACTATATATGTTAAAGTCAGATATATATATAGTGACACCTTCTCTTATTCTTGAGGGAGACGGGGTGCTGTGTGAATGCGGTCTTCCCCGTCAGACCAGATACGTTGGAATTACTTTAAATTATCCATATCACACTCTTGCTACTGCTACCAGACCCTATTTCTAAACCACCAGAGGGCGTATATCAGTTCAATATTATTTTAGCTGTAATTTAACGTTTATTTTTCTGAAGCTTTCTCTCGGGAAGCAGAAATTTGGGAAGCTGCGAGTTTGTGTTGAACTAGGACACATTTATTGAACATCGCGTGACCCAAAAACGAAGCGATGGTGAGTTAGAAAATAGACAATGACGGTAAAACAAATGGGGAGATTTTAAAAACTAAAGTAGGGAACAAACAAAACCATAATCAAACAAATGAATAAATACGCGTTTGGCGCACATGGATATTTTAATTAGTGACCATTGAGTTTTATATGTAATACGAGAGAAGTTGTGGAAAATGAGAGAAAACAGTGGTATTGTTTAGTTTATGTACTATCTGTGCAGAGAATGTGTTCGATGTTAGTGTGAAAGTGATTACACACATGTTGCAATTAAAACGATCATAAATATTTGTAGTCTGAAATCTTTTAAGAGAAGAAAATCACGTGGAATAATTAATCGCACTTGCGAGGATAATATTAAAAATTAACCCTAGAAAAAAATAATTTGCGAATGTGGTGATAGGATGGCCGATAGATTAGGACAAATCTAATTATTTGTTTTGACGAAAATATTTAGGATAAACCGGAGGGCTAAATTTCTTGTCCGTGGAACTTGGATTATTTTTTTTTTGTTTTTAACGCAACAGCCCGCCCCCCTCCCCATTGGGCCATGGAATCCTCAATCACGAAGTTTCTAGATCACACAACAACGCCGTACCACATTCGGCAGGACTCCTCTGGACGAGTGATCAGCCCGCCGCAGAGAACTGTACCTGGCAACACACAACATTCACAACATACAGATATCCATACTCCCGGTGGGATTCGAAACCACAATCTCAGTAGGCAAGCGGTCACCGACGTATGCCGGATTATTAATGGCGAATGATGAAGGACACGAAACGGATTGTGTCTGTCGTATTTTATGACATGCAAATATTTGCTTGGGTAGAGGATAAAAACACAAAATCCTTTGTCATGACAGCTGGCTTTGGGCACATCCAGAACATTTGTGCGTGTAATACAGTTTAGCTTCTTAACGACGGGCTGAAATTAAACACACAGAATAAACAAAAAGATGAAATATTTTTATATTTCGACATTTCTTTCTGGAAAAAAATTAAATTGAAGCATGGAATTCCTATTTAATTATCCAACTTTTCACAGTCAAAAAACAATGAAATGAAATGATGAAAGAAAGCTAAAGGCAGAGATAGAAGAAGGCAAGAGGAAAAATGGAAGCGAAAAGGAAGGAAATAAAAAAAGCGAAGATATACAAACTCACCTTATCTAGTGCCAAAGTTAGGAATAAGGAAAGCGTCTGTTGTACCCCTCTGGACGTCTGCAGTGCGTCGTAAAATGAAAATGGCCCGTCTTTCTTCCCGTTTTCTTCCGTTCTTATGCCAGATGCCTGATAGGAAACCAAGCACATGTTAACGCACGGGACGTTCTGTGTCTATTTTATATCTTTGTGTAGTCTTGTGTATTTTAACGTAGGCTTCTGCCGCAGCAAAGTTAGGGAAGAGATTTCCGTACCGAGACTATTGAAATTACTCGACATTTTCCTTAGTGGCCCATGTTATATCTTCATACAGAACTTCAAAACAGTATTCAGCCGAACCCGGTTATAACGACGTCAGTTTTTACGACACCTCTTCTATAACGTCAGATGTTCTGTGATGCCAATTAATTCCTCACAATTGACCATAACATTACACCACTCGATTATTACAACACTTGCTAATAACTACACAAAATAGTCCCTTCATGACGTAATAACCGAGTTCGTTTATATATATATCAGCACACAATTAGGGCACTTGGGAAAAAATTTTCTTTATGTTATTTAATAAATTCTATCATATCTTCGGTCTCTAGGGTTTTCCTCTTTTCTTCCTTGCTTGCTTCCTTCCTGTCTGCCTGCCTTCCTGTATTTTAAAACACAAATCCCTAAGACTAACACAAGACACAGAATCCCGCATTCTGTGCCTTTGCTCTTTGAAACAATAAATAAAAGCTGTTATGTACAACATATTCCGCATCTTATTATATCTCTTTTTCATTTCTATACATTTTCATCCAAATCATTCATTATTTTGTTTCTTTAGTTCTATCCCCCACACATAATACATACACCCTATCTATAATTCTTCCATATACGCTATTATTTATTATTTTCTGTACCACCCCAACCCCATTATACAAACGTACACTCAAATCATCTTACGAGTTCACCACGTGTGTGTTCCCTTTGATCAAACTAAGAAGTTATTGGAAAATTTTCATGAACTCTGCTGCGAATATTTCGCTGTAGGACAAACAGAATTACGAAATTGTAATTTTCAGTTTGACATAAGATCTAGTGACGTGGAGGTAGCACGAGCGACCCTAGTTTTCGGATCCTCAACTGATTTGGATCATAGGGTATTTTCAAAATTTGTAAATCGTCTTAATAATTATTGTCCTTCTGATACAAACAAAAAAATAAGAGTATGGCGAGCCGTCTTTCGGAACGCGACTGCATGGATGATGAAAGTGGTTAAAATATTTGAAGTTATCCCCATGCGTAACTTCGTCGATGAAGTTAGACCTGTAGTGTAAGTGAGTGGTCAGCTTCAAGCTTCGTCCGTTTAAAACCCTCTGAGAATGAACCACAGGTAACTACTGGGTGGGGAATTGGCTTCAGAGACTGTAAAAATGCTGTGGCAAAGAGCGAATCCCTCACCTATGGGAGACATCGAACAGCGACCCTCAGCCCACAGTGGGTCTCCAATCGATCCACACACAGCGACACATTGTGGGACGTAAGAAACATTTGTATCTGCGTAAACACATTTACAAAACCTTTACTTAATTGCAGTGGTTCTGACTCCTGTTACTGTTGAGTTTTGGTATTAGACATGACGAGATTTTTTGTCCAATTACTAATTAGTTAGATGCTCAGTTATTTGGCTCGTTAGTGACTTTGTTTATCCTATTAGGATTCATATCAATATTTAACCCCTATAACCACAGGAACCTTCATACAGGACATAACTTTAATTACCTATTCTTGAGTAATTACATTTCGAAACATTGTGAAGTTATATTTATTAGGCTACGTCACACCGTTCATTTGCTTATTCATTATGTTACAAACCTCACTTTAAGTGAATTTGGTCAAACTTAATCTTCAATTCATGGGCCCTCTACCCCCTCAAAATACCTTATATTATCCGCTTTTACAGTAATAAATTTGACGCTAATTTTCTCAGTACGTAAGCCGTTTGCTCTTTATAAAGTATAATTATGAAACTATTATTAATTAATTCCTTAATTAAGTCAGCGAGAGTGGTACGTTCTGTGAGACTTATTAACACCTTCCCAAGCATTCCGCTATGCTCGCTTGATTTCCCTCGAGACGTACATGAGAAAGAGGAAAGTCTCGGTCCTTGTACCATGAGCCCAGTTCACCCTGTGAGAAGCAGGTGTACCATGAGGAGTGCATCTGAGACTATATGGTCAAAACTTCTGTCATATTTGGGCTCTGAGACAGTCTGAGGCCGATGACCTACCGTGAAGATTTCTACCGTATAAGATGGATGCTAACACACTCCGAGTAAGGAAATTACTAAAACAAAACTCATAGTGAGAAAACCTTCTTAAAAGTCGTATTCATTTAGTCAATCATGGAATTCTGCCATTTGACCGTATTAGAAACCAGGTGAATCGAATTCGTTTATTTGTATTTTATGTGCTTTAAATAACGTTTAATGTGGGTTCGGTAGCTCAGTCGGTATAGCGACTGACTACGGGCTGGAAGGTCAAGGGATCGAATCCCGGTGGGGACGAGAGTTTTCTCCCGTCTAGACCGGCCCTGGGACCCACCCAGCCTCCTGTAAAATGGGTACCAGGTCTTTCCCGGGGGTAAAGAGCCGCCGGGGAGTGCTGATGACCACTCACCCCTTTCTAGTGCCGCGGTCATGGAAGAGTAGAGCTATACCTCTACCCACCCTCTGGGCCACACAGGGCCTGTGACGGGATCACTTTACCTGTTATATAAAGTTTAATATTAGTACCTTTTTAGACACAGTTGTAAAAATTGTCATACGCAATAAGGTTAACTTTCCAAACGTACGGTACATCTACCTCTACTTCCGCATGCGCGGTACAAGTCACTAATATCTTAGTTCAATCATCTCGATATGAATAAAAGTTGCGCAGACACAAACGAACGTTTCTAAAATGTCTGACAAACATAGAGACGATGCATTCCAATATTTGTAACAAAGCGTTTCCGAATGTTTTCATCGAGACATTCTATCTGTTACTGGTTCAATAAGCAATCTATTGCCCACACGAAACAATGCTTGAGAGAGAGCACAAAAATTCAGGGTTGTGCACTGCGGCGAGGCGTAAACAATTTTCTTTTGAACTGTTTATAACAAAGTACACCGGAAAGTTTCAAATAAAAATAATATGTTGAATAACGTCCGTCTGTTTCGTTACAGTAGTTTGGGTTTCTTGTTTTATTTCAGCTAGACTCGGGGCCAGATTGTCTGTTGTTAAATTTTCTGGATCACACACACACACACATACAGATACACAGACATAAACACACACACACAGACATACACACACACATATATACACAAATACAGACACAGACCTACAGAGACACATACAGACATACACACAGACATAACACACAGACACACACACAAGAAGAAGAACAAACTGTAGACCATTTAATATTCAAGTGCAAGAAACTGCGTAACCAAACAGAAGAGATGATAAGACAAATAAAAAACACTGGTGGCAATTGGCCTGCAACGAATGAAACAC